>MPLU02123019.1_pt1 | contig 19257 bp, 10 predicted proteins | sample 1617381 | NCBI WGS metagenome assembly MPLU02 (sample SAMN05944801, study PRJNA350692) | marine metagenome | biome: marine; feature: ODZ; material: water; isolation source: 90 m water sample filtered on 0.2 um supor filter | place: Pacific Ocean | collected 2012-04-08 | depth 90m m
CTGCCTTTGAAAACCTTTGTGCTCGGGGAATCTTCAAGCCGCTCAAGATGGAAGGCGCCGGGTTTCTTTTGACCTCAGTGGACGTTAAGAAAGTGGCCATGCCTTATAGTTACCGAAAGAAGAAGGGCAGCTTCAAGGCGCTCGGGCATCACGGTTATATTGATTATCCTGCGGGCACCTTGCGGGCGAGCGCTCCCCATTTAGCACGGTTCCTAATGATGTTTATGGGCAATGGTAGATTGGGTGAGGTGCGTGTTCTGAAACCTCAGACTGTCGAGGTCATGAAGGCAATCCAGTATCCGAAGCTCGATAAGAAGCAGGGGATTAGCTGGTACTACACGCGAATGGGAGGCAAACAAATGATTGGGCACGATGGAGGTGACCCAGGGGTGACAACTCAGATGTTGTGCCAACCTGAGGCAGGAACGGGGATCATTATCCTGATGAATGGCGAACCCAAAAAAGGTTCTTTTGAAAAAAACCTACCCCTACGTTTGCTTGATCACATTAACTAGAATGAGGGCTTAACTTTATTTTTCCGGATTTACGTAATTCGGTTGGAGTTACTCCTGTGATGCGTTTGAAGCTGCGGTTGAAGTGGGGCAGGGAATTAAATCCGGTTTCAAAAGCAATCTCATTGACATGTATGTGTGGGTTTTGAAGGAGTTTTTTTGCGCTCTCAATTCGCAGGCGTGCTACATATTCAGTGAAATTCATGCCTACATATTTTTTGAACTGTTTGCAGAAATAGAACGAGCTAACATTCAGTTGCTGGGAAACGGTGTCCAGCGTAATCGGTTTGGTATAATTTTTTTGTAATAATTTCTTGGCGCGTTTAATGAGCGGTGGTTCGGCATGCCGCTCCTCAAGGAAAACCCTGTTGGCTTGTTCGCCTAGTTGATTCGAAAAATGGGCAAGCAGTCGCAACAGTGCTTTCTGTTGTTTTTGGCTTATGACCGCCCCTTTTTCGTAGGTTTGTTTTATTTCCTCTATGTCACCTGTTAAATTCCATTTGGAAAGTTGCTGTACGGCACGCCGAACTTTTGCCGGGGAAGGTTGCCGGGTAAACATTTGGCCGGTATAAAGATAGGCTTGGCATTCTGCTCCGATAAAGACAGGCACCGCCATATCCACCATTCCGAATGGGCACGACATCCTTTGGCCTTCCTTGGTGGAGGATTTTATGAGTTTTGACTGTACGTCCAGGCAGGTGCTGCGTGCTTGCGGGTCGTTGCCTACGATGGAACAAAACGGGTTTGTGTGACTGCACGTGCGGAACGGGGCCTGCACGTGATCACGCGGATACAGGGCTAAAGGCAATCCGGTCAGGTCACTGAAAGCCTGATGGAATTCAGTAAAGAGCTTTGAGTCACGAATCTGCTGGATAACCGCCTGTACGCTTGGGTGGCTCTGGGGCGGGTGGTTCTCAGTGCCATGAAAACCAGGTTCCTCTTCAGAGATGCTCGGAGGTTCTGCTAGTTGCATGGAGCTCATCAGGTAGTCTGTGCTGGCAGACTCTCAAAGACTAATTCTCAGATGCGCCTTTTGACAAGTAAATGTCACTTTCCCCTGTAAACGTGGTAGATGACTACTGACACGTAGGTAACGGTACATACAGACAAAAAAAGGATTCCTATTGTGACCCACATAATAATGTAAAGAATAACGGTTTATTTTTAGGCAGTCTGTTCGCAGGCTGCTATTCTGGTACTTTTGCTTATTGCCGCACTCGGGCAATGTAATGGCCGAGGATAAACGAATCAGGGTCCCTGATTTACTGCGAAAATTGGCCAACCCAGAACAGGGATTGATCTGTTTTCTGACGGAATGGGTTGGTGAGATTGAAGCTAATAAGCTCTGTGAAGAGAGCTGTAGTGAAAGGGTTTCTTACCGGTCGTTATTTAAAGTGATCTGGTAGGCAGCTCCATTGAGGACTGCTGTTTTGCCTGAGTAATTAAAGAAACCACGGCAGCCATCGAGATTAGCCGTTACGGTGGTCGCGCATTCAACGCTCACATACCATTTTCCCGGAGGCAGTTGCGCCCTAATGGTCTTGATGTTTCCAGGTCGTGTATTTGCATGATCGGCATTGCTGCGAAAAGCGGGAGCATCCTTTTTCAGGTACAAACAAAAATCGAATCCCTGCTCGCCTTTCAGTTCAATTTGAATGTCGGTGGTGGGTTTAGTGGTTTCAAAACTGAAATGGTGATACTGCAAGTCCCCGATCCGGGTATGGTCAGGATCATTATCAGAGGTGTGTTTGTTCATTTGGCGTGCGAGGCCAGGCTTAAGCGAGTCTTTGATTACAGGAGTTCCCGTGCCATTCAGTGCATAGCGGAAACAGGCTTCGGTTAGGTGCAATTTTTCACCCGTAGTTGAACCTTCAGGGTGGGAGCCGATATTGATGATGCGGCCAGTCGTTTTCTCTTTTTTGTAGGCCCAGACGGCTGCTCCCTCGTGGACTTTATTTTTTGGCAAGTCATAGGTGGCCAACACCTCCACGTGCTTCATTTGTTTGAGTGTAGCCTGCGAAAGCCAGTTGCCGTTGTTGTGGTAGATATCGGCTACATAATAGTCGCCACCAAAATCATGGTACTTGAGCAGGGGCGATTCATGCGGAATCACATGTCCGAGCCGTGTCTTTTTGATGCCGGAGGTAAGCGTGTTGTACGGAAATATGTGCAGATAACCGAGGCGACGCAGTGAGTTGGTGTTGGTGTTTCGGCCGCTCAAAAACGAACCGGCACAACTGCCTGAATAGCTTCCTCCATTATTAAAGAATTTCCGGAACACCTTGCGGCCGGCTAATTCAAGGGTTTTGCCGTGAGCAGTTGCTCCGCCGCCATTGACGTAGATCAATCGGAACCGTGGTTGGCCGTCAGGGTAAAGAAGCACGCCATTTTCATCGTGGTCACTGCCGATAATGAGTTCACGCTGCTTGTCTGGGTCGCGCCCTGCATAAAGCTCATAGGAAAGGCCGGCTGATTCAGCGGCCGGCAGGCTGCGTCGACTGGAGAGGTTTACTCCGCCATCCATGAAAACGTCCTTATAGAACCCTTCGTGTCGGTGGGCGGACCTGGGCAAGGGGGGCTTGCCGGCTTTGAGTATGCGGCGGTCCTTTAGGTTGTACCGGGCTCCATGCCAAAGCGGTTGATAACGCTGGTGAGGAGCCGTACTGGGTTTCCACCGGTTTGGATTGTAAATGAGTACCACCCCGTCGGGTTTTCCAATCACCTCACATTCGTTCTGGTTCACCACGATCCCGGTTCCTTCGTCCAAACCGATTCCCAGTAAGGCGGACCGGTCATGGGATTGATCCATCTTCCCTTCAGGATCGGTGAGCACCTTGGTCAGGTCAAAGTGACGGAAGCGTGGGATCACATGTTGATCGATGGCCGCATTACGCAGGAACCCAAATCCATGTTGATGGTTGCCCAGTAAAATACTGCTGCCATTGGTATCCCCGCGCATCAGGAAGGATCCCTGAACGGTGGCGCCGGCTGAACTGCCGCCAATAACCCCGTCCCGAGCCAGCAATTCCTTGAATGCTTTTTCAGTCCGGGTGCCGGCATAGGCATCAATCAGGCGCCATTGTCTGCCTCCAGTAAACCATACCGCATCGGCTTTTTTCAGGGGTTCAATAAATTCCTCGGTATCAGCAACGGTCCGGTCGTGGGTGTGCAGGGCACTGAGTTGAGTGAGTCCCATTGTTTTGCGCATGGCGTGGATCTGCGTGCCATTTAGATAGTCGTATTTCTCGCTGCTGGAGGCGGCGGTGGTCACCACTACGATTCGTGCATCTTTGCCTCCGGCAAGCTTCACAAACCGGTTGAAGCAAAGCCGGTCCTTATCGTTGCCTCCAATGATAACGAGCGTACCTTTGGTGGGTCCGGTTGTTTGGGCGTGGGCCGGGCCAAGGGTCAACAAACTGATAATTAAGAGGATAATGGGCATGTCTTCAGAAGAAGAATACTCTAACTAATTAATTTAGTACAATATATGAGGTTCCTTGTTGTATTTAAATTTTTCCATCTCAAGAAGCTTCAGCAGGATAATCTAGGCATAGAGTTAACCTTAAGCTTGTAAGCCACAGGGAATTCGGCCAATTAATTCAGCGCAATGGTACGTTTTCTAGGCATCTTGATGGTTCTGTTTTGTTCTGTGCAATTAGGTTGGGCGGACGACTGGCCGCAATGGCGATTTAATGCGGGGCACGGAGCGGTGACGCCTCATGCACTGCCCCAGAAAATGCATTTGCAATGGTCACGCCAGTTGCCTGCAGCCAGCCCGGCCTGGCCTCCGACCCAGTCCAAGCTGGATTTTGATTTGGCGCCCGAACCGGTTATTGCTGCGGGGCGTCTCTTTGTCCCCAACTCAAACACGGGATCAGTGGAGGCTTACGCGACTGCCGATGGAAAAGAGCTCTGGCGGTTTTATGCCGAGGGAGCGGTGCGTTTTGCGCCGGTTGCCAGTAAGGATAAAGTCTGGTTTGTGTCTGATGACGGTCACCTTTATTGCCTGCAGGCGTCGAACGGGAAGCTCCTGTGGAAATTCAATGGAGGGCCTGCTGAACGCTGGGGGCTTGGCCACGGACGTATGGTGTCCACCTGGCCGGCCCGCGGTGGGCCGGTTTATCGAGATGGGAAAATTTGGTTCACCGCGAGTATTTGGCCTTTCATGGGAATTTTTGTTCATTGTCTTGAAGCGGAGACCGGCCGGGTTCTTTGGACCAATAGTGGAGAGGGGATGAATTACACCGTGCAGCCGCATGGTGCACCTTCCTTTGCTACGGTTGCCCCGCAGGGGCATCTGGCTCTGGCGGGTAATCAACTGATTGTACCGGGAGGACGCTCTACCCCGGCTGTCTTTGAGGCGGATACAGGCAAGTTATCCCATTTTAAATACAATAAGAAACGTGGGAACCATCGGGTTTATGCCGGATCTGAATATTACTTTGTAGATGGGGGGCGTTATCAGGTTTCCGATGGAAAGAGTCTGGATGATGGGCGGCCAAAGGTTATTGGACCGGATTATACTATCAGCCAAAATGGAGATAAACTGACAACGCAAAAACTCACGGGCCAGTTGCAAACCCGGACAGTAAAGGATCGTAAGGGGAAAACAACGAAGGAAACCAAGTTTGTTTTGGATACACTTTGGGAGGCTGAAATAAATAAATCGGCCGGGGAATTGTTTATGCAGGCCGGCGATCGGTTGTATTTCTGTGATGAAGATCAGGTTAGTTCCTTTGAAATGGACAACCTCAAGACGGGTAAAGCTACTCCGGTTTGGTCAGCCAAGATAAAGGGGGAACCCTGGACCATGCTGGCGGCCGATAATCGGCTTTTTGTGGTGACCCAGGACAGTCGCCTGTTTTGTTTTGGGGAGAAAAAAGTGGAGCCCGAACATCACGGATTGCCCTCGTCTGCTCTCCCTTCACCAAAACGAAAACCGACCGAACAACTACAGCGTGCCTTAAACCAAATGACTGGCACTGAAGGGCATGCACTAATTCTTGGCGCGGATTCTGGTTCTTTGGATGGACTCCTCAATGACACCAAGTTGCATCTGGTGGTAGTGGATTCCGATTCAGCTAAGGTGGCTGCCTTGCAAAAGCGCTACGACGCGGCGGGATATTATGGAACGCGCATCAGCCTTTTTCATCGCAAGAACCCGGCTGATTTCCCGGTTGCACCCTACTTTGCCAATCTGGTTTTGGTTCAGGAGCAGATTGCTGCGGCCTTAAATCCGGATACAATCCGGAAAGTTACCCAATCGGTGCGTCCTTATGGAGGAGTGCTTTGTTTGCTCCATAAATCGGGACCGTTACAGAAACAGCTTTCGGACCTGCCTCAATTGCAGCTTCAAAAGGCGTCCAGCGATATGCTCTTGGCTGTCAGGAAAGGGGCTTTGCCCGGTTCAGCAGATTGGTCTCATCAGTATGCTGATGCGGGCCAATCGGTTGTGTCCAAGGATAACAGGGTTAAGGCTCCCTTGGGATTGCTTTGGTTTGGGGGCCCTTCGAATGCAAAGATTTTGCCACGGCACGGACATGGTCCCTCTCCTCAGGTGGCCGGTGGCCGTTTGGTTATAGAGGGGGCTGATATCCTGCGGGCGGTTGATGTTTATACCGGCCGGTTGTTATGGGAGCGCGAGCTTAAGGAGGTAGGGGAGTACTATAACAAAACCGGCCATTTTCCTGGTGCTGGTGAAGTGGGCAGTAATTATGTGACTTTGCCTGATGCAGTTTATGTGGTTTATGGAACCAAGATACTTGCGCTCGATGTGGCCACCGGACAAACACAGCGCGAATTCAGTTTACCAAAGGATCCCGATTTCGGTTGGTTGAGTGTGCAGGATGATTATTTGGTAACAACCATTGCGCCGGTTGCCGTCAAGTTGTCAGGCAAGGAGAAGGAGCAGCCTGAAGTTGTTGAGGCTCAGCTTGCCTCAGGCAGTCGGCAACTTGCTGTGTTCAATCGTCACACCGGGAAACTGCTTTGGACGCGGGATGCCCAGTTCAACTTTCGCCACAACAACATCGCGCTTGGAGCCGGCTCGATCTATGTCATTGACAGCCTGACTGAAGCCCGGTTGAAGGCGCTGAGTCGGCGTGGATTGAAACCGAAAGGCAAACCCTCCCTCTTTGCTTTGGATATTAAAACCGGTAAGGTGCTTTGGCAGACCGATAAGGATATCTTCGGGACCTTCCTGAATTATTCAGCGGAACACGATCTTTTGCTTCAGGCCGGAAGTGCCTATCGCGATCGGGCCAAGGATGACATTGGCAAGGGGATGATTGCTTATCATGGCCGCACCGGAAAAATTCGTTGGGCCAACCGGGACTTAAGCTACAGTGGCCCGTGTTTGCTTTTGAAGGATCGGATTATCACCAATGGCAACGGCGGTTTTGCCGTGGATATCAAGACGGGCAAGCCGACTGGCTGGAAGTACACGCGTAACTACGGTTGTAACACAGCCATTGGCAGTGAGCACCTACTCACCTTTCGGTCCGGCGCGGCGGGCTTCTATGATTTAACAAACGATGGGGGTACCGGCAACTGGGGAGGGTTTCGTTCTAGCTGCACAGCCAACCTGATTCCCGCCAACGGGGTTCTTAATGCGCCTGACTATACCCGCACCTGCAGTTGTGCCTATCAGGTGCAAACCTCGCTGGGCCTGATCCATATGCCTCAATTGGAGTATTGGACCTTTGGGGCGCAGGTTCCTGAGGAAGAGGTGGCCATTAACTTTGGAGCCCCCGGGGATCGGCGTGGACCGGGAGGGAAAATGTGGCTGGATTTTCCTGAGGCCGGGAGTCCTTCAGTTAAAGTGGAGGTGGAAATTAAGCCTAAAGGCACAGAAGTTTTTCGGCATCACTCCAGTCGGGTGAAATCGGGTGAACTCAAATGGATTGGCGCTTCCGGCCTGGAGGGAGTGGAAGAGGTGGCCATCAAACTTAAGGATAACGGGCCATACCGGGTGAAACTACACTTCATGGAGCCCGAATATATTCAGGCAACGCAACGTGTGTTTGATGTGTCGCTGCAGGGAAAGACCGTGTTGCCTAAGCTGGATATTGCAAAGACTGCCGGTGGCCAACATCGGGGGATTACACGTGAATTTAAGGTGGCAGTGCAGGATCAAACCCTAAAGATCAACCTGAAGGCGCATGGTCAGGCAAAACCGGTTCTCTCCGGAGTGGAATGGGAATTGGACCGCTAGTTACGGGATTTTCCTTAGCTGATGATTTCCTTGATCACCCGGGCTTTTTCCACGCCGGTTAATTTTTGATCGAGACCTTGAAAAGGGAAGGTGAGACGACTGTGATTGACTCCCAATAGATGGAGCATGGTGGCGTGCAGGTCGCGTACATGGACGGGGTTTTCGACAACGTTGTAGCTGAAGTCATCGGTTTTACCGTAGTGCATGCCGCCCTTGATGCCGCCGCCGGCCAGCCAGCCGGAGAAGCAGCGAGGATGATGATCACGCCCGTAATTGGTGCGCGTGATATTGCCCTGGCCATAGACGGTGCGTCCGAATTCCCCAACACAAACCACCAGCGTATCTTCAAGGAGTCCACGTGACTTCAGATCCTTGAGCAGAGCCGCGGTGGGCTGGTCGACGTCCCGGCATTGACCCTTCATATTATCGGGCAGGCGGGTATGATGATCCCAGCCGCGATGAAAGAGTTGAACAAACCGGACGTCCCGCTCAATCATCCGCCGCGCCAAAAGGCAGTTTCTGGCATAGGAACCGGTCTTATTGACTTCCGGGCCGTACATGGCCAAGACCTCCTTGGGTTCCTTGGAGATATCGGTCAACTCAGGTACCGAAGACTGCATGCGAAAAGCCATCTCCTGCTGGACGATGGTCGTTTGGATTTCCGGATCCTTTATTTCTGCCAGATGTTTTCGGTTTAATTCACCGAGTGCGTCCAGCATCCGGCGTCGCACCTTGCCATCAATCCCTTTTGGGTTGGATAGGAAGAGCACCGGATCGCCCACCGTTTGGAAGGGTGTTCCCTGATGTTTGGAGGGTAGAAACGAGCTGCCCCAGAGCCGCGCATAAAGTGCCTGAACATTCACCCGGCCACTCCAGAAGGCCGAGGGCATCACCACGAAGTCAGGCAGGTCCTTGTTCAGGGTTCCCAGGCCGTAACTTAACCAGGAACCCATGCTCGGGCGGCCCGGGACTTCGGCCCCGGTGCAGAAGGCGGTCTTGCCCGGGTCATGGTTGATGGCGTTGGTGTTAAAGGAATGGACCAGGCACAGGTCATCGGCCAGACCTGAGAGATGGGGAAGCAGTTCACTCATCCAGACTCCGTTTTTTCCCTTCTGCGCAAACTTGAACATTGTGGGGGCAACCAGCTGTTGTTTGCCTCGGGTCATGGCAGTTACTCGTTGGCCTTGGCTGACTGATTTTGGGAGTTCCGTCTTAAAGAGTTTGTGCAGGTCTGGCTTATAATCAAAGAGATCCACTTGGCTGGGGGCACCGGCCATGAAGAGGAAGATCACTCGTTTGGCCTTGGGCTTGCCCTGAAGACGAAAATTGGCCGCCGCGGCCGGCTGAGGGACCAGGGTGGCCAAGGCGGTGGCACCCAGGCCCATGCCGGTGTTCAATAAAAAGGAGCGGCGCGACTCAAGTTGATCGTGTTCACTTAAAAGATGATTCATGTTATTCGCGGGTCTTGGTGATATCGAGGTTGTAGAGGGCATTAACCAGCACCGTCCAGGCCGCCAGCTGGGTCTTTTCTTTTGCGCCAGCCAAGTTCAGGCCGCTGCAAAGTTCATCGGCCAATCTCGGTTGTTCTGAATAATTTACCTGCAGGCTTTTTGCCAGGTCCAGGAGGATTGCCGTTTCCTTTTTATCAGGCAGTTTTGAGGTCACTGTTTCGTAGACAAACTCCAGTTGTTCCCTGGGGCCGGCCTCCTTGAGGGCGAGCGCTTTCTGCGCGAGCGACCGGGCGGCATTGAGGTACTCGCTTTCGTTTAGAAGCAGGAGCGCCTGTGAGGAGGTGTTGGTGCGTTCCCGACGCGCGATACAGGCGTCCCGGATCGGTGCATTGAGAATGGTCATCTGGGGTGGCGGCATTCCGCGCTTCCAGAAGGTGTAAAGGCTGCGGCGATGGATGGCATCGCCGGTGTCGGCCTTAAATCGTTCCCCGATCATGGTCACCGATTTCCAGAGTCCATCGGGCTGGGGCGGCTTCACGCTCCTGCCGTACATCGTGTTTACCAGCAGGCCACTGGTGGTCAGTATCTGGTCGCGAATCATTTCTGCATCCATCCGGTACCGTGAACCACGGGACAACAGTCGATTCTCGGCGTCCCGGGCAAACTCCTGGGTTGAGGCGAATGAACTCTGGCGGTAGGTCCTGGATATCACGATCTCTTTCATCAACGCCTTGATATCCCAGCCTGAGTCCATGAAGGACACCGTGAGATAATTGAGTAAGGCCGGGTGACTGGGCACCTCCCCCTGCGCGCCCAAGTCCTCGGCTGTTTTTACCAGGCCCGTGCCAAAAAACTGTTGCCAGAAGCGGTTAACCGCAACCCGGGCAGTAAGCGGGTTTTTGCGGTCGACAAACCACTGGGCCAAATCCATTCGGGTGGCAACCTTGCCGGCCTTTTTCAGGGCGGGCAAAAATTCAGGCGTATCGCGTGTGACGGGTTGGCCGGGGTCATCGTACTGGCCGCGTTTCATGATGTGCGTGGGGCGCACCTCCTTGCGTTCCTTCATCACCATGGCCTTGGGGATTTCCCGGTCCAGGGTATCACGCTTTTGTTTAAGGTTATTGTGCTTGGCCGTAGCCGCCTTGTGTTGAGCGGCCAAGGTCTTCTTTTTTTCCGGATCCTTTTCCCCATCCACCTTCTTTTTAAGCGCCTTTAGGGCCTGGTCACTCTTGGTAACCTGGGTATTGAGTTGTTCCAGTGTCTTCTTTTGCTGGGGCGTGCCCAATGACACAAAGGGCGGCTGCAATCCGTCCCGGGGACGTCCACCGGTTTCAGGCGCCGCATCGATGTTGTTAAAGAAGGCGAACATTGAATAGAAATCCTTCCGGGTTAGGGGATCGTACTTGTGATCATGACACGAGGCGCATTGCATGGTCATTCCCATGAACGTGGTGCCCACCGCGGTGACCCGGTCGACCACGTTCTTGTAAAAGCTTTCCTCCGGGAGCGCGGTGCCCCGATCAATAATCAGGTGAAGTCGGTTGAAACCGGAGGCTACCAGTTGATCGTGGGATGCCTGGGGATAAAGATCGCCAGCCAACTGGTACTTAAGGAAATCATCATAACCCAGATTATCGTTGAAGGCACGGATCACCCAGTCGCGGTAGGCGCTTAGGTTACGGTAAAAATCCTTGTGCATGCCGTTGGTGTCGGCAAACCGGACCAGATCCAGCCAGTACCGCGCGACATGCTCGCCATACTGTTTTTTGGCGAGCAACCGGTCCACCAGCGCTTCATAAGCCTTTGGACTTGTGTCGGCAAGAAACGCCTTTATTTCATCGCGGGTTGGAGGCAACCCGGTTAAATCAAAACTCACTCTGCGAATCAGGGTGCGCTTGTCTGCTTGCGGGGATGGTTTGAGACCAGCCTCTTCCAGCTTGGCCAATACATAAAGGTCAATGGGTTGGGTGCTCCACTGGGGATTCTTCACCTTGGGCGGTGCTGATTTTTTGGCGGGCACAAAGGCCCAGAACTCCTCGTAGATCGCTCCGGCCTCAATCCAGCGCTTGATGAGCGCTTTTTCTTCTACAGAAAGCGGTTTCTTGTTCGCCTTGGGCGGAGGCATCACCTCCTCAAGATCATCGGTGGTGAGTCGGTACCAGAGTTCACTTTCCTCCAGCGATCCGGGTTGGATGACGGTTGAATTTTTATGGGTCCGGTACGCTCCATCCTCCCCGCCAGTTCGGTCCAGACGCAGCTTGGCCTCGCGCTTGTCCGCGTCGGGACCGTGACAGGCAAAACAACGATCCGAAAGAATCGGAAAGATATCGCGACTAAAAGAGACCGCCTGACCAAATGTGGTTGAAGCATTGCCCAGAAATAATACCGCTCCAAAAAGAACCTTCATCAGGTACTTCATGGATGTTGGGCCTGTTTGTTTTTGATAACTGAGGTTGATAGATCAGGAGAATACCGGAGAGGAGTTCAGGGAACACTCTTTTTCTTGCGCATTCCTATGCCAATTTAGTGCGCGAATCATATTTGCCTTTTCGGCTAGTGAGTTCCCTGGGTTTGAAGTCGTAATTCAGGGGGGAGTCGGTAGGGTCGGCCGCACATGAAACGTATCCGCCTGATACTGGTAGTGGGTCTTGGCTTGGCCCCATCCATCTTTGCCGCACAATTGCATCCGGCTCCTGCGGGTACCTTTAGTATTGCCGTGATCCCTGACACCCAACATTACAAGGGGCAAAAGACCAAATCTGAACCAAACAGCTCAAAGGCCCTCACCAATCCTGTATTCAAGGCTTATACCAGTTGGATTGCCGACAACCTTAAGTCGCAGCGGATCGTTTTTGTTTCCCACGTGGGCGACATTGTTGACATCAATAATCGCGCACAATGGACGATTGCCCGTCGTCATATGGACCGGTTGCATGGTCAGGTGCCCTACGGAATTTCAGTCGGCAACCATGACATGACCGGGGCGGGGGATTCCTCCCTGTTTCAGGAATTTTTCCCGGCCAAACGGTTTGTAAAATTTGATTGGTACGGAGGAACCTTCAAGCCGGCCAACGGTCGCCCGGCTGTTTCAGGCAATAACGCCAACAGCTATCAGTTGTTTCAGGCCGGTGGAATGTATTTTGTGTTTCTGCATCTGGAATGTAATGCGCCTGATGAGGTGCTCAACTGGGTGGATGGTATCCTCAAGAAGCATTCGCACCGGCGGGCCATTATCACCACTCACATGGGACTGGGCCCGCGCGAAAAACCCAAGGTGGCCCAGGATTATTACGACGCACCCAAGGGCCGCATGAAATGGAAGAAACGCCATGGCGACCGGGGCAACACCCCCCAGCAAATGTGGGACAAATGTTTTCGTAAACACGCCAATCTTTTTATGATTTGTTGTGGTGACCAGAGCCGCACGCAGGCACTGCATCAATCGGTACGGGGTGAGCAGGGAAATATCGTGCACGAAGTGCTTTCAGACTATGGCATCCACGGGATGCGGATTATGCGCTTTGTGCCAAAGCGCGATCTCATCGAAGTGCGTACCTGGAACCCGGTGACCGGTCAGTTGTGTTTGAAGACCAGTTTTGTTAGTCAACGCAACCAACATCAGTTTGAGCTGGCCTACCCGATGCCAGCCCGCGAGAAAGAGCCGGCAAAATAAGGCGGCAACCGGGAAGGAAGATGAAGTTCAGTTCAATGGCTGGTCCTGTCGGTTTAGGATTTTACCCAGTTTGCCGGTATTGAGGTAAACGTAATTGTTCGCTCCGGAATTGCCGACAACGATATCGGGATATTTGTCTCCGTTTAAGTCGCCCAGTTCCACGCAGTAGGTGGCGGCGGCTTCTCCAAAGGGTATGTTGCGAAACCGGCTACCTTTGGCTTCATTAAGATAGATCCCGTTTTTCTGGCGGGCATTGCCAATCACAATATCGATATCCCCATCCAAATCCAGATCCGCTGCCGCTACAGAGTAGGAGGGATCCTGGGCTCCGCCAAAGGCGATCGACCTGCCGAAACTGCCTTTGCCATCATTAAAGAATATCCGGTTGGGTTGACCGACATTGGCCGCAATAATATCAAGATGCCCATCCCCATTCATATCAGCCAGGGTAACCGAGCGGGTGTTGTCGGTGCCGGTCCCGTAAGGGGTGGCTCTGCCGAATTGTTTCTTGCCGGCATTCAGGTAAACGGTGTTGGGTTGACCGTCGCGGTTGGCCAGCACCGCATCGGGTTGGCCATCGCCATTGAGATCGCCAATGGCAATATCAATGGTCGAATCAGCACCCGAACCCAGTACCCGTCCCTTGAGTAAATCTCCCTTGGGCGTGTGATCATAAATGAAATTGGCCGCGCGCCGGTTGGCAATCAGGATATCCGGCTTCTTGTCCCCATCCAGATCAGCAACGATCAGGTTGCGGGTGTTTTGGGTGACCGGACCAATGGCCGGGCCATTGATGAATTGACCATTTTTCTGCCCGAGATAGACGCGGCTTTGTTGCCGGTCATTGGCAATGGCCACATCCAATAGTCCGTCTCCATTATAATCGAGGGACCGCGCCGCGTAACTGCGGTCTTTGCCCGTACCAATGGTTGCTACGCGCGTGAAGGTGCCCTGGCCGTTATTGAAATAGGCACGGTTGGGTCCGCCCCAATGCCGGCCATTGGCCACCAACACATCGAGGTCTCCGTCCTGATCCAAATCACTGAGTTCAACTGAAGCGGTGAGTTCAGGCTTTAGTGCCGCCGGCTTGGGGGCAGGGGCCGGTAAGGCCGCCTTGGTTTGGGCGATGCAATAAAGGTGGGAGCGGCCGCGAATATAAATTTCATTACCGACAATGGCCGGGGAGGCGTCCACCGGTTCACCCAGTTTATTGATCCTTTCAGTCTTAAGCACTTTGCCCGGGGTTAGCACCGCCATATTCCCGCTGCGACCGGTTATAAAAATTTTATCCTCGGTAGCGACCGGTGAAGCGTACACACCAAAGAGGCCTTCAATGGGTTCACTGACAAAATGCGCTGTACCATCGGCTGCATCATAACAGGAAAGGCGCGCCTGATTGGCGCTAAAGAAATAAATCCTCTTTTGATGGAGCAAAGGCGAGGGGATATAAGGGGTGGAACGGTGCACTTCCCAGGCAATGGCTGGGGTGTCGGTTAAATCGCCCTGGCTGCCCAACTTGATCGCGTACATGGCGCGCCCACGGTAACCACTGGCTACATAGACATTACCCAGTCCCTGGACTGGGGTGGGGATGGCATTGACCGTTTGCCCGCCGCACTCCCAGAGGACCTTGCCGGTTTTGATTTCGTAGGAGCGCACGCGGTGGGTGCCACTCACAATCACCTGAGGTACTCCTTCATGCACGACCACTAGTGGCGTGGCCCAGGAAGTGACTTCTTCGCGGGGATTTTTCCAGAGAGTTTTTCCGGTGCGTTTATCCAGGGCGATGATGAAGGATTGTTTCTCATGATCCCAATTTACGATCAGGGTGTTGCCATGAAGGGCAGGCGAACTGCCCTCACCGTAGTGGCGGCGGGTGGTCATTTTTCCAAGGTCCCGGCTCCAGACACGTTTGCCTTCCAGATTGTAACAATGCACCCCGCGCGAGCCGTAATTGATGTAGAGATGTTTGCCATCAGTCACAGGCGAGGAGGAAGCGTACCCGTGATCGCGGTGATACCCTTCATGGGGCAGTTCTTCAGCTGCAGTCTTGCGCCAGAGAACCTTACCGGTGGTCCGGTTGACGCAGAGCACATCAAAACGGTGAATGATCCGGGGCTCAGGATTGGCAACCGTGGGCAGGGGCGGGGTGCCCTCAATCTTAACGCGCGTCTGGGCAATGGCTTCAGGGGAGGCAGGGACTCCGGTGGCCTCAGCCAGTAACAGGAAAAGTTTTTCATTCCAGATAATGGGCGTGGAACTGCCACTGCCGGGCAGCTTGAGTTTCCATTTAATATTTTGGGTGGCACTCCATTGGGTGGGCGGCTCACAACCCTTCACGGTGCCATCGGCATTGGGACCGCGCCAGCTGGGCCACTGGTTGGCGCCCTGGAGGGGTAGGCTCAAAAATGTGAGGCCCGTAATAATAAAAATAATAATTGGCATACAGGAGAGTGGTGGGGCAGGAGAGTAGCTAATCGGGCCCAAGGGAACAGTCTTTTCCTTCCTTGAGCCATTCAGGCATTTGCATTGACGCTCAGCAAACGCGTGCTCAGGATGAGCCAATCAATTTTAGTATGAAACGACAATTCTGGTTTGGTAGTTTGAGTGTCGCGTTGGTTTGTCTGGCGACTTCGTATTCATTGCAGGCCCAGCGGGCTTCCAAGATTCCGATGGATAGTTTCCGGTTTGCCCCGGGGGTCCGGTTAATGAGCGGGGATAAGCCCATTGATGTCACCACCGGTCATGCCTCGCCCTACGTATATGATTTTAATGGCGATGGTATCCGCGACCTATTGGTGGGTGAATTTGGCTCAGGCACCTACCGCGGGGAAACCACTTCAAAGAGTTCGCTGGCTAATGCCCGGTTGCGTGTTTACCTGAACGAGGGTTCCAACGCCGCTCCCCGTTATGACGGGTTTGAGTATCTACAGGCCGGCGGCGAAAACGCCTCGGTCCCCAGCACGTGATGTAGCACGTTCTGTCCACAGTTTGTGGACTTTGATGCGGACGGAATTGAGGATGTCATTGCCGGGTCCATCTATGAGGATGTCTATTTGTTTCGCGGCCTGGGCAAGGGCCGGTTTGCCAAGCGCAAGCTCTTGAGGGACAAGGATAATAACCCGATCAAGGGCGGTTATTGCTGCACCACTGAACTGTTGGACATGGACGCGGACGGAGACCTGGATCTGGTCTGCGCCAACCGTATTAGCCGGGCAAAGTGGTTTGAGAATATCGGCACCCGCAGTGCTCCCCGTTTTGATTCCAAGGCTCTTTCATTGCCAATGGAAAAGGGGGCCGGATCGGTTAGTGGAAGCAACGCGGCCTACACCGATTGGGATGGAGACGGCAAACGCGACCTGGTGGTGGGTTCGGAATATGGACGGATTGTTTGGCACCGCAACGTGGGTCAGGACAATCAGCCGAAATTTTCCGGGGCACGCCAACTATTGAAGGACCCGGGCTTTGAACGGATCGAGGAAGGGGACATCCCCAAGGTACACGGCAGTCGCGCGAAAGTTTTCATCGTTGATTATGATAATGACGGGTTGCGCGATATCCTGCTGGGCGATTTTACCTCCTGCACCTACAACACCCGGGCGCCCCTGACCAAGGCGGAGAAAAAGGAAAAGAAAGATCTCGAGGCGCAACTGGCGCAGTTACGCGATCAGGCCTACTACGATGAAGTCAACCAGCTCAATCGTGAGCTGCGGGAACTTACCCAACCCATCAAGGACATGCAAAAGGCATTGAACGCACGGATCAAGCCTTCGCCCAACCTGTTGGTGGATGGCGATTTTGGGCCCAAGACCATTACTGCCCTGAAACAATTCCAACAACAAAACAAACTAAAGGCCACCGGCCAGCTTGATGAAGGAAGCCAAAAAGCACTGGGCCTTTTGAATCTTAAAGCGGAGAACCTTGAAAAGATGGCGCGGCTCAAGGCCCGGCAGGAAGAGATGCGTCTGCCCGGTGATGCGATCTATAAAAAACTGCGGCCCTACCGTACCACCGGCTATAAGTCTCACGGTTGGGTTTGGTTTTACCGTCAACTGCCCCAAGCCAAGGTGAACCTTGCCAGGGAAGTACTGACCTCCAAGCCCGCTGCGCAAACCCAGGAAGTGACATTGCGCACTCTGGCCAGCCACACCCAGGTAGCCCCGGGTCAGGAATTTCAGGTGGCCTTGAGTTTCCAGATAGCTAAGGACTGGCACATATACGGGCCCAAGAAAGGCGACACTTATCTGCCTACAGCCATTGATTGGAAGTTGCCCAAGGGGACCAAGCTCAAGGATGTTAAGTGGCCCAAACCGCATTTGGTTAATTCAGGAGGATCGGTGCAGCCCACCTACGAAGGCACTGTTACGGTACTGGCCACTTTCATTGCGCCCAGGAATGCCAAGCCCGGTTCCAAACTGAAACTGACTGCCGAGGTCAGTTGGCAGGTATGTCAGGAATTGGTCTGCAAACTGGGGGAGGCAACAATCAAGACCAGCCTTGCGGTAGGCAAGCTGGCAACGCGCGAAACCACTTCAGCGTCTACACAGTAATTTTTCTAGTCAGACCGTAGGGAAAAGATTCAGAGACTGAAGCGTTCGTTACGCGAAGAGGTCCATGATCGGTTTACCCGTGGTGATGGGTCGCCCGCCGGCGTTGTCGATTAGAAGATCATTTAGCGGAATATCCAGCGCGTGGTAAATGGTTGCGGCCAGTTCCTCAGGGCGTACGGGGTTGCTGGTAACCGAAGCTCCGTATTTATCCGACTTACCATACACACGGCCACCGCCTATCCCGCAGCCGGCTATAATGGAGGAGAAACACTTGGGCCAGTGCTGGCGGCCGGGGGGCTTCTGGGTAAGCACTTTTGGCGTACGCCCAAATTCACCGGTCACAACTACCAATGTGTTGTCCATCATACCGCGTTCCTTGAGGTCGGTGAACAGTCCCGCCAACGCCTGATCCAGGCGCGGCAGACAAAATCCCATACCATAAGAGCCGTTACCGAAGGCGTTGCCCATGCCCATGTTACCTCCGTGCATATCCCAGCTGCTGCTGGGCGGTCCCTTCTTGTCGTGATCGGCCTGGCCTGCCCAGCCATTGACAGTCACAAACCGCACGCCTGCTTCCACCATCCGTCGCGCGAGCAAAAGGTTTTGGCCCAATGGATGGCGTCCGTAGGAATCGCGTACCTTTGCCGGTTCGCGGTCCATCTCAAAGGCTTCCCGGCCTTCCGGCCGAGTCATGGCGTCGTAGGCTTTCTCGCGCAGATCACCCCAGTCCTGGCCCAGGGCATTCTTTGCCAGTGCGCTGGACTCAATACTGCCAAGCAACTTGCGCCGTTGGGCAAGGCGTTCTTCATCGGCCAGATCGTAAATTTTTGGGGCCGTAAAATTATCCATCGCCGGGTGATTATTGGCTGAGCCCACGAACACCGGTGCGTAGGCGGATCCCAGGTAGCCGCCTAGAGCAAGGTTCGGCGCACAAAAGACCGGGCGCCCCACGCACTTGATCAGCCACGCGTTGGAAACGATGTTGCGCTTGCTGGGTTTGTGCTTGGCAACAAACGAGCCGAGGTAAGGTTGATCATCAGGCACACCATTTTGCACTCGCTTGGTCGACTGGCCGCTCAAGAGATTGTGCATGGCATCAAAGTGGTTGCTGATTGCTCCCGGATGCGTCATCGAGTTGATGAGCGTGAACTGGTCGGTCAACTTCGCCAGCTTCGTATGCATCTCGTTGATACGCATGCCTGGCACCTTGGTGGAAATGGGTTTATAGGGACCGCGATACTCGCTTGGCGCATTGGGTTTCATATCCCAGGTATCCACGTGGCTGGGCCCGCCGCAAAGCAGTACGAAGATGCAGGATTTTTCCGCCCGCACGGCGTTGCCCTGCGCGTTGAGCTTGTCGCTGCCCATCACCGCACCGGGCATACCCAGGCTCGTTGCGCCCATGCCGGCCAGCTTCAAGGCTTCTCTTCGTGAGATGTCCAATTGCTCCATGAGTTCCCTTTAACTCGGTCATAATGGGGCAATTAAGGGCGTTAAGTCAAAGGCCTTTGCCGCTGCTTTAGAGGTGTTACACTCTAAACCGGATACAACAGGGTGATTTCCGGTAATCCGATTCAGTATTATAGCCAGCTTTCCCTATGGGAATAACCGGTGAAAACGCTGTGGATACGAAATAATAACTGTAACTTTGAAGAGGAGGAAAAGGTGGTAGGTTGTTCTGCGTTGAGGGGCTCCTCGGAGCACCTCGGTCAGCCAGCTGGCCACTTCAGAAGAAAGCAGTCCTTCGGGACGGTGGGAATCTGGAAACCTGAAAGTCAGTCCTTCGGGACAGTCAGGAAGGGGTTAACTGGCAGGTGTCCTGCCAAGGGCATTGACCTTTCAAGTGAAGGTTCGCAAG
>MPLU02026538.1_pt1 | contig 19231 bp, 13 predicted proteins | sample 1617381 | NCBI WGS metagenome assembly MPLU02 (sample SAMN05944801, study PRJNA350692) | marine metagenome | biome: marine; feature: ODZ; material: water; isolation source: 90 m water sample filtered on 0.2 um supor filter | place: Pacific Ocean | collected 2012-04-08 | depth 90m m
CGTCGAGGGACGCAGGCCGGTCAGCAGGGAAGCACGTGACGGATTGCAGACCGCTTGTTGGCAGTAAGCACGGGTAAAGAGGGTGCCCCGCGCCGCCAGCTTATCGATGTTTGGCGATTTGACAATCGTATTGCCGTAGCAGCCAAGTTCGACACGGAGATCATCCACGGCAATGAACAGGACATTCTTTTTAGCCTGGGCGTCGGCAGTGGTCTCGCTGGCTGCCAGGGCAAGAACCAGGAGTACGAAGTGAGACCATCGTGATAAGTAAGGCTTCATGGTTTCATGTCGTAAGCTATTTGGATTCGCTGGTCAACTTTTCGGTACCTGGGAGAGTTGGTCAGGATCGAGAAAATGAGGGGGTGCCCGCTTGCTTCTCCCGTTTGCTGAGCGATAAAATCGATCACTTGAGATATGTGAGACGAGGGATCCGTTTTCCTGTTCACAGGCAATTCCTGGCAGAAGGATAAGGCATTATGCCCGAGAAAATAGCAGCAGGTATTATTGGCACGGGGTTTATTGGTCCAGCACACGTGGAAGCCGCTCGGCGACTGGGGAACGTGGAGATCCTGGCGGTGGCGGAGGCCAACGAGGAATTGGCACAGCAGAAGGCGGCAGAAATGTCGATTCCGCGTTCCTACGGGAACTACCAGGACTTGTTGGCGGATCCAGATATCCAGGTGGTACACAACTGCACACCGAACCATCTTCACTTCGAGGTCAATCGCGATATCCTGGCTGCCGGCAAACATGTGATCAGTGAAAAGCCACTGGCCATGAATACGACCGAGAGTAACGAACTGCTAAGCCTGGCCAGGGATTCAGGCTTGATTCATGCTGTCGACTTCAATTACCGGTTCTATCCTCTCGTTCAGCATGCTCGTGAGATGGTGCGTTCGGGTGAAATCGGGGACGTGTTTTCTATTCATGGTTCGTACCTGCAAGACTGGCTTTTTCTTCCCACGGACTGGAATTGGCGCCTGGTACCGGAACTGTCCGGGGACAGTCGAGCCGTGGCTGACGTGGGGAGCCACTGGTGTGACTTGATGCAGTTTATTAGTGGTCAGTCGATTACGCGAGTCTTTGCCGATCTGCATACCGTTCACAAGACCCGGATGCGCCCCAAGAAAGAAGTAGAAACCTATTCGGGCAAGGAACTGGATCCCAGCGATTACGAGGCCCAGGAAATCAATACCGAGGACTATGCTTCGGTGCTGTTCGAAATGGCCAATGGTACCCGCGGCGTTTTCACGGTTAGCCAGGTGGCGGCGGGTCGCAAGAACCGTTTGCATTTCGAACTGGATGGTTCCAAGTGCGCGATTTCCTGGGACCAGGAGAAACCGAACGAGATGTGGATTGGTTACCGCGACAAGGCGAACGAGATTCTCACCAAGGATCCCTCCTTGCTGCACGAGGCCGCTCGTGAATATGCCCACTATCCCGGTGGACACCCCGAGGCTTACCCGGATGGTCCCAAGAACCTGTTCCGCAACGTTTACCGGGCCGTGGCCAAGGGCCAGATGCCGACCGACCCGGACTGGAGTACATTTGAAGATGGTCACAAGGAAGTTGCCATCTGCGAGGCGGTGCTGACCAGCCACAAGAACCAGCAATGGACTGATGTTGATTACTAGTAGACCTATGCTAACTACGAACGACGTTCGTTCCACGGAGATTTGATTATGCCAGGCCAGACCTGTAATGTTGCTTTGATCGGTTCCAAGTTCATGGGCCGTGCCCACTCCAATGCCTACCTCAAGGTAGCCAAGTTCTTTGACTTGCCGGTCGACCCGGTCATGCACACGATCGCCGCTCGTAACCCGGACGAGTTGACTGCGTTTGCCCAGCAATGGGGTTGGCAAAATTCCAGTACCGATTGGCAGGCCACGGTGAACGAGCCGGACGTCGACCTGGTCGATATCGTCACACCGAATAATGTGCATGCAGAACACTCCATTGCAGCCCTGGAAGCAGGGAAACACGTGGCCTGTGAAAAACCCCTGGCCAACACGCTTGATAGTGCGCGTCAAATGGCCGAGGCAGCGGAAAAAGCCAGCGGCCAGACTTTTGTTTGGTACAACTATCGACGTTGCCCCGCCGTGGCTCTCGCACACCAGATTTGCCAACAGGGGAAACTCGGCAAGATTTACCAGATCCGCGGTTGCTACCTGCAGGATTGGGCCGGTCCCGATACGCCGCTCATGTGGCGTTTCCAGGGTGAAGTGGCTGGCTCGGGATCTCTCGGAGATCTCTGTGCTCACACGATTGATACCGCTCGCTTCATCACGGGTGACGAGGTCGATGAAGTGGTTGGAGCCAGTATGGAAACCGTGATCAAGGATCGCATTATCCTTGAGGGAGGTGGTGGTGAAATTTCCGGCCGGGGAGCTGAGACCAGTGAGCAGCGAGGTGCCTGCACCGTCGACGATATCGTACTCTTCATCGCACGTATGCAAAGCGGTGCCCTGGCGACGTTCGAGGCGACCCGTCTCTCGACCGGTTACAAGAATGCAAACCGCCTGGAAATTCACGGAGAAAAAGGAGCCATCCGGTTCAATTTCGAACGGATGAACGAACTGGATTGGTACGACGCCACCTTGCCCGAGGAACTACAGGGCTGGTCGACGATCAACGTTACCAATGGCAATGCCAATCATCCCTATGCCGCGGCCTGGTGGCCCGTGGCCCACGTGCTGGGATATGAGCACAGCTTTATTAACCAGGCTGCCGATATCTTTACGGCCCTGGGAGGCCAGGAACCGGTCGTTCCCTTGCCGGACTTTGCGGATTCCTACAAGGTGCAACGTGTGCTGGCTGCCGTGGAAGCATCGCACAACAACCGATCGCCGGTAAGCTTGAGTGAGATCAAGTAGGAATGACCAACGTGGTTGGAATTTCTCAATGGGTTACTGCGCTTGTGCCAGGTATTTAATGGTTTCGATGATCCAGGAAAAATGGGAAGCCGGGGAGAAAAGTGAATGAATGCAACGCTCTACGAACGCCTTGGTGGTTATGATGCCGTGGCTGCTGTGGCTGACGCACTGCTGCAACGGTTGCGAGCCGATTCGCAATTGGGACGATTCTGGGAAAACCGGGGAGACGATGGAATTGCCCGGGAAAAACAGCTGTTGATCGACTTCCTCTGTGCCAGTGCCGGCGGCCCCCTCTTGTACACAGGCCGTGACATGGTGACATCACACCGGGGAATGGGGATCACGACTGGTGACTGGGATGTTTTCATCAGTCACCTGGAAGCAACGCTCAGGCAGTTCGAATTACCGGAAGTCGAGTTTGCACAGGTGATTGATTTCATCCAGGGTACGCGGGACGAGATTATCGATCCGTAACCGAAAACCACGGGTGGCTGTTCAGGGTTGTGCCGCAAATTCAGCCTGTAGATGACTGAAATTCGCTCCTGCCGTCTCGCCACGATGGAGGACTAGGCGGTATTTCAGGTGCCAGGGTTTGTCCATCAGGACCGGTTGGGCATGTTGTCCCGGGTAAGCCGCATTCTGCATGCTGCTCTTGGATCGCAGGATCCATAGTTGCTTTCCCTGCGGGTACTTCGGGTGACAGAGGATACCGATACCGCTGATGGCATCTCCCTTGCCGTAGGCTCCTGCCATGTCAATCCAGGGTCCCGCAGCCAGGCCGGTTGTTTGCGGTTGAACAGGGCCCTGCTCCGCGTTGAAAACCGTCTCGCGTGGATGCTTGATACGAGCGGAGAATCCACTGTAACCCTTGGCATTCTCTGAACCACCCAGGTGCAGGTCAGGGACCAGGGCCTGCAACTGGATATCGAAATCGATCAGCCGCCGATTATCGACAGCCCGATGAGTCCGAATGACGGTGGTTTCTTTCAGGAAGGGTCGAGGTTGCTTGTCTTTATCGGTCCACAACGGTGACTTCCAGTGGACCTCGACACGTAGTGCCGCTGCCTCGCCATCTGCCTGGATGATTTTGGCCTGGACCACGTCCGCGATGAAATCACTGGCCACCCAGGCGTCGCCCAGCCGCTGCTGACCAGCAAAAATCTGGTGCCATGCCCAGTAAATACCCCGGTGATGTGGATGGTCTGCAGGGAAGTCTTCCGTGACCTCGTTACCGTCCAGGTCGTAAAGGGGATGGATGTAATTTGACCGTGGCCATTTTCCTTCCAGTGATTTCTCGGTGCGTTGGTAGAACATGACCCGGGTGTTACCGTCGTAGAACCAGTATCCATCCTGGCTGGCGACCAGCGACATGTGCGGTTGCCGGGAAGACCGACGCAGGAGACGTTTTCTGTCAGCCTTGACCGTGGTGGTTGCAGCCATGAGCAGCAGGATGGCAAGGCTCCAGGCTGCCGGGCGGATGATTCTTGACAGGTCCATGTCACGTTCTCGCGAAAAGCAGGAAAGGGAGAAGGAGATCGTTACGTCGTGGGGTTGTCCATTATAGGGGGTGCCGTCACGGTTGCCAGCAAGACTTCAGCGATATCCTGTACCTCGATTTCGACGTTCTCAGCCGCCATCCCATCGCGGACCATGGTCAGGCAGAATGGACAACCCACGGCCACGGTACGTGCACCGGTCGCCTTGATCTCCGCGATACGATCCATTCCTGCGCGTGCTTCCGGTGGGTCGTCAAACCACATGCGCCCTCCGCCAGCACCGCAGCAACCCGTGTTTTCGCGACGGCGAGGCATCTCACGCAGATGATTACCGGCAGGCAGCGTCAATTCGATAACCTGGCGGGGTGGCTCTGAAATCTGCTGGACACGCGCCAGGTAGCAGGGGTCGTGGTAAGTGATTCTTGCTGCTTCATCAGGTCCCTGGTCGGCCAGGACAAGTTGTCCCTGCTGCACCAGTTCCTGCAGGAACTGGCTATGATGCACGACTTCGAAGTTACCTCCGAATTGTGAATAATCGTTCGTCAGGCTGTTGAGACAGTGCGGACAATGGGTGATGATTTTTCGAACCGCATGACGCTGGAGTGTTTCCAGGTTTCCCGCGGCCATTTCCTGGAAAAGAAATTCGTCTCCCATGCGTCGAGCCGATTCGCCAGTGCAACGTTCCTCGGGACCGAGTACCGCATAATTGACCTGGGCATATTGCAATAACTGGACGACCGCCCTGGCCACTCGTTGGATGCGTCGATCATAGGATGCTGCGCAGCCGACCCAGTAGAGAATTTCAAACTCCGGATTTTCTTCGACGGTTGGCACGTGTAGTCCAGCGGCCCAATGCAAACGTTCCTCCGCCGGTAAACCCCAGGGGTTTCCTGAACGTTGCATTTTCTGTAACGCCGTGGCTGGAGCCCCACGCAACTGACCTTCCCCCACCAGGTGCCTGCGCATATCGGTGATCATTCTCAGGGGATTTACATCCAGGGGACACGTGTCGACACAGGCGTGGCAGCTGGTGCAGGACCAGAGGGTTTCCGCTGAAATGGTCTCGCCGTGTATTGATCCCAGTTCTGCTGCTTCCTGGTTGGCCAGCAGCAAGGGTCCTACGATATTGAGATGACCACGAAGATCCTGGACCACGTTACGGGGTGACAGTGGTTTACCGGCGGCGTGAGCAGGACAGGCATCCTGGCATCTGCCACAGGAGACGCAGGCGTCCATTTCGATTAATTGTTGTCGCGTGAAGTCTTCAATACGTTCGACTCCCACACGTCCCGTGGCTTCCACTTCCTCGATCGTAATGGGAGTCATGACGCCCAGGGGTTCATCACGCGTGGAGATCAGCCACTTGCCTGCCAATGAATGCAGGAGCCGCGTGTAGGGAAAGGCAGCGATGAATCCCAGGGCGAGCACGGCATGGATCCACCAGAGGGCCAGGTGGATCCCGCTGGCCTGGGAGGAGTCGATACCGAATTGTCGGAAAACCGTAGCAGCGGCCAGGCCCACGTAGGAGTAACCGGGTTGAGGAGTTTGCGCATCAATGATCCGCAGGCCCTCGACCAGGTAACCACTGATGCCCAGCAGCAACAAGCTGAACAGGATGACCCAGTCGGACCAGTGATGTGCCATGCTGGAACGTCCTCGCCACCGCCGTTGTATGAACCAACAGATGCCGGCCAGCATGGCGAGCCCAAAGGTATCCAGTACGAGTTCGTAGCAGGCGAAGTAGAGACCCTTGTGAAAAAGTGGTTGATGCGCGGAGCGACCCATGAGGAGCGCCCCATAGTGTTCGATGGCGACCAGGATGGTCCCGATCAAGAGTACGATGAATCCATAAAAGAAGAGGCGATGGGCAATGCCGGCAGCGCGTCGGCCGCGTTGCAGGGTGCGTTGAGTCATCACGTGGGTTATGAAACGGATGATGCTGGCGTGCCAGTTGAGTGATCGGTCGGTTTGGCGACCGAGCCTCCACAAGCGCGTTCGGCGATACAGGCCGTAGCTAAAACAGGTGATCGCGGCGGTCGCCAGCAAGTAGAAAAGGAACTGGGAAAAAGCCCCGATATTTCCCATGATTTCGCGTGTTAGCGAATCATTCGGCATGAGGGCTTCCTCGTATCCTGGTTCAATGATCTGGCTGCGGGGCAGCCAGTTTTTCAATCAGCTGCGGTACGATTTCATAAGCATCGCCTACCAGGCCAAAATCAGCAACGTCGAAAATCGGTGCGTCCGGGTCCTGGTTGATAGCCACGATGATGCGTGAGTTCTTCATGCCTGCCAGGTGCTGAACGGCTCCCGAGATACCGACGGCAATGTAGAGTTCCGGAGCCACGATCTTGCCGGTCTGGCCAACTTGCAACTCGTTGGGCGTGATGCCCGCATCGACCAGGGCACGTGAGCTTCCCGTGGCTCCCTGCAGTGCATCAGCCAGGCCTCCTACCAGTTGTTCAAAGTCGTCGGAGTTCTTGATTCCACGCCCCCCGGAGACGACCACACGGGCCTCGGTAACATCCGGTCGATGGCTGGTCCTGGCCTCGGTCTTTTCGTGCTGGATAAGAGTCGGTAGTGTTGCAGCATCGATGCCGATGGTTTTCACAGCATGGACTTGCGATGATCGTTCGGCGGGTTCATAGGCGGAGGCGCGAACCGTCACAATCGCCGGTTGACCGGTCAGCACAACACGGGCAATGACGGCACCGGCATACATGGGACGTTGCATGACCAGTTGATCCTCGACCCATTCATGTCCCAGGATATCGCTGGCCATGGCGCCACCGAGCAGCCCGCCGGCGCGGCCCACGATATCCTTGGCAAAGGTGGTGGAGGCTGCCACCACCAAATCGGCATCCTGTGCGGTGACCACCTGGGCAATCACCTGGGCATATCGATCAGCCACCGGATCGGTCAGCTCAACATGATCAGCGACCAGCACGGGTGCGTAGCTGGCGGCATCCAGTGATGCACTGTCCAGTTCGTGGCCCAGTAACAGGAGTTCCACCTCGCCCCCGTTGGATTCGGCCACGGAGCGGGCAAACGTGATAGCAGATCGACTGCCAGGTCGGATCGTACCACCAGCGTGTTCGACTATTACCAGGACCTGCATTGCCGGTTTGCTCCCTTCAGAGAACTTTTGCGTCGTTACGCAGCCTGTCGATTAATTCATCCACATCCTGAACCCTGACGCATTCCCGGCGGGTCGAGGAAGCACGTAATTCCAGCACCTTGATCCGTGGTGTGATCTCAACTCCCAGGTCAGCAACGGGAAGTTGCTGGATTTCCTTCTTACGGGCCTTGAGAATGCCTGGCAGCGAAGCATAGCGTGGTTCGTTAAGTCGCAAATCCGTGGTAACCACGGCGGGCAAGTCAACGTGAACGACCTCGATTCCATGATCGGTCTCACGGGCAACGCGACATCCCTCGGGCGTGAATTCCAGCCGGGAAGCGAACGTGGCCTGGGGCCAACCAAGCTGTGCCGCCAGGAACTGGCCTGCCTGGTTAGCATCATCATCGACGGCCTGTTTGCCCATCAGAACCAGGTCGGGTTGTTCTCGCTGGACCAGGGCTGCCAGGATCGAGGCGGCATTCCAGGGGTCGAGCGGTTCCGGGGTTTCCACGAGGATCGCCCGATCGGCACCCATGGCCAGGGCCGTGCGCAGCTCGGCTTCGTAATCGGCTGTACCGATACCCACGGCGAGGATTTCGACGGGATCGGCAAGCGTTTCTCGAATTTGAATGGCTTCTTCGACGGCGATGGCGTCAAACGGGTTGATGACAAAAGGAAGATTGGCAGTTTCGATTGCCAGGCCGTCTTCCTGTACCCGGATCTTCTGGTCGGTGTCGGGAACACGCTTGGTCGGGACGAGAATTTTCATGAGAGGCCGGTTTGGTTAGCCAGGGGGTAATGTGTCAGGCGGTTGAACTGCCTTCAACACGCCCATAGTAGTCGGCATGCATCTGGTAACATTTGGCCTTGATGTCGTCGCGTTGCTGGAATGCAGGTAGATCGTAGTAACGGTCGGCCTCGATGGCCGTGATGTCATAATCGGTGTGTCCAGTTAACACCAGGTCGGCCATGATGACGCCAATGGTTGGACTCTGGACGATTCCATGTCCACTGAATCCTGAGCAGTGGTAGAGTCCCTCGATGGCCGGCATTTTACCGCAGAAGGGTTTGCCATCGGGCGTAAAGGTCATGATGCCGGCAGTAATGGTCATGGGAGTTCGTTCATTGATCCAGGGGAAGCGTTGCTGAGTTGCATGGATCAGCAGGGCAACATGAATATCATCCTGGCGAGCCTTGAGTGATGACATGTCAAAATCCACGGGCAATTGATCCATGTCGTACTGGATGGCTTCCTCGCCATAAAGTCCGACGATCAGACCACCACTTTCAGGACGTGAGTAAATCCGCTGCTGGCGATCCCGAATTGCCGGACTAAGTCGATCGACCGGGTGATTCTCGTCGGGCCGGGTGGTGAGGTAGTAGTGACCAATGGCCGCCGTGGGCAGTACGGTCTCTGCCAGGTCTGCCACCAGGTAGGACCAGGGGCCGGCAGCGTTCACGATGGCGGGAGCATGAAATGTACCTTCCGCGGTTTCGACTCCCTGGGCCTTGCCGTTGTGGACCAGGACTTTTTGGACAGGGCAGTTTTGCAGGTACTGGACCCCCTCGCTTTTACCGACGTGCATGTAGGCACTGGCCAGTTCCGCCGGTTGCAGGTGGCCATCTGTCGGACAGTAGCAGGCATCGATCAGGTCATCGGTTTTCATGTAAGGCAACCTGGCGGCTACCTCATCCTGGTCGATGTGATCGATATCGAAATCAATGGATTTCCCCATGGCGACCAGGTCCTTGATCTCCTGGGCACGCTCGGGAGAAGAAGCAACTCGTAGTGATCCGGTTTGTACGAAGATTTCCACGTCGGCCCGTTGCTCCAGTTCCTGGACGATGGTTACTCCGTCCATCAACATCCTGGTATGGGCCTCGGTGCCACGTAGCTGCCCCAGCAGGCCGGCTGCCCGGCCCGTGGATCCATTCGCCAGTCGTTCGCGTTCGATGACGATGACCCGGCTGCCTCGACGAGCCAGTTGCATGGCGGTGCTCAGGCCCGAGACGCCGCCACCGATCACAATCACATCAGCTGTGTTGTTGGTAGTCATGGGGGACAAGCTCCTTTGCCTGGCGGACGGTCTGTAGTTGACGAGTGCTGTAATATGCCATTTCGTAGACAGTTCGTGAAGCCGGCAGAGTCTCGAATCAAGCCCGATGGCCAAACCCGTCCAACGTTTTTATAGTAGAGTGAGTTCAAAGAATTACCGGGAAGGGATCCACCATGATTTGTGATACTTGGCGTTTCGTGATGCTGATGGGTTTGGGGCTGCTGATAGGCTGCAATTCCTCAACGGAGACCCCCAACACGCCTGCCACTGGCTCGGCCAATAAAACAGGTGACGCACCGCAGGCTGCCCCGGCAGTGGATCCGGATGACGTCGCTGCCGTTACAGCACTCGAGACCGTGGCTACTTCCCTGAAACGAGACGGAGATGGTTTCGTTACCGAGGTGAACTTTCGTGGCACCACGATTGATGATGGACCGCTTCCGCACCTGCTGGGTTTGCAGCGACTGGCGTCCGTGCTGCTGAATGAAACCAGCATTACGGATGATGGCCTGGCCACGCTGGGCAAGATCAATACGCTTCGTAACCTGGACCTGCGTGGTTGCCAGTTGAGTAATGCCGGGATCGAGCACCTGGGTGGCTTGACGAATTTACGTGCCCTGCGGTTATCCGGTGAAAGTGGCGCCACGACAGTTGATGATGCCGGCATGGCGACGGTTGCAAAAATGACCAGCCTGAAAGCTCTCTTCCTGGACTTTCTTTGGATCAGCGAGGAGGGCCTCGCCCTGCTTCAGAACAGCAAGCAATTGGAAGAACTTTACCTGGCCAAAACCCTGGTGGGCGATGAGGCCCTGGCCTTGTTGGACCAGTTTCCAAAACTGAAGAAGTTGCGTATTTCGCAGAATCAAATTACGGACGAAGGCCTGGCGCCCCTGGCAAAAGTGCCTCACCTGGAAATGCTGGACCTGAGTGAGAACAGCCAGGTGTTTGATGGCGGTTTAATGCACCTGAGCAAGATGACACAATTAAAAAACCTTAACCTCTGGCGTGTGGCGATTACGGATGTCGGGGTGAAACACCTGGCGGATTTGACCAACATGGAATCGCTTAACCTCGACAACACGCAGTTAACCGATGAAGGAATGCCTGCCCTCGTTGGCATGAAGAAACTGACTTTTCTTCACCTTGGTTCGACAGCCATCACGGACGCTGGCCTGGTTCACCTGGAAGGTCTGCAGGCATTGAAGGACCTGAAGTTAACGCGGACGGCTGTCACGGCAGACGCCAGCGAGCAGCTGGGGAAGAAACTGATCAATACCAAGATCCAGTTGAAGTATCTTGAAGGCCAGTAAACCCAAGCCAGTAAGCGCAGACCAGTAAGCGCAGGCTCCACCGCCATGGATCAATCAGCTTCAGGTACCAGCGGTTGGAAGTGCTAGACGACTTCCCAGCCGGAACGGTATTCCTTGCTGATGTACTTATCCGCTTCTGGACAGTTCGTGGCCTTGAGCGTCTTGGCATTCCATTCCAGTGGTTTACCAGTTCGGAAAGCAACGTTACCCAGCAGGACGGATTCGGTCAGTGCACCTGAGTAGTCAAAGTTGCAGGTCGTGGGCGAGCCATCCTTACATGCTTTAATCCACTCTGCGTGGTGCCCAATCGACTTGGGAATGCTTGGTGCAGGTGCCTTGAATCCCTTGAACTTTTCCTGGGGGAAGAGGCGATAGCTGCCATAGTTGGCAAACATCATGCCCTCGCTACCAACAAACATGACACCCGATCCGGGGACACGCTCACCGTTAATTTCCTTGGGAATCATGTTGCCGTCATACCAGGTCAACTTGGTGGCCACGAGGTCGCCTCGCTTGGGGAACTGGTAGCGAACGGTCAGGCCCAGGGGGCAGGTTTCCGGATGGACCGATGGTCCTTCTGCCTCGCAGCTGATGGGATGTCGCAGTTTGCAGGCCCAGAAGGGAAGATCCATGTAGTGACAGGCCATGTCACCGAGCGTCCCCTGTCCAAAATCCCACCAGCGACGCCACTGGGCGGGATGGTAACGACCTGGGAAGAACGGACGTTCCGGTGCGGGGCCCAACCAGAGGTCCCAGCTAAGTGTACTCGGCGGCTTCTGGCCACCCACGGGTCGGTCGCCTCCACCCCAGCCCTTGCCGACCCAGACGTGGATATCCGTGACATCCCCGATGGCGCCGGACTGGATGACTTCGACGACTCGCCGATAATTGTCACCGGCGTGAATCTGTGTGCCGAGCTGGGTTGCTACGCCATGCTTCTTGGCAGCTTCGGCAATCACGCGTGCTTCATGGACGGTGTGTGTCAATGGTTTTTCACAGTAGACATGCTTACCGGCACGGATGGCACGAATACTGGCCGGGGCATGATTGTGATCAGCCGTGGCCACGACGACGGCATCGATCTTGTCACCTTCGCTGGCGATCAATTCTCGATAATCGGCGTACTTGCGGGCACCGGGAAATTGCTTGCCAGCTCGGTCCAGGTAATTCTTGTCGATGTCACAGAGGGCAACGATGTTTTCCTGCTTTACGCCACTGACGTCGGCCGCAGCTCGGTTAGCGGTCCCCACGCAGGCGATGTTTAATTTTTGGTTGACAGCCTTGGTTTCCTTGGCTGCCAGTTCGCTCCAGGCTCCGCCGGAAATAAGTGTCGCACCGAGACCGGTCGTTTTCAGAAAATCTCGCCGCTTGACATTTGACTTGCTCTGCATGGTTCAGGATCCCCGGAATGAGATAGGTTGGTAACACGCTGCATTGAGTAAAACACTACCACCAAATGATAGTTGACCCGGATTCATCCTGCAAACCGAGAAGCCTTTGCCGGGCGCCCATTAACCCTTATTTTCGGTTTATTTAATCGTTTTATGCCCCTGGGCCGAGAGGTGTTATCCGTCATGGGTGGCAGGAGTTCTTGAGAGTTTGAGCGTCTCCTTCTACACTATGCTTATAAGAAATGGTCTTGGCATGGTGTGTTGACACTGGCGACTGTTTCTTCCTGGTGCCCAATCGACCTGAGGTATGATCATGCGACCTGTCTGGACATTGTTTACCGTCATCCTTTGTGGCTTATCTGTGCCTGCCTGGGCACAGGAAAAGAAAGAAGAGAAGCCGGCGGCAGATTCGAAAGAGAAAGAGATCCTGGCAGGGCACTCCTACCATGGCGAGGCCTTTAACGAGGGGCCACGCCAGGCGGCTTACCTGATGGAAGGGACGGGGAAAGTTAATTTTCCTGTGACCAGTAAAAAACCCCAGGTGCAGGCTTTTATCGAACAAGGTGTTGGCCAGTTACATGGCTTTTGGAACTTTGAAGCGGAACGTTCGTTTCGCCAGGCAGCCTTGCTGGACCCGGAATGTGCGATGGCTTACTGGGGTATGGCACTGGCCAACGCCGGTAATGAAAAGCGAGCCAAGGGATTTATCGCCGAGGCGGTCAAGCGCAAGGAACAGGCCAGTGAACGAGAGAAAATGTACATCGATGGTTTGAATGCGTACATCCAGGCTGGCAAGTCCAAGAAAAAAGATCGTGCCCAGAAATACACGAAGTCGCTGGAACGCTTGATCTACAAGTATCCAGCTGACCTGGATGCCAAGGCTTTCCTGGCACTGCAAATGTGGAAGAATCGATCCTCGGATATACCGATTTCCAGCTACCTGGCGATCGATGCCCTGCTGCAACAGGTTTTTGCCGTGGAGCCGATGCATCCCTGCCACCATTACAGGATTCACCTGTGGGATTACGAGAAACCAGAAACCGCGGTTACTTCTGCCGCCAAGTGTGGCCAGACTTCACCAGGGATTGCTCACATGTGGCACATGCCGGGACACATTTTCTCGCGACTTAAGCGTTACAACGACGCTGCCTGGCAACAGGAGGCGTCAGCCCGCGTGGATCATGCACACATGATTCGTGATCGTGTTTTGCCGGACCAGATCGGTAACTTTGCGCATAACAACGAGTGGCTTATCCGAAACCTGATCTACGTAGGGCGTGTCCAGGAAGCACTGGACCTTGCCAAGAATATGACGGAATTGCCCCGGCATCCCAAGTACAACACGCTCAGCAAGCGTGGTAGTGCCTATTACGGACGGCAACGCTTGTTCCAGGTTCTGAGCACCTACGAGATGTGGGATGAGTTGATCCAGTTAAGCGATACGCGGTACCTGCGCCCCACGGAAAACCTGGCGGAACAGTTGAAACGCGAACGGCACCTCGGAGCGGCTTATTTCCGTTCGGGCAAAGTTGCGCAGGGGAATGAACAGCTGGCGCAGCTGGAGAAGCGCCTGGTAGAACTGAAGCAGAAGCAAAAACAGGCAGAGGATGCTGCTGAAGCCAAGGTTCGTAAAGAAGCCAAGCCGGCGAAAAAGAAAGAACAGCCTCAACAGGAAAAGAAGCAGGAGGAGAAGCAGGAAGCTGCGACTGCCCAGGGTGCCGATGCCCCCAAGGATACAGCGGCAGACGATAAGAAAGCAGTCGCCAAGCCAGTCGCCAAGCCAGGGGCCAAGCAAGAAGACAGCAAGGACCTCAAGAAAAAGATCAGCCAGGCACGCAGTGCCGCCTCACGCTCTCATACCAGTAATATTCGCAACGTCGAAAAAGCGGTCCAGGCGTTGCAGGGACACCGGGCAGTCTCGGAAGAAAAATTCAAGGAAGGACTTGATTTACTTCGCAAGGCAGGAGGCCTGCACCAAATGAACCTGGCCCGGATTGAAGCGGCGGCTGGAGAAACAGACAAGGTGATCGAATCGGTTAAAAAGTACGTGGATAGCCATCGGGGAGAGATCCTTCCGCAGGCCACGCTGGCCTCGTTGCAATGGGAACATGGACACCAGAAAGACGCACTCGAGACTTTCAAAAAGCTTCGTAAGGACTCGGCGCCAATCGACCTGGAAGTTGCGGCATTCCAACGGCTGGACCCGATCGCCGAGCAACTCGGTTTTCCAGCAGACTGGCGTGTGCCGTTGAGCGTTGCCAAGGATATCGGTGAACGGCCCAGCCTTGATTCACTGGGTCCCTTCCGCTGGCACCCCTCGCCAGCCCCCGACTGGACGCTGAAGGATGACAAGGGACAGGACCATTCACTGAAACAGTATCGTGGTAAACCTGTCGTTGTGATTTTCTACCTGGGATTCGGCTGCCTGCACTGTGCAGAGCAGTTGAAAGCTTTTGCGCCGATGACCGAGGAATTCAAGAAGGCCGGGGTTTCCCTGGTGGCGATCAGTACCGATGACCAGAAAGGCTTAAAACAATCGATCGAGGGTTACGACAAGGCCTTTCCCTTTCCACTGGTTTCTGATGCCAAGCTCGATGTTTTCAAGGCCTACCGGTCCTATGATGACTTCGAGAAACAGACTCTCCATGGGACTTTCCTGATCGACGAGGAAGGACTTGTTCGCTGGCAGGATATCAGTTACGAACCGTTCATGGATCCGAAGTTCGTGCTGGGTGAATACAAGCGACTGTTTGGTAAAGAGGCAACGACGAAAGCAAAGTTGTCGAACAAATAGTTTCTCCCGCAACGTCCCCCTGTTACCATGAAGCGACGGTCCCGGCCTGGATAGGCCCGGTGCTCGGAAAAGATTCATGTTCAGAGAAGGGGGAAGGCTGGCATGCGAACACGTAAATGCCTGGTCCTGGCGATGGTTTGCATGGGGTTAACCTGTACCCTGCAGGCTGCAGAGCCAACGAAAACGCTCGAGGTAATCTACCAGGAGGCTCGGCAGGCTTCCGTCGACCTGCTCGTCGAAGGACACCACGCGGGAACAGGTTGTTTCGTTGATCAGCAGGGCCTGATTATCAGTGCGCTCCATATACTGGCTCGGCCCGGGCGAAAGGTGGAAGCGCTTTCACCGACCCTGGGGCGGATGCCAGTGGAGACGGTGGCCGTGGATATGGGACACGACCTGGTTCTCCTGCGTGTGCCTGCCCGCAAGGGTGGTTATCCGACCCTGCCGGTGGCACCCCGAATGCCGACTGCTGGGGAACCCGTGTTTCACTATGGATCACCGGTCTACCGGCATAACATCATGCAACGTGGCATGGTCGCTCGCGATGGTTTGACCTATGAACACCAGTCCCATTTTGTCGAGGTGTTACAGGTGGCTGCCAATGTCCAGGAAGGAACCTCTGGTGGTCCCTGGTTGAACCGCGCGGGACAGATCGTTGGTGTGCAGTCAGGTGCCGTGACCAGCAAGGGTCACACCGCTGGTATCGCGAATGTCGCTCCTGCCATTGCCGTGGCTCCATTGTTGACCAGCAAGGAAAACCGCGCGACTCCCACGCTGGGAATGTTCGTTGACGAATTATGGATTCTCCAGCCGAACGAGTTGCAGCGATACGCTGCCGGGACCGAGGGACTGGTGATTCAACAACTGGAAAAAGATGGGCCTGCCATGCAGGCCGGGCTGAAAAAGGGGGAAGTGATTGTCGCTATCGATGGAAAGAAGCTCCGTTACCGTGATCATTTGTTGCGGAAGATTCGTATCCATAAACCGGGCCAAGAGGTTACAATAACCGTCGTCGCTCCCCAGGGAGCAGGGCAACGTGACGTGACGGTTTCGGTAGGACGACTGGAAGTCCAGTGGCCTCAAACGCAACCGTAATGTTGATCGTAATTGAGGTAGAGAGTTTTACTGCTGCCGGGTTCGTACCAGGGGTGTCGAGTCATGGATCAATGGTTAACGTTAATGCAGATTGCGGCCCTGGCCGTCACCGGGATGAGCCATGCCCTGCTGGGCAGTATCAAGGTGCCCCTGGCACGAAGGCTGCAGATCGATGAAACACGTATTGGCGGGTTAGTCAGTGTCTTTGGATTCACCCTCATTCCGATGGTGATCGCAGCCGGCTTCCTGGTTGATTCCGTAGGTAAACAACTGGTCCTGGGTGGCGGGTTCGTCCTCTTGATGTTGAGCCTGGTTATCCTGTCCACGGTGAAAACGTACCGGCAGGCTTTCCTGGCGGTACTGGTGTTGGGAACCGGCTGGTCGGCCCTGGTGAACGTTCTTAACGTGACGTCACCCCCGGCATTTGTACCCGCAGAAGAACTTCCCCGGCGCATGGCCTATGCCATGAACATGGGCGATTTTATTTTCGGCATGGGTGCGTTTATCATGCCGATCCTGATCACGGTGTTGATGCGCCGCATCGGTTTCAAAGCAGCCCTGTTGAGTATTGCTACCCTGGGCGTGGTCCCGTTGCTGCTGGGACTTGGTGTTGACTGGGATGCCCTGGTCCCGGCCACCACGGAAACCGTGGCTGATGGCCTGAAGATCCTACTGGCCAATCCCATTGTCTGGATTTGTTGTGCCGCCTTCTTTTGTCATGTACCCGTAGAGGCTGCCGTCGCAACCTGGGCGACGACCCTGATGACAGAAAAAGGTGTCAGCGAAGGTCGCGCTGCCGGACTGCTGTCTGTGTTCTGGTTGAGCTTCATGGGATCGCGACTGGTCGTGGCACTGGCATTACTAGGTAGCTTTTCGCTCCTGGGGTCCAGCTTGACCTGGAAGGTACCGGAAGGTACCGATGCTGGCCTCGTGCTGACCATGGCGGGCTGCTGTGTGCTGGTAACACTTGGAATCGTTCGTAGTCGGACGGCTAATGGCATGTGCGTTATGGTGGTCCTGGCAGGACTCATCCTGGGACCAATCTTTCCGACCCTGATTGCGATCCTGCTCAGTAACGTGGATACGTCCTTGCATGGCCGAGCGGTTGGAATCTTTTTCTGTATCGGTGGCATTGGCTGGACCGTGATACCGATGATGATCGGTGCCTATGCCCAGCGTACCACGGTACAGCGAGCGTTCGTGATTGCTACTGGATCCGCCACCCTACTGACCCTGCTCAGTACCCTGTTATGGTTCCAGTTGCAGTGACCAGGTCTAGGAGCTCGGTAACCATTCTTCCAGGGTTTCCTCGAGAGGTGCACTCCACCACTCCAGTTCCTCGCTGTTCGTCGGCTCATGCTCGGATTCGCCGAGCCTGGAATGGTCTTCCGTAAATGACCGGAATGCATTGTCGATATCTTCCCATTGCGTGGCAGGCACAGTGGGGAGAGGTGCGTAAGTCGAGGTGTTGCTCCCAGGGACCGGTGATTGGTTGGTTGCCGGAACAACCGATCCCGGATTGTTTTCCAACGGTTCTCCTTCGCCCTCACCAGTCCCGGATTGCTGGTTCAAATGGTTGATGATCCAGAGTACATCTGCTGGTGACGCAAAACCATCACGGTTGACATCCAGGTAGGGTGGAGCAATTCCTTCCGCACGGTTCGTGGTTAACTGGTGACTGCCCAGGTTATTGAGCGTGTTGATGATCCAGAGGGCATCCAGTGGAGTCACCACGCCATCATTGTTGACATCCCTTTCCTGGTCTGAGTTATACCAGGGGAAAGCCGTGTCAATTTCGAGTGTTACCGTGGCGGTGTTACTGTTGGCAACGCCATCATGGGCCCGGTAAGTGAAGGAATCCGTTTTGTTGAAGTTCGTATCCGGCGTATAGGTGAAGGAACCATCAGCATCGAGTGTCAGGGAACCATTGCTTGGCGCAGTGACCACGGAGAATGTCAGGTCGTTACCTTCAACATCATTCACCTGGGTTGCCAGCCCACTTGCCTTGTCCTTGCTAAACACCTGGTTCTCGACCGGTTGATACGTGACATCGCCAGCGACCGGTTTGTCATTGACCGCGGTTACGGTCACCACGAACGTACGACTGAAGATGGCATTATCAAGCGTGGTCGCAAAGTTGTTGTCGATACCGGCATCTTCCAGGTTCACTGTGATCGTGCTGACACCATGCTGATCAGCGACCGGCGTCAATTTTAGAACCCCGGTCGACTCGGCAGACGTATAAATGACCGTCGGCGTTGGCACTAAACTCGTGTTGGTACTTTCGGTCGTGATTCGCAGCGATTGGGTTTCGTTTAAACCAGCCTTGATGTTTGACAGGTTGATTGTCTGCTCGGCAGCATCTTCGGCAATCGTCAGGTCGGCAATGACATCGAACGATGGGCTGTCGTTGGTTGAACTCACGACCACGTCAAAGGTCCGGGTCAGCGTGAGGTTGTCATCGGTCTCGTTCAGGTCGCCATCATCACCGGCATCTTCGACGGTGACAGTGATCGTGGCGGTACCATTTTGTTCCGCCACGGGTGTGAAGGTGAGCGTACCGGTGGCATTCCCGTTGGTGTAGTTCACGGTGGGATCGGGTACGAGGCCAGGGTTGCTGCTGCTGGCCGTGATGCGAACTGCCTCGCTTTCGTCAGGGCCGGGGCCGATACCTGCCAGGTTAACGGTTTGCTGTGCGGCATCCTCGGCGATCGAGATATTGTTGATGACGTCGAGCGTGGGGTTATCGTTGACTGCGGCCACGACCACGTCAAAGGTCCGGGTCAGTGTGAGGTTGTCATCGGTCTGGTTCAGGTCACCATCATCACCGGCATCTTCGACGGTGACAGTGATCGTGGCGGTACCGTTTTGTTCCGCCACGGGTGTGAAGGTGAGTGTGCCGGTGGCATTCCCGTTGCTGTAGTTCACGGTGGGATCGGGTACGAGGCCAGGGTTGTTGCTGCTGGCCGTGATGCGAACTGCATCGCTTTCGTCAGGGCCGGGGCCGATACCTGCCAGGTTAATAGTTTGCTGTGCGGCATCCTCGGCGATCGAGATATTGTTGATGACGTCGAGCGTGGGGTTATCGTTGACTGCGGCC
>MPLU02243230.1_pt1 | contig 19007 bp, 22 predicted proteins | sample 1617381 | NCBI WGS metagenome assembly MPLU02 (sample SAMN05944801, study PRJNA350692) | marine metagenome | biome: marine; feature: ODZ; material: water; isolation source: 90 m water sample filtered on 0.2 um supor filter | place: Pacific Ocean | collected 2012-04-08 | depth 90m m
CCCATGGGCAAGCATGGATTTGATCTCCGTGATCTGGCGAGCCATCTGCCCCACATCCGCATCTGCGAAGCGAGCGGCCTCGGCCAGCAATCGATCCTGCCTGCGCACGACATTGCGGACCCGTGCAACCAGCTCATCGGGATCAAAAGGTTTGGAGATGTAATCATCCACACCGGCGAGATATCCCTGGGTTCGGTCCGCGGTCATTCCCTTGGCCGTCAGGAAGATCACAGGTGTTCCACCAAGGCGTTCGTCCCCACGCATCCTCTGCAGAAGCCCATAGCCATCACAACGGGGCATCATCACGTCGCTGATCACCACATCCGGCATCATCTGCTGGGCTTTCTGCCAGCCCTCGTCCCCATCTGCCGCTGTTGTGACCTCAAAGCCATCATCCTCGAGATAGGCCTGCACGGCAGCCCTCAACCCTGGTTCATCATCGACAAGCAGCAGCCTGGGGGAAGGCGCCGGATCATTGCTGGGACTCTCAGCCGGATCCATGGCCTACAAGCGGACTAAGCGAAATCTAGAAGCTTGCCAACAGCAAAGCTCAGCCAATGTGCTCGGTGAACAGCTCAGGGGGCTATTCACTCAGCGCATTGGGCTGCTGAGAATCTCCTCCGATTCCACCAACAAGGTGGAATAGCCAAGCGACAAGGCCTTCTCCTGGAGACCTGCAGGATCCACCCCAGCCAGATCAGGAACGCAGGCTGCCCACCAGACCAGGTGATCTTCTCGATTGGCGACTGTCATAGAACCGCCTGGGTTGAGATGACGCACAAACACAACATTTTTCCCACGGGTGACACGAATCGGCTGATCAGGATCACAACTCGCCGTTTCGGTCGTGATCTGCAGATCGTCAGGCCATTCCTGCCAGATTTTGTATCGACGCAGGAAGGGATCCAGCTGATCTTTTCTCAGCGCATACATGCCAATCAGATAATCACCGCCCCGTTCAGGTCTTTGCAAAAGAATCTCCAGATTGCCGGGTCGCCTCTCCCGCATCTGCTCGAGAACCTCATGGCGCTCAAAGGCCTGCCCCCCTCCCGCGCCAATCAGGACCAGTCCGATCAAGCTCTGACAGACAGTCCTGATACGTCGACGCATCTGCAATCCCGTCCAAGAACGTTTCACCATGGTGACAAGTCTGACTTGAGCATCTCTGCCCTGCTCCCCCCTGAATCTTGATTATCAAGCCACCACACCCTGTGCCCAGGAGGTGGTGGCTGCGATGCAGCCCTACTGGCAGGAGCAATGGGGGAATCCCTCCAGCCGACAGCACCGCCTCGGGCTGACAGCCGCAGCAGCGGTGAGTCTGGCGAGGGATCAGTTAGCCGCCTGCCTGGGGATCGAACCAGAGCGAGTGATCTTCACGAGTGGAGCGACGGAAGCAAACAACCTTGCTCTGCTTGGTCATGCCAGAGCCAAGGCTGCAGAGCGTGGGAGTGCCGGCCATCTGATCACGATCTCTACAGAGCACCATGCTGTGCTCGATCCACTGCGCCATCTCCAGAAGGAAGGATTCAGCCTCACGGAGCTGCAACCGGATGGCGATGGCCTCATCCAGCCTGAGCAACTCGAGGCGGCCTTCAGCGCAGACACTCTTTTGGTGAGTGTGATGGCCGCCAACAATGAAATCGGTGTTCTGCAGCCGCTGAACAAGCTCGCGGATCTATGCAGAAGCCGAGGTATTCCCTTGCACTGCGATGGGGCCCAGGCCTTCGGCAACATCCCCTTCGAGCCCGACGCCCTTGGCCTGGATCTGATCAGCATCAGCGGCCACAAGATCTATGGGCCCAAGGGCATCGGCGCCCTTGTCAGGCGTCCAGAGCTGCCAATCCAGCCGCTGCAATGGGGTGGAGGTCAGGAACAGGGACTGCGCTCAGGGACCCTGCCGGTGCCTCTGATTGTTGGCCTGGCCAGAGCCGCGGAGCTGGCCATGGAGGATCTCAATGGTCGCCAGCAGCGATTAGCAGGGTTGCGCGATCAGCTCTGGAGAGGGCTGCGGGAACAACTACCGGATCTGATCCTGAATGGCTCTGCAGAACAGCGGCTCCCCCACAACCTCAACATCACCATTCCAGGAGTGAACGGCAGTCGCCTACAGCGTGGCTTGAGATCAGAGCTGACCTGCAGCAGCGGCTCGGCCTGCAGTCGTGGGGCTCCATCCCATGTGTTGCTGGCCCTGGGGCGCACAACCAAGGAAGCGGAAGCCTCTCTGCGCCTGAGCCTGGGGAGATTCAGCTCCGCGGAGCAGATCAACCGTGCCGTGGAGGCCATTTGCAACGTTGTGACCAAGCTCAGGACTGAATAGGACAAACAGCTTGACAAGCGATTTCGATCCATCGACAAAGCCTGGGCAAACCTGTTAGTGCGGCTAGCTTTTGCTGGTATTGGTGAATCCCATGGTGGCCTGATGACCAACAATTCAAATGGTGAGAGCCTGCAAGTTCTCAAAGCCGTCGAGGACGGTTGGAACGCCTTCTGTAAAGCACCCTGGAGTTTTCTGCTCTTCCAGATTCTGGTTGGGGTGGTGATGCTTCCATTCGTGCTGATGAGCGCTGCCGGCGGTGCGCGCATCGCCAACTTCAAAGAGGTTGCGGGGTTACATCCCATCCTCGGCTGGCTGCTGCTGATCGTGGGGCTGATCGGTTATGTGATCGTGGTCCTTTGGGGAATTGTCGGCCTGATTCGAGGCTCCTGGACAGCCCTGGAAGGTCGCAAGCCTGAGTTCAAGGACTTCACCCGCTGGGATGGTGCCTCCAGCGGACGCCTGCTCGGCTCGATGATCCTTGTCTGGATCGTGATCGCCATTGCCTCGGTGATCGCCTATCTGATCGGCCTAGGCCTGGGTCAGATCAACCAGGCCCTGATCCTGATTCCAAGCATTGCCCTGGCGATTTTTGGCATCTGGTTCATGGTGACCCAGAAATTCCTGGTTCAAGCCAGCCTGCTGGGCAGCAAGAACTCCGCCGATGCCCTCAGCGCTGGGGTCGAGGTGATCAACCCCTCCTGGTGGATCGTGCTCTGGCTGGTGATCATTGAAGCCACGATCCATGCCATCGCCGCCACCTTCCACTACGGGGGGTTGTTTGTAGCCGTGCCCGTGTTGGTTTGTGTCTCCACAGCGGCCTATCGCCAGCTGTTCGGAGCAGAAGATCGCACAGGCCTGCAGGGATAACTGAGCAACCCACTAAGCGAAAACAGCCTTGCGCATCGCCAAACAGCCGTGCGCATCGCGAAACAGCCTTGCGCATCGCGAAACAGCTTGCGCATCTCCAAAAAGCCCATGTCGAGTGGCATCAGCAAGTCCTGATCCACTCGACTCAGCCCCAATCCAGACAACCCAGCCCAGCTCATGGGCCCCGAACGGCAAGCACAGCAGACCGGCAGGGAGTGTCAGACACAGCCACAACAAAGCTCCTTTGCTGGACAGCTGTGCTGAGCTCTAGATCTGAACTGCAGATTGCAATCGCTCAAGGGAATGGTGCAAGAAAGTAACCAGGCTGGAAAAAACTTCTTGAGCAGCTAGGTTCTGTCAACAACCAGGTTGAAATTCTCAGCTGATGGCCGACACACCAACGAGCTCAAGGCTCCATGTTCTTAAAGCCGTTGAGGATGGCTGGGCTGCATTTACAAAAGCCCCCTGGCCTTTCATTCTCTTCACCCTCTTATGGGGTGCATTGTCGACGCTATTTCAGCTGATCGGCAATCTTGGCAGTGCATCAGCCAATGGCAGCAATCTCAATGCCGGAGGAATTATTCTTGGCATCATTTGTCTGGTTGGAATTACAATCATCAATCTCTGGGGCGTCATCGGCTTAATTCGTGGTGCCTGGATTGCACTGAATGGAGAGCGCCCCAGCTTTTCTGACTTCACTCGCTGGGATGCTGCTGCAGCCGGTCGACTGTTCTTGCGTCAGATCGTTCTAATTATATTGATCTTGCTGATTGTTTTAGCTGCATTGGTTGTTGGCTTCGGCCTTGGTCAAATCAACCAGATGTTGTGGCTTATCCCAAGCTTGATTGCTTTTGTGATTTTTGTCTATCTCTCTGTCAATCAGAAGTTTCTTCCTTTTGTTGCCCTGTTTGAGAGCCCAGATCCTCTGCAAACGATCCAGAGAGGACGTGATGTGGTGGATCCATCCTGGTGGTGGGTTGTGCTGCTGATCATCGTCGAAAGCCTGATCCTGGCCATCGGTGCTCTGCTCTGCGGAATCGGTCTGCTGGTGGCAGGTCCTGTTGTGGGTTGCATCGCCACAGCGGCCTATCGCCAGCTGTTCGGAGCAGAAGATCAGACCGGTCTGATCAGCGGGAACTGAGCACAACAAAACCTGCTGCTCCAAACAGAGCCAGAAGCACCTGTGCGACCTGGCTCACCAGCAGGCCAGCCACCACAGCCAAGCCAACCAAGCCACCCCTGCGAAGCGCGGGCCAGCAAGCCAAAGAGCTTGGCGGCCTGCGGGCAACAACCGTTTCCACAACCGCTGCCCCAAGCCAGGGGCCAACAAGGAAACCAATCAGTGGCCCGCCCACAGGCAATGCCGGCAACAGCCCCAGCATGCCGAGCAGCAGCCCCAGGCCGGCCCCCAGGGCTGCCCAGCGACTGGCCTGAAACCGCGCGGAGGCGAGGGTGAGAGCCACCACATCGGCCAACAGACCAAGCACAAAAAGCACAACAGCCAGCACAAGCACACCCCAGCTGTTGGCCCAGCCCACATGCCAGACCCAGAGGCCGGCACCGATGGGCAGCCATAACAAACCCGGCAACACCGGCAGCAGCGTTCCCGGCAAGGCCAGGAGCTGCAGCCCCAAGGCGAGCCACCAGATCGGATCCATGAATCCTGAAAAGGACAACTGACTTTCGATCAGCGACACCGGCGCCACAAGACCCTGAACTGCTGGCATCGATCATCCACGGGAACAAAGGCCAACCATCATTGTGTTCAAGCTCTCAGCAAGACAACAGAACGATTGAGAGCTACTGCGCAACAGCCATTTCCCAACATCTATGACCCAATAGCCCTGGCGAACCGCAACTTGGCGCTGCGACTGCGAGGGTTGCGCTGCTGCTCATCCGGATCAGCAACGATCGGCTTACGGGTGATCCGTTCCAGGCGCTCATCGTTCAGGAAAGCAGTCTTGACGCGGCGGTCCTCAAGGGAATGAAAGCTGATCACAGCAAACACGCCCCCAGGCACCAACCAGTCCGGCACCTTGGTCAACAAGCGATCGAGAACCCTGAGCTCATCATTCACGGCAATGCGCAGGGCCTGAAAGGTGCGGGTGGCTGGATGGATCCGTCCCCGTCGAGCCTTGGGGGGATAGCAGCCGGCAACGGCATAGGCCAAGGCTTTCGTGCCTGCATAGGCCCCTGACGTGGACAGATCCTGCTTGATCCGGCGGGCGATGCGGCGTGAAAGCCTCTCCTCGCCATAGCTGTAGATCAGATCCGCCAAAGCTGTCTCATCGAGGCGCTCGATCAGGGCCGCGGCCGTTTCACCCGCCTGGGGATTCATGCGCATATCGAGGGGACCATCACTGCTGAAGCTGAAGCCACGGGCCGCCACATCAAGCTGCGGGCTGCTCACACCAAGATCCGCCAGCACCGCAACGACAGGTGCTGAGGGCACAAAATCAGCAAAGTTGGTTTCAATCATCTTCACCCTCTCCCCAAAAGCTGCCAGATGCTCGGCAGCCGCAGCAAGAGCGGTGGGATCCTGATCAAGGCCAAGCAGATGCAAGCCTGGGTGAGCAGCCAGGAGCAGGGCGCTGTGACCAGCCCCTCCAAGGGTGCAATCGACGAGCACACCGCCAAGGGCATCAGGGCGCTCCAGCAGTCCAGAGATCTCAGCGAAGCCCGCACAGACCGGCCCTGCCAGCACGGGCAGATGCACAAAACCAGGCTCGGAATCGGACTTCGGCATCAGCCCTTCCTAAGATCTCCCCGATTGCTCCTGATCTCGGTCCCATGACGCAGCTTGAAACGCGCACGGAGCCGATGGTGGTGAACTTCGGCCCCCATCACCCCTCCATGCATGGGGTGCTGCGGCTCGTGGTGACCCTGGATGGAGAAGATGTGGTGGATTGCGAGCCTGTGCTCGGCTATCTCCACCGCGGCATGGAGAAGATCGCTGAGAACCGCACGAATGTGATGTTCGTGCCCTATGTGAGCCGTATGGATTATGCGGCTGGCATGTTCTACGAAGCGATCGTGGTGAATGCACCGGAACGCCTGGCAGATATCCCTGTGCCTAAACGGGCCAGTTATATCCGGGTGCTGATGCTGGAGCTGAACCGCATCGCCAATCACCTGCTCTGGCTTGGCCCCTTCCTGGCAGACGTGGGTGCCCAGACACCGTTTTTCTATATCTTCCGCGAACGGGAGATGATCTATGACCTCTGGGAAGCGGCGACAGGCCAGCGACTGATCAACAACAACTATTTCCGCATCGGTGGTGTTGCCGCTGATCTGCCCTGGGGATGGCTTGAGAAATGCAGAGACTTCTGTGATTGGTTCGGCCCGAAAATTGATGAATACGAAAAGTTGATCACCAACAATCCGATCTTCCGCCGACGCATCGAGAACCTGGGCGTGATCAACCGGGAAGACGCCATCAACTGGAGCCTGTCCGGGCCGATGCTGCGAGCTTCAGGAGTTCCCTGGGACCTGCGCAAAGTCGACCACTACGAGTGCTACGACGACTTCGACTGGAAGGTGGCCTGTCAAAAGGAGGGGGACTGTTATGCCCGCTATCGCGTGCGCGTTGAGGAGATGCGGCAATCCCTGAAGATCCTTCGCCAGGCCTGCGAGATGATTCCCGGGGGGCCAACCGAGAACCTCGAAGCACGCCGCATGGCGGAAGGCAAAAAAAGCGAATTCGCTGGCTTCGACTATCAATATGTCGCCAAGAAGGTAGCTCCAACGTTCAAAATCCCCAACGGCGAGCTTTATACCCGTCTTGAATCAGGCAAAGGCGAAATCGGTGTGTTCATTCAAGGCGTGAATGATGTCACCCCCTGGCGCTTCAAGATCCGCGCAGCCGATCTCAACAATCTTCAGATCCTTCCCCACATTCTCAAGGGTGCCAAAGTGGCCGATATCATGGCCATTCTCGGCTCCATCGATGTGATCATGGGATCGGTGGATCGATGAACTAGATCAACATAAATAGCAGACAAACAAATAGATCGGCATGAATCACAGACGAACAAATAGATCGATATAACATCTCACAAAGGCGCTCAATACAGCAGATCGATCAAAGTTATCAACAAAAAGCGTCTTTGATCGTCAACCTTTCAGGCGGGTGCGTTGCTTGCGGCTTAGCCAGAGCAGCACAACGACGAACACCGGCACCAACAGATCTGTATAAAGCACGGATCCAGCATTCGATGGTGCGTTGTTGGCATCAACGACAAGGGAAACCACATGACCCACACCATCAGCGAAGAACCAGCTGCAGTAAGCCACCATCGCTGCCAGCAGATAATCACGACGCCTGAGCCAGAAACTGCTGAGACCGAGAATGCCGATGGTCAGATTGGCGTAGGCAACCTCAAACTGAAAGGGGCTGTTCGGCCAGCCAATCTGCTCAGCCACAAAGGGGGCGAAGAACAGATGGCAGATAAAGCCATAGACGCCACCAATCCCCATGACCCAGAAGGCGATCCATAACAAGGTGGCTTCAGACCATCGCCCTGGGTCCCAGGCAGCTCGCACCTGCACCAGACCACAGATCAAAGCGAGCAGCAACATCCAGACATCCAGATGGCCAAGCAGGAGGCCCAGCGCAGAATTCATCGGAACCAGTTCTCCATACAAGTGAGCTGAGCAGAGGCTCTTTCTGCCAACAGCTTGACCAGCGAAGATAGGGCTGCCAACCAACACAACAAATCCTCCACAAAGCCTGATGAGCAGATGACCCCTGAGCAATGGCTTCAATTAAGACGTGTGGTGCGCTTTGGAGAAACTGATGCGGCCGGAGTGATCCACTTTCACCAGCTGCTGCGCTGGTGCCATGAGGCCTGGGAGGAAAGTCTGATGCTCTATGGGGTCACGGCAGACGAGATCTTCCCAGGTGGTAGAGATCGCGCAGACACGCCTCTGGTGGCCTTACCCATCGTTCACTGCGAAGCCGATTTCCGTCGTCCGATCTATCGAGGTGATCAGCTGATCCTGAAGCTCCAGCCCGAGCGGCTTGACCCTGGATCCTTTCAGATCACCACAACGTTCCATCGCGATACTGAGCGCGATTCAGAGCGCGATAGCGAAGAGGTAGCCCGTGGCCTGGTGCGCCATCTGGCCATCAATGTCGACCATCGTCAACGCTGTGCTCTGCAGCAGGGCATCGATCGCTGGCTGGAAGCATCAAGCCTTGGGGTGATTGCGTCAACCTGACCCAGAACAAGGCCCCCAGCTGAAGCGGAAGCATGCACAGCATCAGCCAGAGTGGATGGAAGCGATCATGGGGGATCTCAGCGCAAGCCGAAAGGCTGAGAAAAGCCGCAGCCGCAAGCAGCAGGTGGGGTAAGGCGCTGCGTGAGAACACTCTCATCAGAACCAATCCTTGTCGCCATCGAGATAAATATCCCTGAATTCCTCAGGGGTTTTTGTCAGGTAAATCACCCCCTCAATAATGCCTATGACTTGCATCACAATGGCGGCGATTCCACAGGTCACCACGCCACCAGCCAGGGTCACAACCAACATAATGATACCTGGATTGTTCTTACCCAAGACAAACTTGTGGATGCCAAAAGAGCCAAGAAAGATTCCCAGCAAACCTGCCGCTAATTTCTTATTACTCAACTCGGTTGCTGACAGATCTGTCATTGGAGACTGGCAATGACTCTTGCTATAGCAACACCAAGGCTCTCTGCCAACGGCAAGCCATCAACAGGAGGCATCCTCAGCCCTTCCTATCCCTGCTCTTGACAGGGATAGAGGTGACAGAAACCGTCAAAGGCCACCCGAGATGCCATGGCCGGCTCCTATGTCCAGGCTGTCAAGATCCAACCATGCATCATCCACATCCAGCCATGCCGAAATGCAGCATTCTGCAGAACACGAACAGCCATCAACAACACATTCCCCACCACGCAATTCAACGCTGCATTTAGACAAAAAGCAATCATCACTCACGGTGCAACTCAATCCTGAAATCAGCTCAGATTTCGGATATCAATATGGGCTCAGGAGTGAAGTTCATGCTGCCTATTGATCAACCAGTCCTGCCAATAACCACGCTCCCATTTGCCAGAGTCCGTGGTCAGCAACTCAGGGCAGACAAGCCATTGGCCAGGACGCTCTGCTGCTATCCAGTGCCCACAGCATTGCTTCAAGCCTTTCAACAAGGCCGCTGCATCAGCCCCGCTTTCAGGGCGAACCAGGGCAACCAGGCGCTGCCCCCATTCCTCATCCTCCACAGCCAGAAACAGCACGGCGGCAAGAGCCAGCTGAGCCTCAGAGGCGTGATTCTGCAGACGCAGCTCCAACTGCTCAGGGAACACCGTCTCGCCGCCGGAATGAATCGCACCATCCCTGCGCCCAAGCACTCTGAGCCTCAAATCTGAGGCTGATGCCGCTGGCATCAGCTCTCCCAGATCGCCTGATTGCCACCAACCGTCCTGATCACTCAAAGCAGCAAGGGACTGAGGGCGTTGAGCTGTCCAGACGCCAAGGGCCAAGCGTGGCGTTTTCACCTGAATCGCTCCCGCTTCTCCCAGACGCAACTGCACATCCATCAGTGGGGGACCAGATCCCGAAGCCCCCGCCAGGAAATCCTCAGGTGGGAGCGCCGTCACCATGGCAGCGGTTTCCGTGGAGCCATAACAAGGCGCAAGCCGCAAACCCGCCCCCCTGGCGCGCTCAGCCAGTGGCGCAGACAAAGCCGCACCACCAATCCAGATCACGGCAAAGGCCTGCAAGCACCGCACCCCTTCCGGCTGATCAAGCAAGCGCTTGAGCTGGGTGGGCACCAAAGAGAGCAGCACAGGCCGATCACCCAGGCCAGGGCATGACTGAAACCACAACAAAAGCGCCCCAGGATCACGCATCAAGGCAGGCGCCAGGAAGACATGCTCCGCCCCCCAACAGCGACTTCGCCACCAGGGCATCAACCCACTGACGTGATGCAACGGCAGGGGATTGAGGATCAGGCACTGGTGGGGAGAAAGGCCCTGCCGACGGAGCCATTCCCCGGTGGCCGCCGCTGACTGATCAAGATGATCACTGGGCTGGAGACAGTGCTTGCGCCCCCCGGAACTGCCGCCACTGGCAAGCACAACACCGGGTCCATCCGGCAGCAGAGACGCCGGGATCAAGGCCTGATCCCCTGCCGGTGCCTGCAGCTGCACCCAGGCTCCCCGCTGCAGCGCACTGCCGAGTTTCTGGGCGCAGGTCTCCAGCGCACCAGGATCACAGCGCAACAGAAGCCGTTCGCTCATGCCGCCTCCCAGACCTCTGCGGGATCGCTGCTGAACAGCGGCCCATCCCCACACCAGCCAGGGGCCAGACCAGGGGCCGCCGGCGTTGGCCCCCGGACCTGGAGCGCTGCGAGATGGTGAATCCAGCGCGCACCGATCCCCGTTTCAAAGGCTGTGCTGATCATCCGCTGAGGCGCCCCATGGGTCAGTTCCTGCAGCAAGGGGCGTGGATCACCATCGACAAGCGGGCGTCGCACCTGCCAGCCCAACCAGCTCTGACGTAGCTCAGGAGTGCTGCAGAGGGATTCATCCAGGGCGACGGGCAGCTGCCGACTGAGGGCCCGCAATCCCTGCAGATCCTTGTCCTGAAGGGGTTGCTCCAGCCACTGCAGAGCTGGCACGTTCAGCAGCAGCTGCACCCATGCCTGCGCTTGGCTGCGATCCCAGCCGCCATTGGCATCCAATCTGAGTTGGGCTGTCTCGGGCAACATCTCCAGGATCCGCAGCAGCAAACGGCGTTCAAGCCCATCGGCCGCGGCCGCCACCTTCCACTTCAGGGTCAGCGGTTGGCTGACGGGAAAGCCATCAGCAAGTGCGCACTCCAAGGCGTCAAGCACCGGCTCGCCGGCGGGCAAAAGCTTTGCAGAAGCTGGCGCCGGCAACCAGCCCAGCCTTGACTTCGCACCCACCAGACCATCCAGTTCCGCCAGGGCGGCGGCGAGAGCGAAGCCCACGGGGGCAGGCCCCTGGCTGATCACCTGCTCGAGATCCGCCCGCTGCGGAGCAGAGCCCAGAGCCTCAAGCCAAGCCAAGCAGTGGGGTAATCCCTCTGGATCAAGGGGAGACACCTCTCCCCAGCCCAAGCCCGTGCTTGGGTCTTCCAGGCGAAGCAACCAACCCTGCCGCTGCTCCAGCAGCGTCTTCGAGGTTTGCAGCGGCCGGCGCAACCGAAAGCCAAAGGGTTTCCAGTGCATAGATAGAGCCATGGCCTCAGCCTCTGCTGGCCTGGGCAAGCCCCAGCAGCGGCGCCAGGGCAAATCCGAGGCTCAGGCCCAGACCATTAAGGGTCTGAAAGCGCAATGCCAGAAACTTGCTGCCACTGATGCGACCAGGTTGATCGTGATGAAACCGCAACAGGCGGATCAATGCCGCCGCGGCCGGCAGACCCAGGCCACTCAACAGCACCGTGAATGGCCAGTCCCCCTGCAGCACAGGCGTCCATTCCAGAGCCAGAGTCAGAGCCACGATCCAGGGCACCAGCGCAGCAGCACGCTCCGTTCCGAGCTGCACCACGGGAGATCGCTTGCCATGGGCAGCGTCCTCCTCCACCTGATGAAAATGGGAGCAGAACAGCACCAGAGTGGTGGCCAGAGCCGGTCCAGCGCCGAGGAGCAAGGCGGTTGACCAGGGGATTCCTGTGCCCGCCGTTGCGGCAGGTCCGAGAGCCAGCAGTGCGGCAGCAGTGGCCAAGGGGCCGAAGGCAAGCCAGCAGAGAGGCTCCCCCAGGCCCCGATAGCCCAAGCGCCAGGGAGGCCCCTGGTAGAGGTATCCCAGGCCGCAACAAAGCAGCACCAAGGCAAGTACGGCCGGGCTGCTGCGCAGAGCCAGCAGAAGCATCAGCGATAGACCCAGCAGTAGGGCCAGCAATGACAATCCACCCACAGACCGCCGTTGCCCAAGCAACGCCACAACCGAATGGGGTTTGGCAATGCTGTCAACACCGGTTTCAGCATCAAACAAATCGTTGCTGAGGTTTTCCCAGGCCAGCAACAACACAGCCGCCAACAGGAATCCAAGCATCTGCAGGAGACGCACAGGTTGACCTACCCAGACCAGCCAGCCAGCCGCCAGCAGCACCGGCATCACCGCCACCGAATACATCGGCCACTTGATCGCAGCTCGCCAGAGACGCCGCCGCTCAGGGGCCCTGGCGTGAAGGGTTGCAACAGCATCATGCTCTTGCATAGCGGAGACCCCCGAAGCCCAGGCGATGGCTCATACATTTGAGCAGGCCCTGTGACAAGCATGCTTAAGGGATGAAGGCTGCCACCGGTTTCAGCAATCTGCTCGCTGCTGCCAGCCGTGGCTGGCAGCAGCGCTCTGGAGATGACCTGGTGCTGAGCCTGGCCATGCCGGTCAACGGCGTTGATCCCTTGCATCAACTGCCGCTTCTGGCCGCCGATGCCCCCTTCCGCTTTCTCTGGGATGGAGCTCCTGGACTCTGTCTTGCCGCTGCAGGCCACTGCCAGCATCTCGACCTCGCCGGGCCGCGACGCTTCGAACTGACCCAGAAATTCAGCGATGCAACCCTGGCGCGGCTGAGCGATACCACCCCTGAGGCACCTGCCCAGGCCCGGCCAAGAATCCTGCTGGCCTTCTCTTTCTTTGATCAGGCCTCAGAACGTCAACGCAGGCTCTCAGCAGCACCGCCTGTTCAGGCTGTGCTGCCTCGCTGGCAACTGAGTCGTCATGGACGGGAGGGCTGGCTGCGAGTCAACGGAGTTGTGACCGATGCCGCAGAAGCCAGGGAGCTGGCAGAACAGCTCTGGTTGATGGCGGAGACCCTGACCAGTCCCCTCAGCTGGAGTGGTCTTCCCTGGCATGTCAGTGTCCCAGGCACCACCAGCCAGCAGCCATGGCAGGAGTGCTATCGACCTGCCCTGAGCCATGGCCTCGATCTCGTCGAAAGCGGAGAACTCCACAAACTTGTTGTCGCCGTCAGGCAATCGATCCAACTCGAGAACCCCCTCAACCCCCTGCCCCTTCTGTTCCGGTTGCGGCTGCAACAATCGGGAAGCTGTCGCTATCTCTGGCAACGGGCCCAGGGCGATGCCTTCTTCGGGGCTTCCCCAGAGCGTCTGCTGCGCATCAGGGGCCACCAGCTGCGCAGTGATGCCCTGGCGGGTACAGCAGGTCGCAATGACGACGGTCAAAGTCTGCTCAGGTCCGACAAGGACCGTCGCGAACATCAGCTGGTGGTGGAATCGATCAATAGCCATCTCAAAGGGCTGGGGCTCTCACCACAGCACCCCTCTCGTCCCCAGCTCGCCCGCCAGGGCCATCTCGTGCATCTGCATACCCCGATCACCGCGAACGCCAGAGGGCATCTACCCCTGAACCTCGCCGGTGCCCTGCATCCCACCCCTGCGGTGGCAGGGCTGCCCCGACGGGAGGCCATGGCCTGGCTTCGCGCGCTCGAACCCTTTGATCGAGGCGGCTATGCCGGCCCGATCGGCTGGATCGACAGTGCCGGTGATGCCGAGCTGAGAGTGGCGATCCGCTGCGGCCACGCCCGTGGGTCCATCCTTGACCTCACAGCGGGGGCAGGCCTGGTCAAAGGTTCCATCGCCGAGCGGGAGCTCCAGGAGGTGGGCCTGAAGCTGGCGGTGCTGGCCGATCAACTCGACCTCAAGCCCCAGGCTCAGGCCAGGCAGGCCAGCAGACGGGTGATCACCTGATCCGCCAGGGGAACCCCCATCAGGCGCTCCACTTCACGAATGCCTGTGGGACTGGTGACATTGATCTCACTGAGCAACCCATCAATCACATCCAGGCCTACGAAAAACAAGCCTTCAGACCGGAGCACCGGCGCCAGCTGATCACAGATCTGCAGCTCCCTTTTGGAGAGTTCTGTGGGCTCTGGGCGCCCGCCAACGGCGAGATTGCTGCGGAATTCACCCTGACGCGGCAGACGGTTGATCGCCCCCAGAGGCTCGCCATCAACCAGCAGGATCCGCTTGTCCCCCTGGCTCACCGCCGGCAGGAAGCGCTGCACCATCACCGGCAGACGTTGCTGGTCAGTGACCAGCTCAAGCAGGGCCTCCAGTCCGGGGGATGTGCCTGAGACGCGCACAACACCCTGACCGGCTCGACCAGCAAGGGGCTTGAGCACCACTTCCCCCTGCTGGCGGGTGAAGGCGGCCAGAGCGCTCACCCGCGTGGCCACAAGGGTGGGAGCCATCAAGGAACTGAAGCGCAGGGATCCGAGCTTTTCATTCCAGGCCCGCAACGAAGCCGGCCTGTTGATCACAGGCACCCCGGCGCGCTCTGCCACTTCCAGCAGATGGGTGGCGTAGAGATAGGCCTCATCCACCGGCGGATCCTTGCGCATCCAGATGCAGCTGAACTCTTCCAGAAGCCGTCTCTCCACATCACCGCAAGCGATCCAGGGTTCAGGAACGACAGGCATGACATGAGCCCAGACCTGATCGCCGCGGGCCTCGAGATCTGCAGGGGTACAGGCCCAGACCTCAGACGCAGCCCTATGAGCCGCCTGCATCAAGGCAGCCGAGGAATCCTTATCGGGGTTGAGCCGCTGGAGAGGGTCCAGCACAAAAAGCTGTCGCATCGGCTCAGCTGAGGCCCTGCAGCAGGGATTGAAGCTCACCGGCGCGATCGAGGGCGTGCAGTTCATCACAGCCACCGATGCCTCGATCATCAATGAAGATCTGAGGAACCGTGGTCCGGCCGTCTGCCCGCTCCGTCATGGCAGCGCGGACGGAACTGTCGCCATCAATGGCGTATTCGACGTAATTGACCCTCAGACGATCCAGCAGCGCCTTGGCGCGGATGCAGAAAGGGCAACTCCGCCAGGTATAGATCTCAACCTTGGCCATGGCAGCGCTCGGCAATGGGGGAATCCTATGCAGAACAGCCGCGCTGATAGCGTCGGTTTCAATAATCCTGAGCGATGTCGTTGCTCGATCTCACAGACTTCAAACGCGATCTTTCCGAGCTCACTGACCGCCTGGGCAATGCCCAGGACTGTCTTTGACGTCCCTGCACTGAATGCTCGCCAGCGGGACCTGGAACAACTCGCCGCTCAACCGGATTTCTGGGAGGACAAGCAGAACGCCCAGAAGCAGATGCGCCAGCTCGATGAGGTGAAGGCTCAGCTTGAGCAACTGGTTGGCTGGCGAAATTGCGTCAGCGATGCAGAAGCCACCCTTGAGCTTCACGAACTGGAGCCGGACGAAGACCTGCTCAACGAAGCCCAGAGTGGGCTCAATCAACTCCGGCTTGATCTAGACCGCTGGGAACTCGAACGACTGCTCAGCGGCGAATACGACAAAGAGGGCGCCGTGCTCTCGATCAATGCCGGTGCAGGCGGGACCGATGCCCAGGACTGGGCCCAGATGCTGCTGAGGATGTACAACCGCTGGGCCGAAGACCATGGCATGAAGGTGACTGTTGACGAACTCTCCGAGGGTGAGGAAGCCGGCATCAAGAGCGTCACGATCGAAATCGAAGGACGCTATGCCTACGGTTATCTGCGCAACGAAAAGGGAACCCACCGCCTGGTGCGCATCTCCCCCTTCAACGCCAACGACAAGCGTCAGACCAGCTTCGCCGGCATTGAAGTGATGCCAATGATCGATGAGGACGTAGATATCGACATCCCAGACAAGGATCTGGAGGTCACCACCAGCCGCTCAGGGGGAGCCGGTGGCCAGAACGTCAACAAGGTGGAAACAGCCGTGCGCATCCTGCACGTGCCAACGGGGCTGGCCGTGCGCTGCACCCAGGAGCGCTCTCAACTTCAGAACAAGGAAAAAGCCATGGCCCTGCTCAAGGCGAAGTTGCTGGTGATCGCCCAGGAGCAGCGCGCCGCCGAGATCGCCGATATCCGCGGCGACATTGTTGAAGCGGCCTGGGGGAACCAGATCCGCAACTATGTCTTCCATCCTTACCAGATGGTCAAAGACCTGCGTACAGCAGCAGAAACGACAGATGTGCAGGGCGTGATGGATGGGGATCTGGACCCGTTCATTCAGGCGTTGCTGCGCCAGGGTGTGGATCGCCCCGGCACGGATAGCGAAAGCTGAGCAACCTGCATGACAAGTGATCTCACCCCCCAGGGTTCTGCAACCAACTCAGATTCCCCGCCCAGCTTTGTGAAGCTGGCGATGCGCAACATGCGCAGCAAGGGACGCCAGAGCCTGGTTCACTTCGGGTTCACGGCCCTGGGCTGCATTGGCTTCATTCTTCTCATCGCCTGGATTGGACGACCCACCCTGCCGCAGTGAACCGGGGATGAACCCAGAGAGGAAAGCAACGGCGTCCCCTGCCCTTGAGCTGGATCTGAGCTTCGCGCCATTGCCTGAGAGCAAGGTCTTGCTGATCGCGGCTGATCCCGGCGACAGACAACTGCTCACCAGCGCAGATCCCTGGCAGCACATCCTCAGCAGCTGGCTGAACACAATTCGCTGCGACATGAACCAACAATGCCCTGAGGTTGTGCGCCTCACCCCTGCAGCATCGCTGGGATTGCAGTTCACAGATGACGCAAGCATCGCCGCACTGAATGCAAGCTGGCGTCACCGTGATGGAGCCACGGACGTGCTCTCCTTCGCAGCCCTGGAAGACAGCATGGTGCTACCTGGATGCACCAGCATTGAACTGGGGGACATCATCGTCTCGATCGAAACAGCGGCACGGCAGGCGCAAGACCATCAGCATGGTCTTGAACAGGAGCTGCGCTGGCTGGTCAGCCATGGCCTGCTGCATCTCCTGGGTTGGGACCATCCAGACGAGGGCAGCCTGGGCATGATGTTGAGCTATCAGCAGCATCTTCTTGGCATCAACGTTATGGTTCAGCCCTTAGCTGATGGTCGCGGTGACGCAACCAACAAAACCACTAACCTCCGCTGATCCAGATCCGCTGGTGACCGATGACATCGCCAAATTTGCGAGTCAGGGCCAACGAGCAGCCCGCCGGGGAGCCTGGCGGATCGCCGGAGATCTACCCAGCAGTTTCCGCTACGCCGCACAGGGTCTTGGCTATGGCTTCATCAGCCAGAGAAACTTCCGCATCCACCTGTTCATCGGAATCATCGTCTTTGGGCTGGGCCTCTGGCTGAACCTGCGTGTTGAACAACTGGCGATCCTGGTGCTAACCGTGGCATCTGTGCTGGTGCTCGAGCTGCTCAACACCTCAATTGAAGCCGTGGTCGACCTGGCCATAGGACGCCGCTTTCACCCCCTGGCAAGGATTGCCAAGGATTGTGCTGCTGCCGCTGTGATGGTGGCCGCCATCGGCTCACTGCTCGTCGCTGTTCTGTTGCTACTGCCGCCACTCCTCAACCGTCTGGGGACCTGACGCCACTGCTGCCATGCTCCTGGTCATCGACAACTACGACAGCTTCACCTTCAACCTGGTGCAGTACCTGGGTGAGCTGGCCAGTCATCACCCGGTGGCGGCGGACCTGCGGGTGGAGCGCAATGACGCCCTCAGCCTTGATGAGATTCGTGGCCTGAACCCGGCGGCGATCCTGCTCTCCCCAGGCCCAGGGGATCCCGACCAATCGGGGGTCTGCCTGGATGTGCTGCGGGAGCTCTCCCCCAGCACCCCCACCCTCGGCGTCTGCCTGGGGCATCAGGCTCTGGCCCAGGTCTATGGAGGGCGGGTGGTGAGAGCCAAGCAGCTGATGCATGGCAAAACATCTCCGGTCAGCCATGGCAATACAGGTGTGTTCAGCGACCTGCCCCAGCCGCTCACGGCGACTCGCTACCACTCCCTGATCGCCGAGCGGGAGACGCTGCCAGATTGCCTGGAGATCACCGCCTGGCTTGAGGATGGCACGATCATGGGCCTCCGCCATCGCGAGTTCCAGCATCTGCAGAGCGTGCAGTTCCACCCTGAAAGCGTGCTGACCGAAGCCGGTCATGCCCTGCTGGCCAATTTCCTCAGGGACGCCGAGCGGCACGGCAACGACTGAATTCAGCAGAGAACGCTGCTAGTTTCCAGAGCGATCCGGATCCAAGGCATGCTCACCCGCCTGAGGGCACTGAACTCCCGCAACCTTGCCGTGGCGGCTGCGACTGGCCTGATCTGGGCCACCGCCTCACCAGCATTAGCGGGAGGCGTGACGATCAACAGCTACGGCCACAGTGCCCTGCTGATCAGGGGCGGCGGCCAATCCGTGCTGCTCAACCCCTTCCATGCGGTGGGCTGCGCCAAGGGCCTGGCCGAGCCCAGGGTGAGTGCCGATGTGATTCTGGCCAGCTCCGAACTGGCCGATGAAGGCGCCCGAATCGCCACGGGCAAATTTCTTGTGCAACCAGGCTCCTACCGAATCGGCAGCCTCAAGCTGGAAGGATTCGCCTCTCCTCACGACCGTCTTGGAGGACGCCGCTTCGGCCAGGCCACCCTCTGGCGCTGGCAGCAGGGAGGACTGGTTTTTGCCCACCTCGGTGGTGCCGCCGCCCCGATCAAAGCAGAGGAGAGGGTGCTGCTGGGCCAACCGGACGTGCTGATCATCGGCGTTGGCGGTGGCAGCAAGGTCTATGACGGCAAGCAGGCGGCGATGGTGGTGAGGCAACTCAATCCCCGCCGGGTGATTCCGGTGCAATACGTCAGCGGCGAGGCTCCATCCGGCTGCGACCAGAGCGGTGTTCAACCGTTCCTCGACGCCATGGGCGGCACAAGCGTCAGACGGGTGGGCAGCAGCCTGAGCTTGCCGGGCACCCTGAGCGAAAGCACCGTCATCGAAGTGATGCGATAGGTCGACGAGCAAACCAAGCCCACGGCGGAGCAGTTCGATCCGCTCTCATCTCTCTAAGGCTGCGGTTAAACA
>MPLU02021855.1_pt1 | contig 18938 bp, 7 predicted proteins | sample 1617381 | NCBI WGS metagenome assembly MPLU02 (sample SAMN05944801, study PRJNA350692) | marine metagenome | biome: marine; feature: ODZ; material: water; isolation source: 90 m water sample filtered on 0.2 um supor filter | place: Pacific Ocean | collected 2012-04-08 | depth 90m m
ATATCTCCATAATCTTTATACAGATAATTATCAACCATAGGATTTGTTATATCTGTTTGCCTACCTTGTGTCTTCTGTAATGCATCATTCACATATAAGAATTGGTTATAAGCATTGCTACCTACTAAGTTATCAGGTGCATTACTATCCCATATAAGTTGTAGTTCTTCTAATACTCTAGCTTGACCATCGTTTGTATCCCATAGGTTTTGCCACTTAGCCATTTGTTTTCTATCTGACTTAAGTGCTTGTGCTCTACTACCACCAACATATCTATCTATCTCATCTGATATATAAGAAAGATTAGCTGTCATTTCTAATTCAGCTGTTGATATATTTGAATGTATGTCTCCTTTTATCGTGTCATAGTATTGTTCAAATGAATCTCCCATATCAGCACCAGTAAACATTTTCTCAATTGTTTTCTCTAGTAAGGTAGCGTTTGATATATTACCTTCAGTCCATAAAGCTAGTAGATTGTTATATATAGTTGCGTTATCAAATTCAAATGTAGATGAATACGATTCTAGTACTGCATCTAATTCATCTTTCTGTTGAGCTTCCCATGTAGCTAAAGCAGAAGGACCTGTTATCCTTGCATTTGTATAATCTATTAGCTTCCAATTTATTTCTGTGCCTGGTGGTAATGATTGTTGTATAGCATCTCTATTTATCTCTGTACCATTTATTGCTGCTTGAAATACTAAATCTAATACTTCATCATACTCAGGGTCAAATGCCCATCCCCATTTCTCTGTAAACTTTTCTGCATTGATGTTCATTATTTCAAATGGGTCAAACCCTCTTTGATTTCTATATGCGTCAGGGATAGTATTCATCTTACCTAGGTCTATAGAACGAGCTATTAAATCTTCAGTTAAGAAACCTGAACCATCTTGTACTAATAAAGAACCTGAAATAGTAGAAGTATCTATACCTTGCATATCTATAAAGTTATTAATACCAGGACCAGCAGGGTCTGTATATGTAAAGAAAGCGTACTCTCCTAGTTCTTCACTATAAAATACCATATAGTAAGTATCATCTAATAAATATAATTGTGAATCCCTATTAGTTGGAGCTTTAGATATAACGTTGTGATAACTATTACCTACAGAAGATACATCCTTATTATCTTCCTTTACTTCAACTCCATCTTCAAATGACCAAGTCATATTATCTCCTAATAATCCAAGTAGTTATTATATCTATAGTTGGCACCTGTAAACTCCTGTTCTAAGACCTCTGCTTCTTCTTCTTCGTTTGTATTTACTTCTATAATATTATCATCCATGTCGCCATCTATTCCTCTTCTAGACCAAAACTTTTGTAAAGAACCATAGTAAGTATCAGCTTCATTATAGACTAAATGTCTAGCCTTAGCTATCTTGTCCATATCTGCTTGAGATTGTTGCTTCCATTGTGATTGATTTAGATTATCGTATGATTTATTTATATTGTCAGCTTCCATTGCTGCAATTCTAAACTGTGTACCTATATCACCTACTCCTTGTATAAGTGTACCAAACAACTTACCAACAACTTCAGAACCTTTTCTTGCCGGTGCATTCAATGAAGAAGCTAAGTTATATCTTTTTATTTTATTATCATATTCTGATTGAGATATCATACCATCTTGATATTGTTCAAATGCTAATTCTTTTTTCTTTTGTGCTTTAGCATCTAATACAAAAGGTCTTTCTAATGCAAATGTTATTGGAAAGAATACAGTCTCAATAGCTTTCCTACCAGGTAACGTATGTGTTAATTCCATAACTTCTTTGTACTCACGAGTACCATCATTCCATCTATGCATACCTATTACAGCATGTCCAACATCTGCAAGTATTGCAGCTTTAGTTGCACGGTGGTATGATTTACCAACAACATGTGCTGTGAAATCTGCTTTACTTTTTCTATAACTATATTCCAAACCAGGTGTTACATTTAATCCTGTACCTGCTGGTGTAGGTACTGCACCAACTCTTGCTCTTGGTTTTACACTAGCTTCTATATAAGGCCATGGATGTATTCTTCCACCAGTCTTACCCTGATTAGTTGAATATATAAATGGCATCTCTCTTAATGTCCTTGCATTATATACACGACTTCTAAAATAATTTCTAACCTTAGTTCTTCTTGATTGTTGACCAGGTGGTAACTGTCTATCAGCTGGAGCAGAATCAATTATAGATAAAGCATTTTCTTTTCCTCTTGTACGTAATACATTCCAATCATATTTAGCTGGACTGTATCTTAATGTTGATAATGCTTTACCAGTTCTTATTAATTTATCTATAAATTCTCTAGGGTTTCTTACAGGTCTTGGTCTCTTAGTCCATCTAGCATCCTTGAATGGGTCACCTTCACCATATGTTTCTGTAACTTGTGGTAAGCCTGTTGGTAATTGTACGATTGCTTGACCAGGTAATTCACCAGGACCTAGTTGAATAACTCCAGGTGATATCTCCCAATATCCTTTAGGTCTTAATACAATTGCTTTGCTCATACCTGAAGGTAAAGCTAATTGGTCAGGACTTATACCATAAAAGTCTTGTAAGAATGTTCTTTCTCTTTCTCTTAGATGAGAAGTTATACCCTCATATTTTCTCATTTTACTTTGTTCTGCGGTTCTTCTATTTAGTAACAGTTCATCTACAGTATCACTACTAACTGCTTGAACTACCTCATCACCTGTTAAGTAAATAAAATTATCTGATAAAGTATTTGGTAAATTTTCTAATGGAAAGTTAACTGCTAAATCCATATTGAAATAAGATTTCAACTCAGGATATTTATCCCAACTAAATTCACCTGGTTTAATAACTGTATTAAGCTGTTCACCTTTTATATCGTGATACCTATCGTATACTTGTTTAAAATATTCTCCAGAAGTAATACCTTGGACACCTGAATACCCAGCCAACTTTTCCCATATATGAGGATTTTTTAATTTCTTTGTAAGTCCTTTGTATTCATGAGTACCTTCCATAAGTTTCTTAAACTTTGGTGATACTTCTTCACCATTTTGTAATTTATAATATTCATAAGAGAACTGCGTCTCTCCAACCTTTTGTATGTAATCATTTATAGGTTTAATATCTATATCTGGTGGAGTCAACATACCTGTCTTCTTATCAAAAAATATGTCATCGAATATACTATTAGATAGTTCTATACTCTTTTCAAGAGTATGTCTTCCTTTTTTCTTTTCAAATAAATCTGATAATGTTTCTAGATAAGAAGTTACTTCGTATGGCATTTTACCTCTTAATGATTTTTCTATCTGTCCATACTCTATTGCATCTAATGATTTACTTTGCAATACACTTGGTATAATAATCTGATTCAACGCCATCATATTCTCATTAGTAAAATCTGCTTTGTTTAATTTTAATTTAGCTAAAGGATAAGCTCCTCTATCTGTTAAACCATAGAAACTCTTAGCACCTTGCCATGCACCAGCATCTCTTGATGCGTGAATAAGTTCCCCATGAACTAACCCATATGATTTCTTTACTTGCATTTCTAAATAATCTATTGTTGAATTAATTTGAAAGATGTCTGATATATCAGCATTCATTAAACTTCTTTGTCTTAATACATCTAAGTTCTTTAAAGTTTCTTCATACTCAGTATTCAATTGTTTTCTTAAATAGTCAAAACCTATAGCATCATTTAGAGAATCAGCATACAGATAGGAATTTAAATAGCCTGACTTTAATATATTGTTGTCAGCATTTAAATAACTACCTGTTACATTTACATAGTTAGTAGGTTGTTCTACTCTTAATATATAATCAATTGCTTCTAATAGTTTATTATCTAAAGCAGCTCCTCTATCTGGTCTTCTTTTTAATTCAATATGCCAGAATGCATCAGAACCTTTAGATGGTCTGATATTAAAAGGATTAAATGTTTTACCTTGTTCTACTTTCATATCCCATTTATCTGGAATATTGCTAGTAAGTTTGAATTGATAATTACTATCAATCAAGTGTGTATCATTTAGTTGGTTAATCATTCCTCTTAGTCTTAACTCAGAAACCTTTTTAATATAGGCGACATTCTCAGCTTGTGGTATCTTAACTACCTCATCACCATGTAGTAATTGATATGCTTGGCTACCTTTCATTTGTTTTACTAATTTCTTAAAATTAAAATTAGGTAATTCCATATTAGATTTATTAGCATCAAGAACTTTCTTCCAATTCTCTCCATCAGATACTGCTCTTTGTATTGCTTGTAGTACTGAAGATACCCATAACTCTTGATAGAATTTTTGATTCTTTTCTAACTCTGCATCTGTAAGATACTTACCAAACATTTCTTTAGCTAAATACTCTAAAGCCTTTTCGACATCAGCTTCACCTAATCTAAAATCAGTAGAACCAGGAACTGTACTTCCTCTTCTTAATCTATCTTCTAAGCTATCTATCCAATCTTGGTCAATATCAGATAATCTTAATTCCTCTCCTTCTGCTATTATCTCTAAACGTTTTAATATCTCATTTAAATTATCAGGACTTAAGTAGTATTGTTCTGCCATTAACGCAGCTAAGGTAGCAGGTGCTGATTCAAAATTCCATTCTTTAAATAACTCAGTACCATATTCTTGTATAAATAATTTCATAAACATATCTTTTTTATCTGGATTTATATTTAAATCATTTAACATTAATGCTTTGATAGCATCAGGACTTTGCATATAATTATTGAATCCATCTTCAAATATATGTGCGAGTGGCATATCAAAATTTTCTATCATTAGTAGCTCATATCCTCTACTTATTTTTGGTGCTGACCCAGGTGCATACAATTCTCCTTTTCTAAAATCACTACTCTTTTTCTCATTACCATCTGCAGAGTATGTGCCATAGTACATTCCAAAATCATTATCTATTCTTAGATAATCAAATCCCAATCTATTTGATACCATATCTAGTTGTGTATTAAATCTCTTTAAATTATTTCTTATTCTATTTACTGAAGGAGTTGGAGAAGCAATCTCTTGTTGTATCAAATCTAGAGCCTCTGCATTCCACTTTGCTGCGACTGGTTCATTCTTAACAAAATCTTCTAGACTCTTAACTAATTCAAATAAAGGACTATCAGTGGGTAAGGCTTTCTTAACTCTTTTTTCTAATTCTGTTTTAAAGAATAGAGTCTTATTTCTATTACTCATATTATTGTAGAAAGTTAATTGCTTAGCGAAGTCAATAAGATATTGCTTACTTTCAAATCTACTTTGATATATATCTATTTCTTTTTTAGTAGCTTCTAGTTTATTAAATTCTTTTATCTTATCTTGTAAAGAAACTATTTCATCTTTAGTCAAACCTTTAAGGGATTGATTCATACTATCCATTAACTCAGCAAACTCACTTGATATACCTGATAACTCATCTAGTTGTTTTTGCACTGGGTCCACAGGACCAGCAGTCATTTGATATAGTTCTAAGTCTTTATCCATCATTGAATCTAAATCCCTATCAACAATATCTATAGCTCTTATTCCAAATAAATCATTCTTTAATTCTGGATACATCTCTACAAATTCAAGCTCAGCTGCATGTAATGCAGTAAAGTATTCTAAAGTTTTAATAGCTAACATCTGTTGATGTGAACCGTGTGCTTTATTAAATATTTCTTCCATATTCAATTCCATTAAATCTTGTGCATTTTCTATAGCTTGAAATGCTTCTGAAACTAATTGTCTTTGTCCTTGTTGGTCATACTCTAAGCTACTTAATTCTTTAGAAATATTTAAAGCTATAGCTTGTAATACTGCGTTAGGTCTACCCATTAACTTATAGAACAAACTTAACTTACCTAATAGATTCTCCTTCGATGCTCTACTAAGTTCTACTTCATTAACTTCTTTAACAGCATTAGCTAATCCATCAGGGTCTGCTAATAAAGCATTAACTATCTCTTGTAAAGTTTCTCCTTTATATATATCCATATCTAAATCTTTAATGATTGATGCAATATCAAAATCTCTTACACCTAAGTCGTAAGATGTTAACTGTGAATATAGTTGCTGAATAGCTGGTACAAATTTCTTTTTAGCTACTACAAGATTATGTACTTCACCTGCTGCTTTTCTTTTACCTATATAGTTAATAGGAGTAGGGTCTATTCCTCTTGACCAGTAATCTAATTTTAATTCTTGTATATCCCTAATAGCATTGAATCTATTTTGTATTTCTTGTACACGTTTAACAGTAGGGTTAGTAGTCTCAACAACTCTCCAATTTAATATCCAATTAGTTCTTGGCACTACTACTTCTTTTCCTTTTGAATAAGGAGAAGTAAAATGTTCTAAGTCTGTTATATACTTGTTAACGTCTTGGCCAACTATTTGACCTCTTTTAAAATCACCTGTATTTTTATCTAGCTCCCATTTCTGCCTTAGTCTTGATAAATCTCCACCAAGAGAGTTCTTTAAATTTTCTTTATAATTATTTTTCTTTATTTTATATCCTTCAATTTTATCGAACCCTGCAACTTCTACATACAATTCCTTGACTCCACCTTCTGAGTAGTTCCCATAATTTGATAACTTTATTACTGGTTTGCTATTTAATATTGCTACTAACTGTTTGACATTCTTAACTTTAAATTGACGTAGTAATTTATTCTCATCAATAACAGAGCTTGTTACTTTTCCTTCATTTATTAAATCTATTTCAGAAAATAATTCCGAATCGTATGATTTTATTCTTGGTCCTGCACCTAATATGTTCTCAACAAATTTACTGATATCTTCAGTTGGTTCATATCTATAATCCTGGATACCTAAATTAACATCACTGTAAACTTTCTTTGTTTCACCTGTACTTCTATGAGCATGTATCTGATAATTTTGAAAATCAAAATATCCTTTAGGACTAACAATTGCTTTTATTATACGTTCAGCATGTGCTTTCTCTGCTGGTGTAGTTCTACTATGTCCACCAACATTAATAGTAAATCTTTTTGCTTGTCCTTCTAATAGTTCAGCTTGTCCATTAATTCTATCTACAGAATGTGGTTCTCCATTAACATCTAAAAGTACTTTACCTTTACCAAATTCTGATTCTTGTATTGCTTCTATAGCTGCTAATAGATTATCAGTTATATCTGGGTTAGTAACATCAACAACTATTGTATGGTTTTGTACAATTTGTTTTTTCTTAGGAGATTTATAAGAAGGTATTTCTTCTCCTTGTAGATAAAAATCAATACCTTTCTCCAACCTAAGAGAAAGATTACCTATCTGACTTTTCTTATTACCTATCCATTTTTTAGCTCTCTTAGCCCAGTAATCAGGACCAGCTTTAAAGTCTGGATTCTGTTGTCTTAATGTATCAGCTACTGTATCTACATTCCAATCTTCTCCTACATTTATACCAGTAATCTTATTTCCAAACATATCTTTTTTACCATGTGATGAGTTGATAGCAATATGTCTAGGATATTTCCATTGACCTGTTATTGAATAGTTAATAGACTTTAATGTACCTACACTATTAATCTTCCTAGGGTCAACAAAGAATATATTAATATCTGCAGCATTAACATTAAGTTGAGAACGTATAGCTAATTCAGCTGCATTACCAGTTGCTGGATTTAATTTTCTTTCAGTTACTTTCTTTGATTGACCAGCTACAACAGATGTTTCTACATCTTTAGAACTAACCCATCTCTCAGAGAAATCCATTAAAGAATCTCCGCCTTGTATAGAATCTAACTGTTTAAAGTATTCTAATAATTCAGGAGTAGCATTCTTCTCTATATACTTTGCAATCTCTGCTGAATCTGCTTTTGTACCAGGCGTACCTGTAGATGATTTATATATTTCCTCTAAACCAAATCTAGTTCCTAAGTAAGGTTCTAGATTTTCTCCTTGTGTTTTCTGTGTGTATCCACTAGGTGCAAAACCACCTGTATTTAAATTAAGTGACTCAGCTGTATTTAAAGCAATACTATCAATCCCTGATTGACCACCAGATATTATCTTTGGTGGTTCACCCCACCATGATTTAGGAATTGTTTTAAACCATTTATGTAATTCATTCTTCATTCTTTGTCCAAACTTATCTATCTTAGGTCCTGAGTTCTGTTCTGCTTCTAGTAACTTAGCTAGTTCATTCTTACTATCTTTATTTATATCTTCTATTACTGCTGGGTCTAATAAATCTTTCCAAGCATACTTTTTAATTAATTCATCATCAGCAAATACGTACTCTAATATCTTTGTATGCTGTGTAAACATATCATCTGTTAAAGGAAACTTATCTATATTCCCATCAAAACTAAATATCTGATACTCAGGATTTTTACTTACGAACTCTTCTAACCCTTGTACATATAAATCAGATTGAGATGTATTTAATTTTTTTGTTCCATCAAATTCATTTAATACTTTTCTGTATGGTTGAAAAGCAATGTATCCATTTTCTAACATAGACATTGCAACACTTAAGTCTTGATAAGAAGGTACAAATCCTTCAACACCATCTGGCTTACGAGATAAGTAATCATTCATTTTTCTTAGTGATGTATCAACATGACCGCTTCTTGAACCTTGAGGTAAGTTTCTATGCTTTCCTTTATAAGAAGCAATCTCCATCATCTCTAATAACTTAGTGGCTTTTGTACCAATAATATGAGGTTCGTCTACAACTCCAGTTAAAAACTGAGGAGGTCCTTCAGTTTTTGTTATTGCTTTAAATACACTCTTAACAGTTTTATCATCAACCTTACCTGTTCTCTTTGCTTCTTCCATTAACTTCTGTACAGTTTCAACAGTTTCAGAATCTAATCCTAATGTCTTACCAACTACTGCAAGTAAAAGATTTGTATGATAAACAAACATAGGGTCTTTATAAGTAGTATTTAATATTCTATCTAATAGTTTTTGTACTACTGCACGTACTTCTTGTTCATTCATTTACCAAATGTCCAAACTTATACATTTTAGATAATGTACTTTTTTCTTCTACTCCTGGTTCAGGGACATCTGGTTGCATATAATAACTATGAAATTCTGACTGGTCATCTCTTGTAATACCAGCTTTGTTTAATTGATTGAAACCTTTATCTAATGCCATTTCATATGCATCCCATGCTGTACCACCATATACATTTTGTTTTTCTCTATCATGAAATGCTTCTCTAGCTATTTGTATTTGTGTATCCCATGTTTCTGGATTAGATGCCCAATGTAATATAGCTGCTTCATTATCAGGATTCTTCAACCAAGATACAGAAGCATCATAATTTTGTTGTCTTCTATCTGCTATGTATGGATTAACATCTGCTTTCCAATGACCTTTCTTTGTTTTCCAAGTACTAAAAGGTATTCTTAAATCTGTATATCCTTTGTTATACATATCTTCTAGTATCCAATCAGCAAAATGATTTACATTAAGTTGAAACAAACCAACTGCTAATAAACCAGAATCCTTGTAAGTATGTGATGTAGGATTAAATATTACTTTACGTGGGTTACTAGAACCTAATCCATCTATATCAGCAAATGATTCCCAAGCTAAAGCACCCATCATATTCCATGCTTCTTCATATAAATCTTCTGAATATTTACTATCTTTAATTATATCTAATAAAGCACCGTAGACTTTTTCGGCACTAACACTAGGCATAGTATCTCCATTTTGTATAGTGTAACCTTGATATGGACTAAACATACTAACCCAAAGCAGAGAGAACATTCCAAAGATTTGTGCCATAACTATTGTTCACCGCTCCTTCTACAAATGGCTTATTATCTGCTATAGCCATCTTGGTTATATATTCTCTAGTCTTTTGTTCAATGATAGTATAAGGGTCTGAGAATGGTTTAATAACTTCATCTACTTGTTTGTCACCTCTAACTGCTTCTTTTAATGCTTGTTTATAAGCAATACTTCCAATACTATCAGAATCCATAAACTGACCTTCACCTCTTTGTACGTCTAACCAAATGTTATTAATATCTTGTGCAGCAACAGCTGCTAGATAAGGATTCATTAAGTTACCAGTTATCCCTGCCCATTCAGCTCTAGCTTGTGATAAATGTGCTTGTTCACTAGGTACTTGTAATATTGTTAAATCTAATCCTAGATTATCTTTATCAGTTATTAATTTCTGTAATCCTTGTATGAAGTAATTATGAAATAATTTCTTTCCTTCTTCACTTCCAGCTACAGTTTCATAATACTTTGCAATGTCTATAGCATCTGCTCCTGCTGCTATATCTTCTAGCATTGAAACATCTACTCCTAATCTTTTGAAATCTTCTATTACTTCTTTAGTTGAAGGTAAGTATGGTGCTCCTTGTCTGTTTAAGAAACCCATAGCTTCTTGTATTGCGGCAACTGTAGAACCATCTAGCATATTAACTTCGAATATAGTTCTATCATCTTGTTCTCCTCTTGTTGTTCCTAGAAAACCTAGTTCAATCAATAGTAACTGCACATCTTGCAATCTAGTCATACCATCTGCAGTCATTACTAAATCTGAATATATATTATTTTCTAAACCAATTTGATATAAAGGAGTAGTTAATGAATCACTACCAAATCCTCTAGCACCAATAGTTGCATCACCTGCAACACCATAAAAAGAACCTGACAATATATTATTCATTGCTTGAGCTATTTTTGCTTGAGCTTCTGGGTCTGCATTAAGAGCTTGTTGTTCAGCTAGATTCTTTTCAAACTCTGCTGCATCTATTTCTGTATCAGATAATCTATCTATTGGTTCTGTTGTATCTTCTATATATCCATATTCTTCTTTTGCATCTAACAATGCTCCATTATCATCTCTATATATCTGATACTGTTCTCTACCAAATGAATTTAAATATTCAATTAGTTGTGCTCTATCTTCTACAGTTACTTCAAAATCTACTTTACCTAACTCTATATCTACAAATCTCTGTACTGCTAAATCGATACTAGCAATACCAGGTCTAGTACCTGTTGTTTGTCTATTAGCAGCAGTGAATAAGCTAGTAACAATATACTTATCAAGTAGTACTTCTAGTCCATATCTTAAATTTTTAATTTCATTTTTCATATTTCAAATCCATCAAATATAGGTGTAACCTGTGTGTCCACATCCTTAAACTCAGTTCTTCCAACATTATAGTACCAGAAGTAGAAGTCTGGAGATATCCTTATTAATTTATCTGCCAATGTTTCTAGTAATTCTCTTTCTGCTCTAGCGTCTGCTCTTGATAATGATGCAGTAGGATTCTTAGTTCTGAACTGTAATCCTCCTAATATTATCTTTCTTTGTTGTAAGTAAGTTTGTAATGCTCTATAGATAGGTAGTTCTTTTACTTTAACTTTAACTCCATCAGGTAGATTAACTACAGTATCTTTCTCTACCTCTAACATCTTTTCTAGTTCTTCAAACTGTGTCTGTACTGTTATTCTACTTAGACTTGGATATTCTTGCATATCATATTCATCTGCAAGTTCTATTACTCCCATCTTAAACATATTGTTTCTAGCTGCATCAGTCAGATTTAATCCAGGATTATCATATAGTTGTCTTCTTAAGTTTTCTTTAGCTAGGTTAAATAAAGCTGTCTTATATCCCTCTTCATAATATTCATCTAAGTTTCTAGCTTTTCTTGCACCAGTTGCAAATGAGTTTTGATATGCAGATAAATAAAATTCATCAGTAGGTGCATCTGGAAATAACCAGTAAGCTACATTTGGATTTCTTTCAAATACTTCTTTATTAGCATTAGCAAAGAATAAACCTTCTTCTGTATAAGAAGTAGGTACTAACTCTTGAGAAGCTGATGTAGTTAAAGCTACAGGATTAAAACCAAATTGTTTAATAAACCAATCGGTAGCTTTCAATTCATCTCCATCAAACTTAGCTAGAGCTCTCCAATAAGCATCAGTAAACAATGTGGTTTCAAACCATTCTTTATTCTCTAATTCATCTGCATCTAAAAACATTGCAGAACCTGGAACATTTAACTTATATTCATATCTTACATATGCCTGTGTAGGTAATACTGCTTGAGTTACAGCTCTATATAGAACAATATTCCTAGCTCCTTTTTTAATATTCTCTAGAGACTTAGCTTGTAGTTCTGGTGTCGTATCATCATACATACCTGTATCAAGATGTATCTGCATAACATCTATCATTGTATCTTCATACAACTTAGCTATATCAGGGTCTTTAGAAACTAAAGCCCATGCTTTGTTTGCCCATGAAGGTGTGAACTGTTCTCTAATATTCTTAGGTCTATCAAAAGGAAATAATATCTTTTCTGTAGTAGGACTTAAATCACCTGGTGGCAACATATAGTTTAATGGGACAGTAGCCATAGGTCCTAAACCTAAACCTATACCACCTGTTACCATATTCAATCCTTCTAATCTTGAAGGAGTCTGTATCTGTGCTTGTACATTATTATCATCCATATCACCTAAAGCCCAATCTGTTAATAACCTATCACCAAATTGAGAGAAGTTATAGAACTCTTCTCCTGTCATAGGGTCTTTATATACGAAACCTTTCTTTCTTGCACCATCAACTCCCATTTGAAAGTATCTAGGTATAGTAGGATTTTGCTGTAGTAATCTTGTCCAAGAACCTAGTACTTCAATATATACTTCAGCGAAAGGAATAATGTTTCTTAATATATCTGATACTGCATGTCTTTTATTTAAATCATAAAGTAACTGTTGAGTATGTGTTAACCCAGCAGACTTTGCAAGTTTATCTATATTTTCTATATCTGAATCAAATAGAGTAGCTTGATACTTACCTGTCTTCTGCTCTTCTACACCTTGCTTAATTTTCTTTCCAAGTTTACCTTTCATTACATTTGATTTATAAGCCATCTTCTGAACTTGATTTCTTAAAGCATCATCCATATGAGGTAACATATCAGCCATCTCTTCCCAGTAGAATTGTCTAAAGGCTGGTGAACGTGATAATTGATTAGTAGGTCTTGACATGAATACATCAAACAATCCTTCCCACATACCATCTAATGATTTACCCCATTGATGGTCTACATCAAATCTTTGTTGTTTAATTACTGCAGGTCTATTAGGTATCTTCTTAGCAGACAACCATCCAGCAAATATATTATGTGAATTATGAGATTCATTGTCTCCTAAGAATATCTTATGGTCTTCCATCTGACCTGTTAATTTATTCTTCTTACCAAAACCACGTGTAACGAAGTTACGTATAGTACTACCCTCATCAGGCATAGAACCTAAGAAGTCTCTAATTAGTTCAGTATCACCTTGTTTAGTAATTCTGTATGTGAATGCATCATTAATCCATTCAGATTCAGGAGGCCATACACCTTGTCCATATACTTGTTTAGTCTTTAAATTAATTAATTCATATCCACCACCTGCTTGATAATGCATATTTGCATAAATAGATTCAATATACTCTCTAGCTTTCTGGTCACTATCTAATATAATTCTTTTAGAATTTGCGAATGCATCATCAGTATTTCCTGTAAATGCTTCTCTAATGTATTTTAAATCTCCATTAATAAAACGTTCAGTAACTTCATCTATAGTAACTTGAGAATTACCTGGTTTATAAAACTTAGCAAGTTCTTTTACTAATGGGTCTTTTTCTAATATAAATAAATTTCTAGCCCATGCTTTATCAAATCCTATTACATCATCACCTACAGGTCTATTAACATACTTCCAATATCTAGAACGTTCAGGGTCTACACCTAACCAACCATTATGTCCTCTTGACATAGAAGCAACGTGTTCATAATGTTCAGATGTTATATTGCCTGTAATGTCATACATTCCTTTTGCAAACCTATCTTGGAATTTAGTATATGCTGCTCTTGCATATTCATCACCAGTAATATTTCCTAACTTTGTAACTAACTTAGAACGTTCTGCTGGAGTTCTACCTAATACCCAACCAAACCATGAAGCAGGGTGATAGAATACAGAATCTAAATTAGCTGCAGCCATACGCATTTGTTCTTCACCAATAACACGAGCTGTCCATGCTGGTCTTAATAGAACTAATGGTTTCCATAATTGTTGCATAATTCCACTAGCTAACCTAGTTACTACTGCTTCCTGTATTTGTATAGCATCTTCAATAAATTCTCCACGTCTGGTAACTCTTGTAGCTTTTGCAACAAACCCACTGTAAAACGCATGCTTAATGGCCTCAAGGCCTGTTAGAGAGCCATGTGCAACATCTTTATACTCTTTCTTAACACCTAACTCTATAGCTCTTTTAATTGGCTTAGCCATAAATTTACGTACAGTATCGGCATCAACTAATCCTAATGTCAATACTCTACCTAAGAAAGTTCTCATTGGTCCCATAATCTTTTGGAATGTTCTGATATCAGGCATAGGAATAAATCCTTCTGATAAATATTCAGATATTAACTGAGCTGTAGGTTGTGGCATTCTTAATGTTTGTCCATCAACAACAAGACTTTCAAACTTCTGACCAGGTATAATCTGTTGTGTCTGTGTTAATATTCCTTCTTGTTTAGAGAATGTTGTAAAGTATTTTCTAGTTTCATCAACAGAAGTCCACCATCTTTCTATTCCTCTTAATGCTTCTTTAGGAATACCCATAGATTCAAAGTTATTCATCATATGATTTAATACACCTGTACCAGCTGGATTATTCCATATATCAGCTAATGCGTTGTAATGTGCTATAAAGTTTATATCTCCATCAATAGCTTGTTGAGCAGCCATACCAGATATTCTATCTAATGCATCTTCTCTTATAGCATCATCTACTCTTGCAAAATCCATCCATTCATCTAACTGTTTATAAGTTTTATCTAAATCTCTAACCTCTAATTTATCTATAGGAAATGGTCTAAACTTTAATCCAAGTACTGTACCATCAGCACCTAATGACCTTACTGAAGCATTTGTTCCTACATCAAATCCATATTGGAAACCTTTTCCTTTAGCTGCAGAATATAGACCACCTGCAACACGTCTAGGAACAGCACGTGTAAATAAACTTGTTGCATCTAATCTATGTTTAATAGCAGTACCCATATGAGGAAGTATTAAATCTATAACTTGTTCTGCTGTATCAGCTTTCTTTATTGCACCATATAAAGCAGCAGTACCTTGATATTTAAGTAACGCTTGTATTTCTTTATGTGTTCCAGCATCTGCTAGGTATTGTGCAATTCTGTATCCTGATTCTGATTTTCTAAAGTATTCATCTAATGCTGGTTTATTAATTGCTTTTCTATACATCCAATCTACTAAACCACCTGTTCTTGCTGCAGTTAATGTTTGAGCATTTTTTATAGTATCTTTAGTTCTTAATGCTGAAGGTGCCATCTTTACATTCTTAGCCATCTTTGCATAGCCGTTACCTAACCATATAGTAGGGTCTGTAAGTAATCTCCAGCCTCCATCAAATATTGTTGACATTAAATTAAACTGCCAATCATCTGGTTCAAATATCTCTACTGCTATATTTCTACCAATAGATAAAGGAACTGTTCCATGTTCAGTTGTATAACTACCAAAGTTAGCTACTTCATCTCTATAATCACTTGTTATAGGAGCACCAAGCTCTTCTTGTAATCTCTGTCTAATAACTTGTGGGTCAGCACCCATACCAACTAATTCATGGAATATATCTGTATCTTCAGCTCTTGTACTTTCTCCAAGTATTCCATCACCTAAGTTAACTTTCTCTCCACTCTGTCTAGCTTTCATAGCTTGTACAAAAGGAGTCTTAGGTTGTGCTTGATAATAATTTTTTACATCAGTTGAATATGATGGGTCCATCATAGCTAAACTTCCCCAAGCTACAATGTTCCAAGGTTTAGAACCTCTATCCATAGCAGCCATAGCATTTGCTTTGTATCCTTTGTCTACAGCATCAGCCATTGATTGCATACCAGTAAAAGCCATACGCATTGAACCTTTAAGTGAATCTTTAATTTTATTTTGTTCCCCTGCTTCATTCTCTAACCATCTTTGTACAATGGCATCCCACTCAGGTCTATCAGGTGCTAATCCATATAATGAAGCACCAACAATAGTATCAGTAGGTAAGAAGCCATAAGCTGTAGCATTCTCTTGTAATGTAGGAATAAAGCTAGGATTATTTTCTAAATAACTTCTAAGAGCTTTTCTTTTATTTTCTTTTCTTTCAACTTCTTTGGATGTCTTTTCTTCCATCCAATGGGGTAATTGATAAAATAACATTATGTTGTTTGTGAATTTGGATTTGGCTGTGCTCCCCTTCTCATAAGTGCAGCTGTTTCATAGCTAGGTACTATACCCATTACTTCTTCTAAAAGTAAATCTATGTCCCCTTGTTGTAAACCTGGTTGCATACTTCTCTGAGTTAAATCAGGCTGCATATTATTTATAGGAACTCTTGTAGCTCCTGGACCAAAAGCACTAGGTAATGTTACACCTGCTACTTGTTGTTCTCCTCCACCTGCTTGAACTCCTTGTTCTGCTTCTTTAGCCATAGGAGCACCTTTTTGTGCATCAGTTATTGCTTTTGATTGTCCTGTAGGGTCACCTTCAGCTCTAGGTATATTTGTTACAGGTGCTTCATCATAAGCTGGTCTTCCTCCTGCTACAGGATTCTTCCTAACTCTTTTCTTACCATTGGCCATTATTATTCTCCTCCACCCATATAACTTTTAAAATTCCTAATCCAGGGAATTGTATGATAGGTATTACTGATTCTCCATTATGTTCCATATATAAATTATCATTCTCTTCATTTATACTTTCAGCTAAATCTATATCGTAATTAAATTCTCTTAAGATAATCTCTTCAAATTCATTTTCCACTATTGGCCTACGCTTCCTAATACATTCCCAACTTGTGGAACTCCACCACCTTGTTGAGCCATTAATGCTTGTTGCATCATTTCTTGTTGCTCCTCCTGTTCTTCCTGTGCATCTGCAAAAAAGTTTTCTAATATATCAACCATATTCTTAGGGTCACTATAAATACTAGACAAAGCACCCATGGCTTGTAAATTACCCTGTTGTGCTTGTGCAAGTAAAGATTCAAATAAAACTCTTTCAGCTTTCTCTTTAGTTATTCTATCATTAACCATTTGTAAGTTATCAAGTCCATCCATTTCTTCTTGCATAGTTTGTTTATCAATGATACCTGCTTGTAATAACTGTAATCCAGTAACAATCTTTTGTGGTTCATCAAAACTAGCCATAGCACCATACTTACGTACAGTTTTATAAGCACCGTTGATATCTCTATCTGGTGTATAGTTCTCTTCAAATACGCTACCTCTATAAACTCCTGAGATAGAACGTTTAATATTTCCATGAACAATCTCATCATATTCCAAACGTTTACTATCTACGTGTTGTAAAGCATTAGCTAATATTGTGTGATACTCTTTTGTCATTGCACCAACACCACTTTGTAATTCTTCTAGTCCTCTACCAGTAACAAATGAATTAGGAGAGATAGCATCATCTTGTACAGGATATCCTGCTACAACACGAAGATGTCTTTCTAATCTTGATACTTGGTCAAAGAGTTGATAAGGCAAATTAGTTACTGGTTTAACAACTTGTGTGCCAGGAGATAGATAGTTAATAGAGTGTCTACCTTTTCTATACTTACCTGATTCTAATTCACCAACAATATTTGTTTCTGTAAATACAGCATCTTCCATAGCTATAACTGACATAATATTTATCTTTGCCATAGCTGACATTAATCCTATTACTTGGTCAAACTGTCCTTGTAATGCATCAAATGAAAATCTTTTAGCTACAACAAATGAAGGACCTGACTTTAATGGATTAGGAACAAAATCTACAATCTTCTTAGAAGCAACGTGTACAACGTGTGTTCCTAAATCATTCATGTATTCTACAAGAACTTCACCACCACGAGATGATTCCCAACGTTCTTCATTCCCTGCACCCATAGATAGATTACCTGCAACAGTAACACCACCTGGTGCTTTTCTTTTGTTCTTAGTATTAAAATATGATTTAAGTTCTGGATACATCTTAACTAAATCTGGTTCAGGTATTCTACGTATTACAGCTAACTCTTCTGGTTGTTGTGCTGTACCATAATATCCAGGGTAACAATCATAAGGGTCTCTTAATGTAGCACAAGGATATGGATATCCATTTGAATCGTGTTTAGTTTCTATTGTCCATACAACAAATCCATAACCAGGTAACCATCTACCTACTTGTGGTAATTGCATAGTTAGATTCTGATGTTCATCGTATGCGTGAACTATTCGTTCTAATTTATCTCTTCTATCTTTAGCTCTTATGCTATCTTTGTTGACTGATAGTGGTACTTCTAAATTTGGTACCCTACCAATTTTTTGAGCAACCCTGTCCAAAGCAGATAACAATAAGTTAGGAGCAGGTAAATCCGCTCCAGACTGTGCCGCATTAGGACCTAATAGTTCACGTATACCATCAACTCCACCATTAATTATTTTCCTAAATTTATCTCTGTCAGGTAGAGCTTTATCATGTAGACTTTTTAAATCCACCACTCTATCTATTATGTTATCGACTTTCATTTATCTCCAAGGTGCTTCGTTCATCTCTGTATCACTATACCCGCCATAGCTAGGCTCGTAATCATATTCCATGTTAGCAGAAGATGTCTTACTTATCCTTCTAATAACTTTCATTGGGAACCAAGAGGCCATAACTATGTCACTAACAGTTTTAGCTTTTTGTTGTCCCTTTGAAGCAAAATATATTAATTGTTTTTTATATTGGTCTACCTTAGCTTGTGATTCAGGATTAGCATAAGGTAAGACAATTTTACCATCATCAAATAAATTAGCCATAGCTGTTACTCCAAACTGTGGGTCCCATTTATTTTTATAAGTCTCATGACCTTCTAAAATAATTCCTCTTGTATTACAGTACTCTTTAATTCTCTGG
>MPLU02103264.1_pt1 | contig 18898 bp, 18 predicted proteins | sample 1617381 | NCBI WGS metagenome assembly MPLU02 (sample SAMN05944801, study PRJNA350692) | marine metagenome | biome: marine; feature: ODZ; material: water; isolation source: 90 m water sample filtered on 0.2 um supor filter | place: Pacific Ocean | collected 2012-04-08 | depth 90m m
AATCCTATAGCAAGCGTAAGTTCTTCACCTTAAAGGCATAATCGACGTGCTTAGCTTGTTTTCAGGCGTGTGTTTGTTCAGACTGCGCGTCCGTTAAATTGCGATGAAAAGAGAAGCAACCAAGAAAACAAAAGCCGCGCCGAACTTGCGACCGCACTCAGCGATCATGCTGGATGGCCCGGATCGCGCACCGAGCCGGGCGATGCTTTACCCGACCGGCTTCAAAAAGTCCGACTTTAAAAAGCCGATTATCGGTGTGGCCTCCACGTGGAGCAATGTTACACCCTGCAACATGCACATCGACGGTTTGGCCCGGGTTGCCGAGGCTGGCACCAACAAGGCTGGCGGTAAGGCAATCGTCTTCAACACCATCACGATCTCCGATGGCATCTCGATGGGCACGGAGGGGATGAAGTATTCGCTCGTGTCGCGCGAGGTCATCGCCGACTCGATCGAGACGGTCGTCGGTTGCGAGTGCATGGACGGCTTTGTCGCCATCGGCGGGTGTGACAAGAACATGCCGGGTTGCATGATTACGATCGCACGGATGAACCGCCCGGCGGTGTTCGTTTATGGCGGCACGATTTTGCCGGGCTGCATCACGGGTCAAACGAGGAAACTCGACATCGTCTCGGTGTTTGAGGCGGTCGGCGTGCACGCGAACAACAAGTTGAGTGATAAGGGGCTCGAGGAGATCACCGCGTGCGCCATCCCGGGTGCCGGTTCCTGCGGTGGCATGTACACGGCCAACACCATGGCCAGCGCCATCGAGGCGATGGGGATGAGCCTGCCGGGCAGCAGCGCCCAGGCGGCGATCAGCCCGGCCAAGAAGAAGGATTGCCGCGAAGCCGGTGCCGCCGTGTTGAACTTGCTCAAGCTCGGCATCAAGCCGCTCGACATCATGACAAAAAAGGCGTTCGAGAATGCCATCACCGTGGTTATCGCGCTCGGCGGTTCGACGAATGCCGTGCTGCATTTGCTGGCGATGGCCTACGCGGCTGGCGTCAATCTAACCATCGATGACTTCACTCGCATCGGTAAAAAAGTGCCGGTGCTCGCCGACCTCAAGCCAAGCGGCAAGTACCTGATGAGCGAGCTGGTCGCCGTCGGCGGTATTCAGCCGATGATGAAAACGCTGCTTCGCGCCGGGTTGCTGCACGGCGATTGCATGACCGTCACCGGAAGGACGATGGCGCAGAACTTGGCCAAGTCGAAGCCATACCGCAAAGGGCAGAAGATCGTTCGGCCGCTGTCCAGACCGATCAAAAAGAGCAGCCACTTGGTGGTGATGTACGGCAACCTCGCGCCGGAGGGGGGCGTGGCCAAGATCACCGGCAAGGAGGGTATGAGTTTCACGGGAGTGGCGAAGCCGTTCGACTCCGAGGAGAGGGCGATGAAGGCGATCCTTGGCGGCAAAATCAGGAAGGGCGACGTAATCGTCATTCGCTACGAGGGGCCAAGGGGCGGCCCCGGCATGCGCGAGATGCTCGGCCCGACGGCGGCCATCATGGGTGCCGGCCTGGGCAACGACGTTGCTCTGATCACCGACGGGCGGTTTTCCGGTGGGACGCATGGTTTCGTCGTGGGACACATCACGCCGGAGGCTTACGCGGGCGGCGCGTTGGCCTTGGTGAAGAGCGGCGACTCGGTCACCATCGACGCCGAGCGCCGGCAGTTGACCCTCGGCGTGTCGGTGAAGGAGTTGGCGAGGCGTCGCAAGGCGTGGCGCAAGCGCAAACCGCGTTACACGAAGGGCGTGCTAGCTAAGTACGCCAGCGCCGTGACGTCGGCCTCGCTTGGCGCGGTGACGGACTATAACTTGGAGGTGTGACTTCGCGCTTGTCCAAGAGACAATCCAACTAAGACAATTCACCCGCAAGAATGCGCAGACAATATCCGTTCCAGATTTTCGAGCCCAAGTGGCAGGAGCATTGGCATGACGGCGAGACGTTCCGGGCATGGAACCCCGGCGAAAGCGTCCCCGCCGACCATCCGTTTCACGAGCGACACCCGGACACGAACCCCGGCGACATCCCGAAATATTACATCCTCGACATGTTCCCGTACCCGTCCGGGGCCGGGCTGCACGTTGGGCATCCGGAGGGCTACACCGCCACCGACATCCTTGCCCGCTACAAGCGAATGCGCGGCTTCAATGTGCTACACCCGATCGGCTGGGACGCGTTTGGATTACCGGCGGAACAGTACGCCATCAAGACAGGCCAACACCCGCGCATCACCACCGAGGCAAATGTCGCCAATTTTAAGCGGCAGATTAAGTCGCTTGGCTTCAGTTACGACTGGAGCCGCGAGGTGAACACCACCGACCCCGGTTACTTCCGCTGGACGCAGTGGATTTTCCTGCAACTTTACAACTCGTGGTTCAACCCGGCGACCAACAAGGCGGAGTCGATCGACACGCTGGCTTATCCGCTGGACGTAACAACCGACGAGCAGCGTCGCGTTTGGCGGGATGAGCATCGGCTGGCTTACGTGTCCGAGGCGCCGGTGAACTGGTGTCCCGAGCTTGGCACCGTGCTGGCCAACGAGGAGATCAAGGATGGAGTGAGCGAGGTCGGCGGTTTCCCTGTCGTTCGCCGCCCGATGCAGCAGTGGAAGCTGCGAATCACCGAGTACGCGCAGCGCTTGCTCGAAGATCTCGACGGCATCGACTGGAGTGACTCGCTCAAGGAAATGCAGCGCAACTGGATCGGCCGCTCAGAGGGTGCGGAGGTGCTTTTCCGCGTCGAGGATTCCGACGTCGAGATCGCCGTTTTCACCACACGGCCGGACACGCTTTTTGGCGCGACGTACATGGTCGTGTCGACGGAGAGCGAGTTGCTCGAGCAGATTGTTCCCCCCAAACACAAGGCCGAAGTCAGGGCGTACCAAGCCGAGGCGGCGAAGAAGAGCGACCTCGAGCGCACTGACTTGGCCAAGGACAAAAGCGGAGTGTTCACCGGCGCGCACGCGATAAACCCGGTCAACGGTAGGCAGGTGCCGATCTGGACGGCGGATTATGTCCTGTCCGGTTATGGCACTGGCGCGATCATGGCGGTGCCGGCGCACGACTCACGGGACTTGGAGTTTGCGCAGAAATTCAAGCTGCCCATCGAGGTCGTTGTGCAGGCACCGGGGGGAGGGGAGTCTCTTGGCTTCACGGGCAACGGCATGGCGATAAACTCCGGTTTTCTCGACGGCCTGCCGACCCCCGAGGCCAAGTCGAAGATCACCGCTTGGCTCGAGGAGAAGGCGCTTGGCCAAGGGGCGGTTAATTATAAGCTCCGCGACTGGTTGTTCAGTCGGCAACGCTACTGGGGCGAGCCGTTTCCAATCGTTTGGGATGAGGGAGGCCACCTTGGCCTGAGCGAAAGCGACCTTCCACTCACGCCTCCGGATCTTACCGATTTTAAGCCGACCGGCGCCGGGGACCCGCCCTTGGCCCGTGCCGTGGAATGGTGCCAGGCCGGCGATGGCCAAAAGCGAGAGACCAACACCATGCCTCAATGGGCCGGCAGTTGCTGGTACTATCTGCGATATCTTGACGCGCAAAACAACGACCGGTTTGTCAGCGACGAAGCGGAGCGCTACTGGATGGGTTCGGTTAGCGACGATGCCACACCGGGGGTTGATCTGTATGTTGGCGGAACGGAGCACGCAGTGCTGCATCTGCTGTACGCGCGATTTTGGCACAAGGTGCTGTTCGATCTTGGCGAAGTGACGACGCCAGAGCCTTTTTACAAACTCGTCAACCAGGGGCTGATCCTAGGCGAGGACGGCCAGAAGATGTCTAAGTCGCGGGGCAATGCCATCAACCCGGACGACATTCTCGTCGAGTTCGGCTCGGACGCATTCCGCCTGTACGAGATGTTCATGGGGCCACTCGAGATGGTGAAGCCGTGGAACACGAAAGGCGTCGAGGGTGTGTACCGTTTTCTCGGTCGTGTGTGGCGGATGTTCATCGATGAGCAAAGTGAACAGGAGTTTGAGCAGCAACTGACGGTGAACCCTGATTGCGGTCCGGAATTGCTCACCGCGCTGAAGCTGAACGACGCGGTTGGCGAAGCGGAGGCCACGCCGGAGCAACTTAAGGTGCTGCACACTTGCATCAAAAAGGTGACCGAGGACATGGAACAATTGCGCTTCAACACCGCCATCTCCGCGATGATGGTGTTCACTAACGAGGCGTCGAACTGGGACATTCGCCCGTTGCCGGTGATGAACGATTTCCTTCTTCTGCTCGCGCCGTTCGCGCCGCATATTGCAGAGGAACTGCATGCTAAGGCCAACGACGGTGACTCGATCCTTGCGTACCAAGCTTGGCCAAGCTATGACGAGGTGCACCTCGTCGAGTCCACCCTTGAGATGGCGGTACAGGTCAACGGCAAGTTGCGCGATCGCATCCAAATCCCGGCGAATATGGACAAGTCAGACATCGAGCGGATTGCCATGAAAAGCGATAATGTCCAGCGGCATACAGAAGGGAAAAACGTGAAAAAAGTGATCGTCATTCCGGGCAAACTAGTGAACATCGTCGCGGTGTGAGTTTTTTGAAGCAACATTTTGCGAGGGGTTTTATCACCCCACAGGAGCAGAAGACTGTCTGTGCGGTGGCATTGCTTCTGCTTGTCGGGTGGGGAGTGAAATCTTGCATTCTTAAGACAACCGAACCGCCGCCCGCCCGGGCTGAAAACTGATGCAACAGTTCGACTACGACGAAGTGCTCGACCAGCTCCTGGCGAAAGACGACAGGTATCCCCGTGCGGCCTATCACTTCGTGCGCGAGGGCCTCGACTACACCCAGCACATGATGTCCAAAATGTCTGGCGCAAAGGAACCCCAGCACGTTAGCGGGCAGGAGTTGACCGACGGCATGAGGCAGTTTGCGCTCGAGACCTACGGACCGATGGCCAAGATGCTGCTTAATGAGTGGGGCATCCACGGCACGACAGATTTCGGCGAGATTGTTTTCAACCTCGTCGAGAATAATCTACTGGCTAAAACCGACAAGGACACCCGTGAGGATTTCACCGCCGGCTTTGATTTCGACGAGGCGTTCATCGCGCCATACCAACCCTTGACCAAGCCAAAAAAAAAGTCCGCTAAGGCACCGAAAGCCAAGCGGAGCAAATAGCAACTGCCCAAGTGCAAGGGCTGTTCCTTCGGCGATTTTACGGAACCCCGTATGGGGTGGTTATCCACGTTCTCTCTCACCCCTCCCTCTACCGCTGGGAGAGGGTGATTGCTGAACTTAGTAGCGTTTGATTCCTTTCTCCCTCAGGGAGAAGGTGGCCGAAGGCCGGATGAGGGTGAGTTCTCGAATGAATTATTAAGATCGACGATCGATTACACGCAAACTCAAAAGCCGGGGGCGATGTAGCGCTCGAGTTGATCGATGATGTGATCCTTCTCGGAAACCGTGAGGAGAAGCAGGTCGGTGGAGGAGATGACCCCCAGCACTTTGCCTTTTTCAACCACCGGCAGGTGGCGGATTCGGCGTTTGCCCATGATGTCCATACATTTTTCAATGCCAGCTTCCGGCTCCACTTGGGCGATCTTGTGGCACATGATTTCCGAGACCTTGGTTGTTTTTGAGGTTCGCTCCTTGAGCACGACTTTTCGCGTGTAGTCGCGCTCGGAGATGATGCCCACCAACTTCCTGTTATCGATCACCATTAGCGCGCCCACCTTGAATTTGTCCATCGCCTTGACGGCCTGGAATACCGTGGCATCCGGCGGAACCGATCGAACGACCCCATGACGATCTTTCAGTATCTCTCTCGCATTCATCGGCGTATTGGTGGGTGCGGATGATAATGTGCGTCCTCAAACAAATGTCCAGAGAAGAATTCAAGGGGTTTTCAGTTCGCTTATCGAACGAAATCTTCGGGTGAAATGACGATGCCTTGTGGATAATTTTGTGGCCGGGCACCAAAACCACTTTGCCATCTTCCGGGCCTAGGATCGTGCTGTTATCGTCGTTTGCCATTTTCTCTTTTGAGTTGACCGGGAGACAGCCTTATAGTGATAGAGTGGCTGATCAAGTATTGGCTTTGGCTATCCTCGCAACTTCATTAATAAGGCATGTTTGCTCCCCGCGGGTTTTGAGGTTTTTGACTTGGGCCTCGGTGGGGTTGTCGAGGGTGACGAGCCATTTGGCGTTTAGTTCGAGGGCGCGCTTGAGTTGCTTATCCGGCTTGGTTTTAAGCAGGGGGTACTCGGTGGCCAGGCCGGCCTGGCGAAGTTGTTGGACGATGCCAAGCGAGGCATTGCGCAGCGACTCGTCGGCGATCTGAACGAAGGCGTCGAGCGCTTGGCCAAGCGGGGGCACGAGGCCGCGATCTTTCAGTAACTCAGCCAGCACTACGTCGCCCATGCCGAAGCCCAGCGCGGGCAGGTCGTTTTTGCCGCCGGAGACGAGCTTGACCAGGTGATCGTAGCGGCCGCCGCCAGCGATGGCGCGGAATTTGCCCCGCTTGTCAAATGCCTCGTACACCGGCCCGGTGTAGTAGGCCAAGCCGCGAATAATCCGGTAGTCGATCTTGATGAAGTCACCCAATCCGCGTGCCTTTATGTTGGCGAGGATGGCGGCGAGTTCGTCGGTTGGTTGACCGCTCTCGATGAAATCGTTCACCTGTTTTAGGGAAAAACCAAGCTTGGCTAGTTTGTCGCCGGACACGGCCGGGTCTTCGCGTTCCAGTTTGTCGATGACTTGGTAAAAGTCGTTGGCGTTCTTTTCCTGCCCGCCGCCATTCTTAAAAAAATCCTGCCACGCGCGGCGGCTGCTGAGGCGCACGACGAAGTCATCGCTCGTGAGCTTGAGGTCGCGCAGGGTGTCGATGAGAAGGGCGATCAACTCGGCGTCGGCGGCCAGGTGTTCCTCGCCGATGATGTCGGCGTTGAACTGGAAGTGCTCGCGCAGCCGGCCTTTCTGCTGGCGCTCGTAGCGGAAGAGCTGCGGGATGGAGAACCACTTGATCGGCTTTTTGTAGTTGCGCGTGTGCGCGGCGGCCATCCGCGCGAGGGTGGGGGTCATCTCCGGGCGCAGCGACACGTTGCGATCGCCCTTGTCTGTGAAGTTGTAAAGCTGGCCGACAATCTCATCGCCGCTCTTTTTGGTGTACAGATCCAGCTCCTCGATCGGCGGGCCGTCGTACTCGCGGAAGCCGTAATTCTCGGCGGTGCCGCGCCAGGTGTCGAAGATATACCGGCGCAGGTCGAGGCTCCACGAGTCCGCGGTGGGAACCGGTTCCGGGTAAAAATCGCGAAAGCCAGGGAGTCCTTTCATTGGTCAGTGAGCCGCTTGGCTAGCCGCTGATTAACGACTGGCCGCAGCGAGCATGTCGCGGACATCGACCGGTTCCATCCCGGCGGCGAGGATCGCCCTGATGCCCATGTCCGCGTCTTCATACGCCCGGCATTTTTCCGGTGCAACATTGATCCGCCTCGCGGCCTCGAGAAATGTGTCCGGAGCAGGCTTGGGATTCACGATATCCTGGCTGGTGACAATGGCGTCGAAGTAGTGCCGGATGCCGCAGTGTTGCAGGATGCCCTCGACGGTTTCGTGCGTACCGCCGGATGCGATCGCCATCGGGAGTCTACCGTGGCTCTCGCGGACAATCTGCATAACCTCCGGGATTTCCCCGGCGTCGCCGATCAACTCCATGTACTTGGCTTCCTTTTGGAACGTCACCGCCTTGGAGTCGATCTCGATGCCTTGTTCCTCGGAGAGCATCCGCAGCACCTCGAACGGTGATACCCCGCCAAGCGCGTAAAATCGATCCTCGGGGAATACGAGGCCGTGCTTCGCCGTGGTGGAGCACCAAGCCGCGTAGTGGATCGGCATGGTGTCGACGATCGTTCCGTCACAGTCGAATATCAGTCCTTCAGGTTGCATAAATTTTTTTAGTTACTCGAGGGCGGCCAGCCGCTCCTTGAGGTCGTTGGCGAGGAGGGCCGAGACGACTTCACCGATTTCGCCCTCGATGAACGTCGGCAGATTGTACAGCGTGAGATCGATGCGGTGATCGGTCACGCGGCTCTGCGAAAAATTGTAGGTGCGAATGCGCTCGTTGCGTTCGCCGGTGCCGATCTGCGACTTGCGCTCGGCGGCGTACTTGGCGTGTTCCTCGGCGATCTTTTGCTCGAGCAAACGCGACCGCAGCACCTTCATGGCCTGCTCCTTGTTTTTCTGCTGTGAACGTCCGTCCATGCAGCGGACGATCATGCCGCTTGGTTTGTGCTGGATCTGCACCGCCGAGTCGGTCGTGTTCACCCCTTGGCCTCCGGGGCCGGAGGCGCGGCAGACGTTGATTTCCAAGTCGTCCGGTTTGATCTCGATATCGACAGCCTCCGCCTCGGGCAACACGGCGACGGTGACGGTGCTCGTGTGCACGCGGCCCTGCGTCTCGGTGGCCGGCACGCGCTGCACACGGTGGACGCCGCTTTCGAACTTAAGCTTCCGGAACACGTCCTGGCCCTTGATCCCGAAGATGATCTCCTTGAATCCGCCGAGGTCGGACGTGCTGGCGTCCATCGGCTCGACTTTCCAGCCCTGCGACTCGGCGTACCGGATGTACATGCGGTGCAGGTCGGCAGAGAACAGGGCGGACTCCGCACCACCGGCACAGGCGCGAATCTCGACGATCGTATCGCGTGAGTCGGTTGGATTCGGTGGGATGATACCGTACTGCAACTCGAGCCCGAGCTTGGTTTGTTCCACCTCGAGTTCGGATAATTCCTCTCGGGCCAGTTCCGCCAGCTCCGAGCCGGCTGGTTCGCTCTTGAGCAGTTCCTTGTTGGCGTCGATGTCGGCGAGCAGCGTGAGAAAGCGTTCGCCCAAGTCGGCCAGTTTTTTCATCCGCGAATATTCGCGGGTCAACTCGAGGAACTTTTTGTTGTTGTTGGCCACATCGGGACTGCTCAGGGCGCTTTCCAGTTCGTCCCGTCGTTTGCAGAACTGCTCGATGTGGGGTTGAAGATTCAAACTCCAAAAATAGAGAACGCCCGCGGGAGAAAATAGATTCTCTGCCGCGGGCGAACTGCTGAAAACTGGCTAAAGGCTTTTGTTTTTGCTCTTTTTGTTGGCGACCTCGCGGGCGGCCTTGGTCTTGGCCAAGCGCTGCTGGAACTTGTCCACGCGACCGGCGGTATCAACAAATTTCTGTTGGCCGGTGTAGAACGGATGGCACTCGTTGCAAATGCCGATGAGCATGGTGGTCTTGGTGGAGCGCGTCTTGATCTCGTTGCCACAAGCACAACGAATCGACGATTCCACATATTCCGGATGTAAGTCTGCCTTCATAATAAAGGGGCGACAAAGTACCAAGAAAAAATCAGATGACAAGCGGTATTTCAACAAAGCCACAAAAACGAACCAAATGAACTTTTTTTTGAGTAAGTGATTTCCAGTTCAGGTTGGGGAGACGGATTTAAATAATTTACATGGATTACGTTAATAATCCGTGTGAATTAGTGAAATCCGTGTCTGAATAATAATCTCAAAAATCCTTTTTAATCCCTAAAACCTGCGTTCCCTCTTGAAACTTAATTTATCAAGCAGCGCTTGACAGACGCGATTGAGTCGCTTGGCTTCCTGCCGATGGCCTTGGCAACCGGCACCGGCGCGGAAGAGCAGCGCCCCTTAGCCGCCGTCGTCATTGGCGGCATTCTTACCGCGACAGCACTGATGCTGGTGGTGCTGCCGGCACTATGACGTCGAGTGGTGAAGTGGAAATTGTAACTCAGTGGAGTTTTATGGCTTGGCCGCTTAGGGCGGATTGCTCTTCGGCGGCGCAGATTTCGACTGTGCACAGTCCTTCGGCTGCAGAGACGCTGGGCGTTTGGTCGGAGCGGATGCTGTCGATGAAGTGGGCCAACTCGCCGGCGTAACCATCCGTGCCTTCGCACTCGATCACTTGTTTGTCTTTCCCCTCCTCGAAGAGTCGCAGCGGCTCGTCTTCGCGGGCGACGTCGTAGTCGGCGGTGGCGCGCTCGAAAATGACTCGGTACGACATGTTGAATCCCCAGCCGGGTGTCATCGCCCAACTGCCCTCGGCGCTGACCTTGGCTCCGCACTCGACTTCATACTGCGTCAACACATGGTCGATCGCTCCACTGACCTTGGTGAAGCCGGTTGAGTAAACGGACTTGGGTCGGCCGAAGACATGTTGCACGAAGTCGGTGTCGTGCACGTGCAGATCGAACAATGCACCGCCGGACGTTTCGCCGTCGAAGTAGATCGCCTGCCCCCAAGCGGGAGGTTCGGCAATTCGCTGAAAATGCGCGGCTTGCACTTTGCCGTAGCGGCCACTGTCAACCGCCTCTTTGAGCCAAGCCCATTCCGGCCAAAAACGCAGGCACATACCTACCATGAAATGGCCCTTGGCCTGCGCGGCGGCTTCAACGAGTTCCTTGGCTTCGTCGGTGCATCGGGCGAGGGGCTTTTCGCAGATAACGTGTTTGCCGGAGGCGAGTGCCGGCTTGGCCATGCGGAGATGGGTGCGCGTCGGCGTGCAGATGTCGATGGCGTCGATCGACTCATCGGCAAGGAGGTCATTGAAATCCTGATACGCCTTGACAACTGACATGTCTAGTTTGACCGGTTCATCAGTCTCGATATTGCCGGAGACTTCGGTGAAGTCGCCTTTGAGTCGTTCGGGGTCGAGATCGCAGATCGCGGCGACGGTCACGCCGTCGATTTTGCGGTAGGCGCGGATGTGCATCGCGGCCATGAAGCCTAGTCCGACGATTCCGATGCTAATGTTGTCGTTTGCCATGGTGTTAAAGTTGAGTGATGAATTCGCGGGCGGTTTTGATATCGGCGACTCGTTGGTCGTCGGCTTCGCGCTCGATGCAGCAGTCGCCCTCATAGCCGAGCTTGGCCAAAGTGGCGAAGAACGCCGCCCAATCGACTTCGCCGGTACCGACGGTGACTTCTGCGCCCCACGTGCCGGGCTCTTTGGTCTGCGTGGCGTCTTTGATGTGGCACTGCTTGAGGAACGGCGCGAGCGTCTCGAGCGCGTCGATCGGGTCGCCCTTGTCGTAGAGAAGCATGTTCGCCGGATCGAAGTTGACGCCAACGCTTGGCCGGTCGAGTTTTTCGAGGAAGAGCCTCAGCGTGTCGGCGGTTTCCTGCCCGGTCTCGAAGCCTAGCTCAATGCCGTTGGTGTCAAACACATCGGCGATTTGCGAGATGCGGTCGAGTAATTTGGCAAAGCCGGGGTCGCTCTCTTGGTGCGGCAGAAAGCCGGCGTGGAAGGTGACAATCTTCAAGCCAAGCCCGCCGGCGATTGCGGCGACGGCTTGAATATTGGCCCAGTTCGCATCCCAATGTTCGTCCGGGACAACGCCACCGGTTTCGCGGATGGCATCAAGCGACGAGTAATCTTCGCCGATCGTACCGAACATTCCGGAGACGGTTTCGATGCCCTCGGAGGCGAATAGCTCGGCGGTTTTGCCCCATACCTTGGGGTTTTCGCGGAGCGGATCGATCGCAAGCTGGACGCGCGGAATGCCGATCTTGCCAAGATGGGCGACGAGCGCCTCGGGGGTTTCCGGTTGCAGTGACCAACTGCAAACCGCCAGCCGGGATTCGATGTCGTGTGCCATTTCGTGGGGGGGGCGCTGAACTCGCGCTTGGCCAAGTATCCAGATTCTGCCTGAGCTGACAAGGTTTCAGTGCCAAGCGCTTGGACACGCGCATTGCGCTTTTCTGGCACGTGCCGAGCGGTTAAGCTTCCGCCGGTGTCTTACCAAGTCATAGCTCGCAAATACCGTCCGCAGCGCTTCAGTGATGTTGTTGGCCAGGATCACGTCAGCCAGACCTTGGTCAACGCCATCAGCGGCGAGCGCGTCGCGCACGCCTATTTGTTCTGCGGGCCGCGTGGTACCGGCAAGACAACTTTGGCGCGGATTTTTGCGAAGTGCCTGAACTGCACCGACGGCCCTAAGGTCGACTTCCCTGATGACGATTCCAAGTGCATCGAGATCGCCGAGGGCCGATCGATCGACGTGCTTGAGATCGATGGCGCCAGCAACAACGGTGTCGAACAGGTGCGTGAACTGCGAGAGACCTGCGTGTATGCGCCGGCCTCGTCGAAGTTTAAAATCTACATCATCGACGAGGTGCACATGCTCACCACAGCGGCGTTTAACGCGCTGCTCAAGACGCTCGAGGAGCCGCCGGCGCATGTGAAGTTCATGTTCGCCACCACCGAGTCGGAGAAGGTGCTGCCGACGATCATGTCGCGCTGTCAGCGCTTCGATCTCCGGCGCATCCCCGTGAACCTGATTGCCGGGCATCTCAAGTACATTTGCGGCGAGGAAAATGTCACGATCGACGAGGGAGCGTTGTTCGCCATCGCGCGCGGCGCGGAAGGCTGCATGCGCGACGCCGAGTCGGCGCTTGACCAGCTTATCAGTTTTTGCGGCAGGAACATCACCGAACCGGACGTGCTGTCGATGTTCGGCTTGACGGCGCAGGGGCAGTTGTTCGCTCTCGCCGAGGCCGTCCTCACCGGCGACTCGGCACGGACGCTGACCGAGCTCAACGCGCTCGCGAATCAGGGCAAGGACCTCGGCCGGTTGATCGGTGACCTGCTTGCGCACATTCGCAACCGCCTGGTGTTCGTCGTGTCGAAGGGCGACCTCTCGCTTCTCGAGATCAGCGAAGTTGAGGCCACCGCCCTTCAGTCCGGGGCTAAGCTGGCCAACGAACAAGCCTTGGCACGAGTGCTCGACGTGCTTACCGACTGCGAGGGGCGGTTGCGCCTGGCTACGTCGAAAAAGATTTTAATCGAAGTGTCACTGCTTAAGGCGGCGCAGGCCAAGGCGGCGCAGGGCATTGACGAGGTGCTTGCTCAACTGCGAAAACTGCGAGATAACGAGCCGCCACCCGCAGCCCAAGTGCCCGCAGGCGCGCCAAAACCGGCACTCGAGCCAAGCGCACCGGCCAAGCCGATCCCTAAGGACGCGCCACCGCCGACTGTTGACAAGCCGGCGGAGACTGTCGATTTGCAGGCGATTTGGGCGCAGCTTACCGCTGCCGCGAGCAAGGCCAGCCCGTTCATGCAGACCTACTTTCAACAGGCGCACGCTGTGTCATTTTCCAAAGGCTTCTTTGTGATCGGCGTCACCGAGGAGCACCTCGCGTTGGTGGATAACCAGCGGAACCACGAGATGCTTGCAGAACAGCTCGCCGCGCTTGGCCATGTGGATGTGCAGTTCCGCTTCACAAGCGAGCCTCCTCCCGAAGGCCGGGCACCGGTTCCCTCGCTCGAGCCGATCGATGAACCGGAGGTTGCGAACCGCGCGAACCGCGCGAAGCAGGGGAAGACCACGGTCGCTCCCCAGCCGGAAAAGCTTGACCCGGAGGAATTCAAAAATGATCCACTCATTCAAAAGGCGCTGGAACTGTTCCGGGGTCGAATCGTCGAGGTGCGGAAGTGACCCGAAAAATTTAACATGGCGAACATTGCAAAATTGATGAAACAGGCCGCCAAGATGCAGCGGCAAATGCAGGAGGCTCAAGCGCAATTGGCCGACCAAATCGTCGAGGCCTCAAGCGGCGGCGGCGCAGTCAAGGTCGCGGCCAGCTGCGACGGCGTGGTTAAGTCGATCCAGATCGATCCCGACGCCGTGGACGCGGAGGACATCTCGATGCTGGAGGACATGGTGCTGGGCGCGGTCAACCAGGCGCTCGACAAGGGTCGCGAAACGCAGTCTGCCGAGATGGGTAAACTCACTGGCGGCATGGGCGGCGGCATGGGCCTGCCGGGGCTCTGATTTTGGCCAGTGACCTCGCTCCCCGAACCGCTTGCGGTGTTGGTGGCGGAACTCAACCGCCTGCCGGGCATCGGCCCTCGCTCCGCTGAGAGGCTTGCCCTTCACTTGATTCAAGCCGACAGCGCCGTGGCCAGGCGCTTGGCCACGGTGTTGATCACTTCACGCGACACAATCATCGAGTGCGAGCAGTGCGGCGGCTTGGCCGAGAAATCGCCGTGCAGCGTTTGCGCCAACCCGGCGCGCGACGAGCGAACCGTCTGCGTCGTCGAGCGCGCGGTCGATATTTTGAATGTCGAGAAGTCTGGCGCGTTCCGCGGTCACTACCACGTGCTCGGCGGCAAAATCTCGCCGATGAACGGCATTGGCCCGGAGGAGTTGCGGGTGGCTCAACTCGAACAGCGCTTGGCCAACGGGACGATCGAAGAAGTCATCATCGCGCTGGGCACCGACGTGGAGGGCGATGCCACCGGTCACTACTTGGCCAAGCGCTTGGCCAAGCTGGGCGTGAAAGTGACGCGCATAGCTCACGGTTTGCCGGCGGGGAGCGGGCTGGAGTTCGCCGACGAGTTGACGCTGAGCCATGCGCTCGAAGGTCGCCGTGAGCTGGATGCAAAGTAATTCATGAGCGAACAAAAGGTTGTTGTTTTTGACCTCGGAAAGGTGCTGGTTGACTTCGACTACAGCATCGCCACTCGCCGGTTTGCCGAGCGCAGCGAGGCCGGGTTGGAGCAAATCCAGCGCTTGCTCGACTCGCCGATCCAGATCGATTACGAGTCAGGCAGAATCACGACTGATGAATTTTATGCGGCGGTCCGCGATGGGGCCGGGTTTCGCGGTGACCGAGCGGAGTTTGTCAGCATCTTCGCCAATATTTTTTCGCCGATGGAAACAATGATCGAGTTTTTTGAACAACTGAAACCATTCGGCATCCCGACCTGCCTTTTTTCCAACACTAACGAAATTGCGATAGGGCACATCCGCGAAGGGTTTCCGTTTTACAGTCTGTTTGACAATTACGTGTTGTCGTTTGAGGAAGGCGGCATGAAGCCGGACGAAGCGATTTACGACGTGGTCGAGCAGCGCACCGGCGAGAGAGGTGCGGCCATCCTCTACATCGACGACCGCCCGGAAAACATCGAGACCGGCAGGGGCAGGGGGTGGCAAACGATCCTGCAGGACGGTGAAGCCGCCTCGGTGGCGCAGGCCGAGTTGCTGCTTGAAATTTAACCGTTCAGCGCGTTGGCGGCGGCTCCGTAGGCGCCGGCGAGGTCGCCCAGTTGCGCGGGCAGCAGCTTAATCTCGTAGTCGTCGGTCTTCCAGAGTAGTGGGTCGAGGTACTCTCGCAGTGGCACGAAAAGCCGGTCGCCGGCCTTGGCGATTCCGCCACCGAGGATGACCGCTTCCGGGTCGAGGATGTTTGAGAACGAACAGACCGCCGTTGCCAGTCCCTTGACTGACTTGAGCCATATTTTCTCCGCCTCGCTGTCGCCGTTCTCAATTGCCTCCATCATTTCCTCTGTGTCGGTGAAGCGGCCGTTGGATCGCTCTGGAATGCTGCAGTTGCCAATCGCCAACTCGAGGCTACTCGGGCACCCGCAATCGTCCGGTGGGCCGTCTGGGTCAAGGCTGGTGTGGGCAAAGTGACCGGCTTTGCCGGTGCGCCCGCGAAGCAGCTTGCCCTCGACGAGCGCCGCGCCGCCAACGCCTGTGCCGAGCGTCAGCAGGATGACGGTCTGGAATCCCTTTGCCGCCCCGAGCCAAGCTTCGCCTAGGAGGGCGGCGTGGCCGTCGTTCAACACCGGGATCGCCTTGCCGAAATCAAAAAACTTTTGCCAATTCAAGCCAACAAGACCCTCGAGCCGTACCGGCATGTGTGTGATGCAACTGCCGTCCGGCGCCGCCAGCCCCGGCGCCGAAAAGCCCATGTTGTCCGGCTTTCCATCCTGATCCCGCTCGATTGATTGAACGAGTTCACGGAGGCGATTGGCCCACTCCATATCAGCTTCGGCATCGAAGGGCAGATTGTGGCTGGTCAACGTTTTGCCGTCCGGCGTGACGACGACTGTCTTGACGCATGAGCCGCCGAGGTCGATCCCGATTGTGTAACTCATTCGGTCCCCTCGCTGACACTCCAGCCGCCATCGACCGCCAGCACTTGGCCTGTGACGAACTTGGCGGCGTCGGACATCAGGAAAACCGCCGCGCCGTCCAAGTCCTCCGGCACGCCAATTCGGCCGCCATCCAGCGGTTGTTTGTGTTTGATGAAGCTCATGATTGCATCGTTCGCTTGGGCGCGGCCGGACATCGGCGTGGCGACGAGCGCCGGTGCGACGGCGTTCACGCGGATGTTTTGCGAGGCGTAGTGCGCCGCCGCTGACTTGGTGAGGCCAACGATCCCTGCCTTGGCCGCCGCGTAGGCGTGAGTGGAGAATTGTCTCGAGGAGGGGGAGTCGGCCAGCACGGAAGTCATGTTGAGAATCACGCCGCCTCGGCGAAGCGCAGCAAACTCTCGCAGCGCGGCGCGGTTCGAGTTGAAAACGGATGTGAGGTTCAGGTCGATCGTCTGCTGCCAGCCGTCGTCGCTGATCTCGTGCAGCGGCCCGTCGCCCATGCTTCGCCCACTGCCACCGGCAATGTGATACAGGCCGTCGAACCCACCGAACTCCCGTTTGGCCAAGTCGATCGCCTCGGCAGCGGTTTGCGGATCCGTCGCATCGCCAGCCAAGCCGCGCGCCGCTTGGCCAAGCGCCGACTCCGCTTGGCTCACACTGTCGGCATTTCGTCCGACCAAGACCACTCGAGCCCCCTCGCCGACGAACGCCTTGGCGGCGGCCAAGCCCAGCCCAGTCGTCCCACCGACGATGACGATAGTTTTGTTGTCAAGTTGCGGCACGCGGTTAATTTTCCTTGTGACAGCGAGGCCGGTTGCGGCGCTTGTACGGTGGTTGATTCGCTTCGACAAAAGCGATCATGCCCTGAATCGCCAGCCCGCGCCCCTTCGGACTCCACGCTCGTTCGCACTTCAACTCCTCGCGCTGCTTGACGTCGTCCATCTTCTACAGCCCAAGTTTTTTGAAACGGGACTCGATGTGTTTGTAGTGGAAGTCGGTGGTGCAGATGGACTCGAGCTCACCCTTTTTGAAATGCTTGGCGACCTCGGTATCTGACAAAAGTTGAGTAAGAAAATCGGCATCGTCGCGGCCGTTGTGCTTGGTTTTCCACGTCTCCATCGCGTTGCGCTGGACGAGCGAGTACGACTCTTCGCGGGTGAGTCCCTTGCGGATGAGCGCGAGCAGCACCGACTGCGAGTTCCACATGCCCAGCGATTGACCAAGGTTTTTGACCATGTTTTTCGGGTAGACGATCAATCCCTTGGTGAGGTTGGCCAGCTTGTTGAGCATGTAGTTGAGCAGCGTGCAGGAGTCGGGGAAAATCACGCGCTCGACGGAGCTGTGGCTGATGTCGCGTTCATGCCAAAGAGCGACGTTCTCGAGCGCAGCGAGCGCGTTGCCGCGCAGCACGCGGGCCAGGCCGGTGAGGCGTTCGCCGGTGATGGGGTTGCGCTTGTGCGGCATGGCGCTCGAGCCTTTTTGGCCCTTGGCAAAATACTCCTCGGCCTCGAGGACTTCGGTGCGCTGGAGGTGCCGGAACTCGGTCGCCCACCGCTCAATGCTCGTGCCGACAAGAGCGACGGTCGTCATGAACTCGGCGTGAATATCCCGCTGTACAACCTGTGTCGCGATTGGCGCGGCCTTGAGGCCAAGCTTGCGGCAGACGAACGACTCGATCTTTGGCGAGAGATGGGCGTTGGTGCCGACCGCGCCAGAGAGCTTGCCGATCGCGACGCGCGGCTTGAGGGTCTCGAGTCGCTCGAGCGCGCGGCCAAACTCATCGAACATCAGCGCCATCTTGAGGCCGAACGTCGTCGGCTCGGCGTTGATGCCGTGACTGCGGCCGATCATCGGCGTGAACTTGTGTTTGCGCGCCTTAGTGGCAATGACTTTGCGGAGGCGCTTCACGTCGGCTATGAGGATTTTCACCGACTCGCTCATTTGCACCGCAAACGTGGTGTCGATGATGTCGCTGCTTGTCAACCCATAGTGGAGCCAGCGGCTCGCTGGTTCGCCGATATTCTCGCTGACGTTCGTGGTGAACGCAATGACGTCGTGGTTAAGCGTGCTCTCAAGTTCACGGCAGCGCGTGATGCTGAACGATGCCTTGGCCTTCATCTGCTTGAGATGCGACTTGGGCACGAGACCCTCGCTGCAGAGCGCCTCGGCTGCGAGCAGCTCAATCTCCAGCCAGATTTCTAGCTTTCGCTGTTCAGTCCAGATATCCCGCATCTCGGGACGGGTGTAGCGTCCAATCATCCGCCGACAGGATAGCGGACTTGGCCAAGCGCGGCGAGTGAGATGTGTGCGCGCCGCTTGACCGCGCCAGGAGGCGGTGCCAAAAATGCTGTATGCGCCATTCTCTTTTTGTTGTTGCCGGACTGGCCTTGGCCGCCTCGCTTGGCCAAGCGCGGGATTATCACATTCACAATTGGACGAAACACCAAGCTACTCCGCACTTTTGGGCCGAGGGCGGTGCCGCCGGGGATTTCAACCGCGACGGCCACGCCGATCTCGTCGTTGGCCCTTACTGGTACGCCGGGCCGGACTACAAGCAGCGCCACGAGATTTATCCCGCCACCGAGTCGTTCAAGCTGAAGGGCGTCGATGGCAAGGAAACCACCGTGCCCGGTTTTGCCGGTGCGCTCAGTGGGCGCAACGCCTACTCGCAGAATTTTTTGTGCTTCGTTTACGACATCAACGGCGATGAGTGGGACGACGTGCTGGTGCTGGGCTTTCCCGGCGCGGAGTCGCCGTGGTACGAAAACCCGAAAGGCAAACCGGGCCACTGGAAGAAGCACATCGCGCTGGCCATCACCGACAACGAGTCACCGCACTTCACCGACATCACCGGCGACGGAAAGCCGGAGATTGTCTGCAATTCCGAAGGCTACTTCATTTACTCCGAGCCTAATCGGCATCACCCGGATCAGCCGTGGGCGGTTCACCGCGTCACGCCCAAGGGCAGTTGGCAGCGGTTCACGCACGGCATGGGCGTGGGG
>MPLU02032727.1_pt1 | contig 18890 bp, 20 predicted proteins | sample 1617381 | NCBI WGS metagenome assembly MPLU02 (sample SAMN05944801, study PRJNA350692) | marine metagenome | biome: marine; feature: ODZ; material: water; isolation source: 90 m water sample filtered on 0.2 um supor filter | place: Pacific Ocean | collected 2012-04-08 | depth 90m m
GTAAAATTTTAACTGATAAAACAACATCAGATAGAGAAGCTAAACTATTAGCATTACAGTATGCAATGAAGAAAACAGAACCTGGTCAAATAGGAAAAACTATTCAAGATCTTAAAGCAGAAGGATGGTCAGATGAAAAAATTAATACTTACTTAATTCAAAGTCAATCCGGGGATGCAACAAGAGCTAGATTAAGATTTGAAAACATTGTAGCTTTACAACAAGATGTAGTTGGTGATTTTGATGTAGATTCAGGTTCTCGTGGAGCAGCTCAGTCATTATATTTATCAGAACAATTAGGTGTTAAAATAACTCAGTACAAGAAAATGCCTAAGAAAAAAGAGGATAGAAAAAACGGTGAATATTATGTTACTAAAGATGGTCAAGTAGGAAGATACAAAGATGGAAAATTATTAGAACCAGGTGATCCAGGATTTACTGGAGAAATGGAGTAGGAGGTTTAAATGGCTTACCAACTGCCCGATGAAATTCCAGGAGCAAGTGAAAGAGAAAAAGACGAAGAAGTAGGATTAATGGCTTCTGCTCTTGCAGGAGTTTTTACTGGAGTAGTAAACATTCCTAAAGGATTTGTTTCATTAGGAGCGGAAGTATTTGACTTAGTTGGAGATACAGATACTGCAACTGCGGTTGAAAAATGGTTTGATGATGTCAATCCATGGGATGATGAAGCGGAAGCAAGGACTATAGGTAGAGTAACACAAGCATTAGCTCAAATTGCACCATTAGGTATTGGTGGATATACAGTAGGTGCAAAATATGGAAGTAAATTAGCAAGAAAATTAGCAAAGAAAGCAATAGCAGCAAAAAAAGCAAATAAATCTTTTAGTCTTTTAAATTTTGGTAGAAAAATAGCTAAGACTGGAACAGGAGTTGCTGCAGGTGGTGCTGCTGAAATGATTGTTGCTGACGAGGATATTGGTACATTATCAGATATGTTACAAGGTTCTTCTTTAGAACCTTTTGCTGTTACGATGATGAATCGTGAAACTAAAGAAGGAAGATCAGAAGCATATAGAAGATTAATGAACCGAATTAAGTTCGGAACAGAAGGTGCTTTATTTAACTTAGGTATTATAGGTGCAGGTAAAGGCATTCAAAAATTAAGGACTCCTTCAGAAAGAGGTTTATTTGCTTATAGTGATAATCCTCTTGTAAAATTATTACAAAAATATGGAGTTAGAGGTTTAAAACCAGAAGGCACAGGATCAAAATATACATTTGAATTAGGAAAACAAGCTGAAAGTGAAATAGCTGCTGTTGGAATTAAAGCTATGGAAGAAGGTAAAAATTTAACTAAATTAACAAATGATATTTTTCCTACTATAGAAAAAAATTTCTTAGCAACAACTGGTAGAAAAATGACAGCTGCAGAAAGAGTAGGTATGGAATCTAAATTTTTTAAAGATTTAGATGATTTAATAAGAGTTGAATCAACAGATCCAAAATTAGCAGGACCTATAAAATCAGACCAAGTTAAAATTTTAAAATCAAGTGCTTTAAGACATAAAGGATCTCTTCTTAAAAGAAGAAGAGCACTTGTTGCAAAAGCAAATCCAAAATACATTGATCAACTAAAAGATGAACTAAAAGCATTAAATGCAAAAACTAGAACCATTCAGTATGTTGATGATCTAGAAAAACATAAAGCTAAAATTGCAGGTGTCGAAAAACAATTAAAAGAAGCAACCGATGCTTCTGATATTTTAAAAAGAATAGATCAAGAAGGTGGAGGTGTTTTTAAAATTAATGATTATGACCTTAACTTATCTCCTCAATGGAAAAGAATATCTAAGCAAATAGAAGAAGCAGGGGGAGATGTTGCTAAAGTTGGAGATGTTATTAAAAACATGAGAGCTGGCATTGATAATATGAGTGCTAGATTATTGGGAAGAGAAATGCCTGAAGAAATTGCTGATACTCTTAACAGAGAAATCGGTGGTTATGTTACTAATGATTATAGATTGTTTATGAACATGGGCTGGCTTGCAAGATATAAACCTACTCTTCAAGAATTAAGACCTGCGATAGATTCTAGATACAAACAATTATTTAGTATGCCAGAAAATCAATATAGAACTGTAGAAAGTCTTAAAAAACAATCTCAAAGAGATGTTCTTCGTTATTTAAAAAGTCAAGGCTTAGACGAAGTTCCAATTTCAAAACTTAGCGAACAAGGGAAAAATGCTGATGTCAAAAATGTTATGGGCAATAGAATAACTCAAGCAGAAGTGAAAGCAGTTGATATTGATCCAAATATTTTAACACCAAGAAAACTAGAAGAATGGCAAAGACTAGCAGCAGGACAAGTTCACGACCCTCGTTATACTTTTTATTCTACAGTTATGAAACAAGCACGTATTAATGCTAATACAAAATTTTTAAATAATATTTATAAAATGGGTTCTAAAGGACAGAATAAATTTATTTTTTCTGAAGAAGAAATGATATCTAGGTTTGGAAAAAAAGCAGTTGATGGAGGAGATATAAACCCTAACCAATTTAGAAAAATTTCAACTGGAGCTCAAGGAGTTGAAGGACTTTCTCCTTTGGAAGGATTATACATGAGATCACCTTATTACGATGCAGTTTTTGATGTGTCTAATAATACATTAAAAAATAGTATGGTTGGTCAGTTTTACAAATATGCTATTTTAGCTCCTAAAGCAGCATCACAAGTTTCAAAAACTATTTTAAGTGCACTTACTCATGTAAGAAACTTTATTAGTGCTGGAGCATTTGCTGCAGCAAATGGAATTATATATCCAGGATATGGTGATGTACAAAGATTATTTGGTACTGGAGTAACAGGTCAAAAGTCTCTTATAAAGGAAGCTTTTGATATTACATCAGGAAGAGTTGTAGGAAAAATGACACCGGTTGGTCAAGATCTTCTTGAAAGATTAACTAGGGTGCAAGTTACAGGAAATCCAGCTGGATTAGGAGAAACTAGAAAACTAATAGCAGATGTTTTTGGAGCACCTGATGAAGCAGCTAGAACTATTTTTGGAAAAACTTTTGATAAAAATTATTTTAGTAAAGCAGTTAGAAAATCAAAAGATGCATTTGGAAGACTTCAAGATGCCTATGTTGCTGAAGATGATTTTTGGAAATTTTTAACGTGGGGCGTTGAAAGAGGTAGATACGCTGACATATTAAAAGGAAGAAAAATTGATCAAAGTAATTTTAATAGATTTTTAAATGGTGACGGAAAAGCTTTAGTTAAAGAGTTTGGTGAAGGTGCAGATAATATACAAAAATTTTTAAATAAATCTGTCAAAAGAAATTATGATCCAGTTGCTAGACAGTATGCTGGAAACTATGAACAATTTTTAGATGAAATTGCAGGAGACATGGTAAGAAATCAAGTTCCTAATTATGCTTATATTGGAGCAACAGGTCAAGCATTAAGGATGTCTCCTTTTGGAAATTTTATAGCTTTTCCTATGGAAATAATAAGAACAGGAAATAATGTATATGAACAAGCCATTAAAGAAATGACAAGTGGTATTCCAGAAATTGCAGCATTAGGTAGAAAAAGAATGTTTAGTTTTGCAGCAACTACAGTAGGTGTTCCTTATGGAGTACAACAAGCTTTTAAAGCAAAGAATGATGTAACAGAAGAGGAGATGATAGCGCTTAAAAGGTTTGTTCCTGAATGGTCTAAAAATTCTACTTTACTTCCAACAGGAAGAGATGAAGATGGTTATTTAAAATATATAGATTTTAGTTATTCCAATGCTTATGATACTTTAATAAGACCTTTTAACGCAATTATGACAGAACTTGCTGAAGGACAAGGAACAGAAGCTTCTTTAATGAAAGCATTAGGAACTGGTACTACTGAGGCCACATTAGATCTTTTAGAACCTTTTATGAGTGAATCTATTTTCACAGAAGCATTTTTTGATGCTACAATTAGAAGAGGAATAGGATTAAAAGGAAGAAGAATATGGTCTGAAGCAGATGATGTTCCTACTAGAATTCGTAAAAGTCTAGGTCATATTGGAGAGTCTTTTAAACCAGGTTCTATTAAGCAATTTAAAAGAATACACCAATCAGTAATGGGTAAATCTGATGATTATGGAAGAACATTTAATTTAGATGATGAGATATGGGGATTAGCAGGATTTAGAGAAATACAAGTAGATCCTGAAAGAGGAATGACTTTTAAAACTACTCGTTTTAGCAATGGTTTAAAAAAATCAGAAAATTTATTTATATCTGATCTACTTAAAGGTGGAAGAGTTTCTTCACAAGAAGTACTTAGAAAATATAAATATTCTGAAAATAGAAGATTTCAAGTTTTAAAAGAAATGTATCAAGACATAGAAGCAGCTAAAGCATTAGGAATGTCAAAAAGTAAAATTTTAAATAAAATAAGAAGAAAAGGTTTAAGTAAACAAGTTGTAGATGAATTAATTAAAGGTGTTTACACTCCTAAAGAACCTAGTGCATTTTTTGTAGCAAGAATGGCTCAGATTAATAGAAACTTAAATGCAAAAGAAGGTGTAGATATTGATAACCCTTATTCTTTAGTCCGTTCAACTATTAGAAAAATTATTAATGAAAATAGAAGAAGAAGTTTAAAAGAAGAAGCACCTAAGACATTAGAAATTACAGAAGAAGGCATGGCTAAAGGTGGCCGTGTAGGCATGCAACAAGGTGGAGAAGCTGGCGACAAGGAGCTAGCAGCAAGTATATGGGTAAAAGAGCCAGAGGAAGTGAAACAATCTTTTGAATATGATTTCGATAAATATTATGCAAGCGGTGTATGGATGGATAAATTACAACAAGAAGCACCTCCTGTAGAAGAAGCACCTAAAGCTCCATTACCAGAAACACCACCAGTTGACCCTAAACTAGTATCACAAATGGTTAATACTAACGTAATGCAAACAGGATTGACACCTACAGAAACTGCATTGCTTTCTAATGAAGAAAAGGTTATAAGATTAAAACAAAGAGGAATGGCACAATAATGGCAATTACAGACGCAGAAGCAGCAAGAAAAATGGCAGAATTACACCCTGATCTGCATGAGAGCAGACAGATCGCCTTTGGTCAAAATTATCTAGAAGACCTCGAAAAAGGTACAGGAACTTCACAATATTATACAGGATTTGGAATTGCTCCAGACTGGGTTACAGGAGCAATTGGTGATCCTTATCAAGCTCCAGTAGTACAAGAACCAACAGCAGGAGATGCTCAAGTTGCGGAACAAATAGCAGCACAAGATAGAAACGCTGGAATTACAGGTGCTTCAGTTGTTCAGCCTACATCCGATCCTTTTTTAGCTTCAGGAGCAGCAGGTGGCGCTAGGCTTCCTCAAATGGATCAAGCAGCAGCTATCGCAGCTATGACACCAAATCAAGCTTATTCTTTACCAGGTCAATCTGATCCTTTCTTAGCTTCAGGGGCAGCAGGCGGCGCGAGGCTTCCTGCTACACAAGCTACAACAACTCTTCCTTCAGGAGATGTATTTGCAACTGATGATCCATTACTACCAGAAAAAATGGATTACACTCCAACTGCTGAATCACAAAGCGCATGGCAACAGGTTCAATCAGGGTTAGGTAATATTGGAGACTTTATTAAAACTCATGGACAAAAAGCAGCTGATTTTTTTATGAACACAATACAACCTGGTCTAGGTTTAGCAGCAAAAATGTTACCAAAAGACACACCAATAGACAAATTTAACAGAGAGTATGCTTTAGGCGGAGATTTATATGAAAATGTAGTTTCACAAGTAGATGATCCAAAATTCGAAGGAAGAATACAAGGGTATGCAGATGATTTAATTGCCGGTACGGGTGAAGGAAAAGACCCATTTGGTATTAATACAGTATCTCAATTTGGAGACTATCCAGCTTATGCTACTAAAACATATAATGATATAGTAGCAAAAGAAAAAGCAGGAAAAGAATTATCTCGATTTGATAAAGATAGAAAAGAATATTATGGTCATGTTAGTGGACTAACAGGAAAAACTAACATACCTGGAACACCTTTGATGGTTGATGACTCACCACTTAAAACTTTTCCTGATGATGAAAATATAATTATACCACCAGAAAAACCAGAAGCAAAAACATACAAAGAAAAAGCTGAAGAAGCATGGAAAGATATAAAAACTATCGATACCATAGCTGGAAATACAATATACGGTAACGAAAATATTGGGTTTTTTCCAAGCCCTGGAGAAGCTCAGGCTGCTCTAGAAGCTTATGCTGCAGAAGCTGATCAAGCAGAAGCAGGAACCGAAACAGCTGTAACAGGAATAGAAGGACCACCTAGTGAAATTTATCGAGATCCAATTATGGATATAGCAGCTGAACAAGCAGCGAAAGAAAATGCACTTCAAGAAGAATTAGAAGCTTATAGAGATCCAATTATGGATATGGTGGAACCTGCAATGCCAGAAAATTTAGGATTACAACCTTATGAGTCTTGGATGGATTATCAAGATCCAATTATGGATATAGCGGATGATCGAAGAGCATTGCAAGAAGAATTAGAAGCTTACAGAGATCCAATTATGGATATGGAACCTGCTGAATCTGTTGATCTTGGCAATCCTCTTAATGATCCAAGAATTGTTTCCGAAGAACAAGGTTTAGCTGGTGACCCTTGGTTAGGATATCAAGATCCAATTATGGATATGGCAGCGGAACAAGAAGCAGCGGCAGCAGTTGAAGCAGCAATACAAGAACAAGCTTCACAAGCTCTTGGCCAAGCTCTTCATGGTGGTGCAGGAGATAATCAAGGAATGGATCAAGGTACCGGACCTTCTAATGTAACAACAGCAAAAGGACCACCATCACAACTACCAAGTTCACAAAATGTATATCAAGACGCAATTATGAGAGGACAAACCGGCGGTGGCGGTGGCGGCGGCGGTGGCGGCGGCGGTGGCGGCAAGATCGTCTGCACTATGATGAACGAGTCTTATGGCTTTGGTTCATTTAGAAATAAGATATGGATGAAATTTCACAAAGATCTTTCACCAGAATATCAAAAAGGTTATCACAAATTATTCTTACCGTTAGTTAAAATTGCTAAAACAAATAAAGTAGTTAAAAAAGTTTTAGAACATATTGCAGTGCATAGCACTATAGACATGAGACAAGCAACAAGAGGCAAGAAACATTTATTAGGTAGAGTATATAGAAAAATACTTCTGCCACTTTGTTATATAGTAGGTAAATATGTCAAAAAATAACGCATTACAAAAAATAGAATCACACGAAAAACTTTGTAGGATTATGCAAAAACAAACTCACGATAAAATAGCAAAATTAGAAAAACAAATTAATAGAATAGAAAGTATTTTATTAGTATCAGTAGGCGCTTTAATCACTGGTATGGCATACGTCATTATTAATATTACAATAAAAGTCTTGTAATTTAACAAAAATAGTATATATAAGAAGTAAGAGTGCTTTAGGAAGGCTCTTAATTATTAACTGTCTAAACAAGGAGGTTACTATGACTGATCTAATAAATTTAAATAATTTCCTACCCAACTATATTGGTTTCGAAGATTTCTTTGAAAGATTTCATCGTCTACCAACTATAAACGCAGGCTTTCCACATTATAATATAAAGAAAGCAGGCGAAGATAAATACATCTTAGAAATGGCAGTGGCTGGTTACAAAAAATCAGACATCGATGTTCAGGTTCAAGATGGAGTACTATCTATTGAAGGAATATCTTCTGAAGACAAAGAAGATTTCGTTCATAAAGGCATAGCTAAACGTGCATTTAAAAAACAACTTCAGTTGTCAGAATACGTTGAATGTACTGGTGCTAAGCTTGAAGATGGAATGTTGAAAGTGGATTTGAAATACGATCCGCCAGAAAACAAAAAGCCTAAGAAAATTTCTGTAAAATAGTAGATTTTAAAAATTACAACGCTTCGCGTGTATATCCTACATTTTCTGAGATTAAATCCAGTCTTTTAATTCTTCGCCCATAATTTCTGTGGCGATGTTAACTTTCTTGCGGAGAGCTTTGACGATTCTTTCATCAATGGTATCCTCCGCAAGAATATCTATATAAGTCATTGGTTTCTCTTGACCTATTCTATCTATTCTAGCTTCAGACTGTTTTCTTTTTTCTAAGTCATAACCATTAGAATAATAAATCATATTACTGGCTGCAGTTAATGTAATACCATATCCTCCTGTAGCAGGAGTTCCAACGAAAAATCTTATCTTATCATCTTCTTGAAATTTCTTTATGTTCTCTTGCCTTTCACTTTGAGGAGTTAAGCCATAATAATCAACACAACACCCTTCCCCAAATTCTTCTGTAATAGCTTTAATTATTTGAGCTACATCATATTGATAATGCGCCCAAATAACTACCTTTCCTTCTACTTCCTCTAATACATCAATTAATTCATCAATACGATTATTACTAATGTTTTGAGTAGTGCCATCATCTGCTTTAAAATGGCCACAAGTTATTTGATGTAATCTCATCAATTGAGTTAAGGCAGTAACTGTAGTAATCATTTTACCATTCATTTCAGCTAAAGCCATTTGTTTCATCTGCTGATAAACTTTCTTTTGATCTGCAGTTAAATGCACAATTCTCTTCATAAATGTTTTCTTAGGTAAATCTAAACAATCATCTTTAAGTACCCTATAAGAAAAAGGTTTTAATATTTCAGATAATTCTCCTAAATTTTTATAACCAACAATCTGTTGAAATGTTCTACCACCTACACTCATATTTCTCATAATGGCGTATTTTGCTCTAAAATTATACCAAGAAGAATGTCCTAATAACCAAGAATCTAAAAATTCACATTGTGTATATAAATCAATTGGAGATTTAGTTACTGGAGAACCAGTTAATATTCTTCTATATTTAGCAAGCTTTCCAAGTTTTAATACAGACTTTGTTCTTTTAGCTTCTTTGTTTTTAATAGTAGTAGATTCATCAATTGCCATTAAAGCTGAATGACAATTTAAAAATCTAGAAGCAAAGTCCACACCTTTCTTAGTAGACAATGCCTCTACATTCATAATTAAAATATGAAGATCTATTTCATTTTTAAAAAGAACATTTAATTTATCTTGTTGCTTTTTACCAATATTTGATTGCCACAAAACTGCCTTCTTTTGAACATGATCTACTAAATGAGTAGGTATTTCAGAATCATACCAGTTTTTATAAACACCTTTTGGTGCTATAATTAAAGCACCATTAATTTTACCCCTATCATAAAGCATAGAAATATTATCTATGAGTACTTTAGATTTACCGGTACCCATTTCCATGAAATAAGCAAATACTTCTTTATTCCATGACATTTCTAACGCCTTTAATTGATGCGCGTAAGGTTTCGTTTTAAATTTATAATTCATAATATTTTTCTTTTTTCTTTCTTGACATCATATATAATAATGTTTATATCTTTTGTCAAGAAAGTTATGAATATAAAATATGATAAAATTAGTAATACACATGAAACACAAAGTACTGTTTATGTATTGCAAGAATTACCAGGAACAAGAATTGGACGTCCTAAATATAATATTATAGGTGCTCAAAAATTTGGTAAGTTAAAAGTTCTTCTTAGAGAAGACACTCAAATTATTATGAGTCCTGGTCCAATCATATTTGAACTGAGAAGACTTTTGAAAGATTACAACTCTAACGATTATTTATTATTATCAGGGGATCCTTCTGTCATAGGACTTGCATGCGCAATCGTGTCTGATATAAATAATGGAAGATTTAATCTTTTAAAGTGGGATAGACAAGAACAAATGTATTATCCATTAGAAATAAATTTATACGAGAAAGGAAAAATAAATGATTAATTTTGAAGAGGACAGAGTTGATTCGGTTACACAAATAGATCAAACTAAAACTTTGTCTGATAAAGTAATTGAACTAAGAAATTTAGAAGATCAAGTTGCAGCTTCTGAAGATCATACTAGAGGTCTAAAAGAAAAAGCAAGAGAATTGTCTCAAGTAATTATTCCTAAGATGATGCAAGAAATGAATATAACAAAATTAAAATTAAAAGATGGTGCTCAAATAGAGGTCACCAATTTTTATAGTGCCAAGATAAGTCCTGAGAAACAGGACGAGGCATTTAACTGGCTTCGAAGTAACGGCTTAGGGGATATTATTAAAAATGATATCACTGTTACCTTTAGTCGTGGCGAAGATAACAAGGCACAGCAATATGCTGTCCTTGCAAAAGGTCAAGGATATGAACCCGTCCAGAAGATTGGGGTTCATCCTCAGACACTTAAAGCAGTGGTTCGTGAGCGTGTTGAGTCTGGACAAGACATGCCCACGGATCTTTTTAACACGTTTGTAGGTAACCAAACGAAAATAAATAGGAGAAAATAGATGCTAGAAAATAGTAACGAGAAACAAGTATCAGTTAAACAAGAAGCGGGTCTGCCTTCAGACGCGTTGTTTGAAGCAGATGCTAAATTAGGTTTTGAGAATATAGACCAAGAAAGTTTGGCCTTACCTATCTTAAAACTTTTACAAAACGGATCAGGAGAGGCACAGAAGCGTAATGCAAATTACGTTGAAGGTGCAGAACCTGGTATGTTTTTTAATACAGTGACAAGAAAACTGTATGATGGGGATAAAGGGATACAAGTTATTCCTTGTCACTATAGATTAGAGTATCAAGAATGGGCAGATTTTGGAACTGGTTCTGGAAGACCAGAAAACATATATCCTGCATCAAGTGATATTCTTTCTAAAACTACGAAAGATGCTATGGGAAAGGATAGATTACCTAATGGTAATTATATCCAAAAGACTTCTCAACACTTTGTTATCATAACAGATGGCAATTCTGCTGAGACGGCTTTAATCTCAATGTATTCATCACAAGCAAAAGTTTCTAGAAAATGGAACTCAATGATGATGAGTATAACTAAAAATGGTAAAGACGGTCCTTACACACCGCCTCCATTTAGCCACTATTATAAGATATCTTCTGTCGAGAATACCGGCAAAGGAAATCAGTGGTATGGCTATAACATTGTAAAAGTTGGTGAAGTTACAGATGCCAATGTTTACAAGAGAGCTAAAACTTTCTATGAAAGTTGTCGTAGAGGGGATTCATCGGTTAACGGTAGCGGAAAATAAATTCCTTTCCGGATGGAAGATGGGCGAGGAAAGCGAGAGTGGAACTCGCCCATTCTAAATATTATGATGAATCGATTTAAAGAAATATTTGAAGGATTAAACTGTGCATATGGCCAGTATATACCTAGTAACACTTACTCTGAAAATGGTAAGCAAAAAGGAAAACCTTTCACTGTTAGAAAAACAGTAACAGACATACTTTGGCAAAATCATTTAGATGGTAAAGAACCTGCATTAGGTATTATTCCAATTAATGAACAAAGTCTATGTAAATGGGGATGTATTGACATTGATCAATATAATTTTGATCACAAAAAATTTATTAAAAAAATAAAACAAAAGAATCTACCTCTAATAGTGTGCCGATCTAAGTCTGGTGGTGCACACGTATTCTTATTTGCAAGTGAACATGTACAAGCTGCATTGATGAGATCTAAATTAAAAAGAATGGCAGCATTACTAGGGTATTCTGAGTGTGAAATATTTCCTAAACAAGAATTTATACTGATTGAAAGAGGGGATACAGGTAGTTTTTTAAATCTTCCCTATCATGCAGGAGATAAAACTACTCGTTATGCATTTAAAGAAGATGGCGAATCAGCAACGCTAGAAGAATTTATACAAATGTATGATAAATATAAGATACCAAAAGAAAAATTTGAGTCTTTAAAAATAGAAAGTAATAAAGAACAGAATATAAAAGACGGACCACCTTGCCTACAAACACTTTGTAAAGAAGGCTTTCCAGAAGGAACAAGAAACAACGGACTATATAACATTGGGGTTTATTTAAAGAAAGCAAATCCAGATACATGGCAAACAGATTTAGCAACATATAATACAAGATTTATGAAACCACCTTTAAGTCCTCAACAAGTAATGACTACAATTAAATCTCTTAACAATAAAGATTATCAATATAAATGCAAAGACCAACCTATATGTAACTTCTGTGATTCAGTAACATGTCAAACTAGGAAATTTGGAGTAGGTAATGGAGTTATGATGCCAGAAATTTCTAATTTAAGAATATTTACATCAGATCCACCAATATGGTTTGTAAATGTCGGAGGTCAAACTGTAGAAGTAGATACAAAAACATTGAGAAATTTTGATTTATTTGATGAATCTTGTATGGATCAAATTAGAGAAAAATTACCACCAATACCAAAACCAGTGTGGAGTAGAAAAGTATCTGAACTATTTAAAAGTGTAGAAGAGATAGAAGCTCCTGAAAGTTTAACATTTAAAAAACAATTAGAAGAGTATCTAGAGAATTTTACAACGGATCGAGCAGCAGGGAAACAAAAGAGTGATATTAATAGAGGTGTATCTTGGACGGATGAAGGAAAAACTTATTTTAAATTTAAAGATTTTTGGAATTATTTACAAAGAACTCGTTCTTGGAATATGGAGAGAAATAAAACTTCTCATAAAATACAAGAACTATTTAATGCAAAAGAAACTGTTTTAAAAATTTCTGGTAAATCAGTTAAAGTCATGGTTATGGACGCATTAGATGTAAGTAAAACAACAGATAAACCACCAGAAATAGAAAGACCATCGTTTGCAAAATGACTAAGAGAATAATAATTCCAGGTCCACCAGGAACTGGTAAAACATATAGATTAATTAATACTTATTTAAAGAAAGAAGTAAATGAACATAAAACACCTGTTAAGAAGATAGGCTTTTTTACATTTAGTAGAACTGCATCAGAAGTTGCTAAACAAAGAGCAATAAAATTTTTAACTAATATAGATTGGGACGAAGATTTAAAATATTTTTCAACTTTACATGCACTAGGTGCAAGAGAATGTGACATAGACACTAATACTCAATTACTTAAAGGAAAGAAATGGGACATGTTTAAATCTTATGTAGGTGGATTTGCTGAAAGATTAAACTTTGATACCTTTACAACTGAAGATGGGGGCATTGTTTATGGTAATGAATATATGAAAATAATAAATTTAGCTAGATCGAGAAAGATAAGTTTAGAAAATCAATATAATCTTCAAGAACATTTACAAGATATTGGTTTTAATGATCTAGATTATTTAAATAGATGTTTAATTAAATATAAAAAAGATAATCAAATGTATGAATTTATAGATATGATATCTTTATTTGTAGAAAAAGAAAAATGTCCTCCTCTAGATGCTGTATTTTTAGATGAAGCACAAGACTTAAACAATCTTCAATGGGATATGTTTCATTACATAGAATCAAAAGCAAAACGTTCTTATATTGCAGGAGATGATGATCAGTCCATTATGGGTTTTCAAGGTTCTAATTCTGCTCATTTTGTTAAATTACATAAAGACAAAGATACAGAAATAGACAGATCACTAGTTAAATCAAGAAGAGTTCCAAGAGCTGTTCTTAAAATTGCTAAAAGTATATTAGAAAAAATACCATCAGGGGAAAGAGTTCCAAAGGAATGGTTACCAACTGACTTTGAAGGAACTGTATCTTTTGTTTCAAATTATGAAAGCATTGATTTTAGCAAAGGCCGTTGGTTAATACAGACAAGAACTAATAAAATGTTGGAACCTATTAAAGACTTTTTTGAAGATAAAGGTTTTTATTATTCTAGTAAAAAGGGAAATAGTTTAGTCAGTAAAGAATTATTTATTGCAATTGATTCTTGGAATAAATTAAATGAGGGATTATTAGTTCCTGCTAAATCTGCAAGAAAAATGTATTCTTATATGAGTGTTACTGGAGGTAAGATACAAAGAGGATTTGGCACTGGCAAATCTTTTAAAGAGATTAGTGAAGAAGTCATATGTCTTGATGATTTAAGAAAAGACCACGGGCTACTAGCGACAGGAAGCTGGCAACAAGTATTTGATAAGTTAGATGAAAGAAGAAAACAATACATTCTAACTTTACAAGAAAATAAAGAAGATATCTCTCCGACATCTAAACCAAGAATTAGATTATCAACTATTCATGGAGCTAAAGGAGATGAAGATGAAAACATTGTTCACTTCTTAGATTTAGATATTTTAAGTTATAATGAATTTCAAAGAAATCCTAATCCAGAACATAGACTTCAATTTGTAGGGGTAACTAGAACTATATCTAATTTATATTTAGTTAATCCAACAGGACAATACGGATATCAAATATGAGCGACGATATATATAAAAGACAGGTAGGTGGGAATCACTATAGAAGTATGGTCATTCAGCCCTCAGAATTTATTAACAGAAATAATATTCCGTTTGCAGAGGGGAATGCAATTAAATATTTATGTCGCCACAAACAGAAAAATCAAAAACAAGATTTGGAGAAAGCAATTCATTATTGTCAAATGGCAATAGATCGTGATTACCCAGAAGAAAAAGAAGAAAAAAAATCTAACTCATGGGGGATAAATAAATGATTTTTGAAGCACAAACGGAATGGATAGCACCAGATAACTTTCCAGATTTAAGAGGATATAAGATAATATCTATAGACTTAGAAACAAAAGATCCAGATTTAAAAACAAAAGGATCAGGCGCTGTTATTGGTAATGGAGAAGTAGTAGGAATTGCAGTGGCTGTAGATGGATGGTGTAAATATTATCCAATAGCTCATGAAGGAGGAGGAAATTTAGATAAAAAGAAAGTATTGGAATGGTTAAAAGATGTATGTGCAACATCTAGTATAAAAGTATTTCATAATGCTATGTATGATGTCTGTTGGCTTCGTTCTTATGGAATAAAAATTAATGGATTTATTATGGATACTATGGTTATGGCTTCATTAATAGATGAAAATAGACTTAGATATGACTTAAACTCTGTTTCTTTTGAATATACAGGAGAAAGAAAAAGTGAAGCAGCTTTATATGAAGCAGCAAAAGATTGGGGAGTAGATCCTAAAGCAGAATTATATAAGTTACCGGCGATGCATGTTGGAAAATATGCTGAAAAAGATGCTGAACTTACTTTAGAATTATTTAAAAGACTGTCTACTGAAATAAAAAGAGAAAAACTAGAAGAGATATTTAATCTCGAGACACAATTATTTCCTTGCCTCGTTGATATGCGATTTTTAGGAGTTCGTGTAGACGTTGAAGGCGCTCATAAATTAAAGCAACGATTAATTGAACAAGAAAAAGAATGCCTACAAATAGTAAAAAAAGAAACACAAGTAGATGTTCAAATATGGGCAGCACGCAGTATCGAGAAAGTTTTTCAAAAACTTCACCTACCTTACAAGCGCACCGAAAAAACAAATTCTCCTTCATTTACAAAAAATTTCCTTTCTGAGCATTCTCATCCTTTGGTAAAAAAGATAGCTAAAGCTAGAGAAATTAATAAAGCTCATACTACTTTCATTGATACCATAATTAGATATGAACATAAAGGTAGAATTCATGCTGATATTAATCAAATAAGATCGGATCAAGGAGGAACAGTGACCGGAAGATTTAGTTACTCTAATCCTAATCTCCAACAAATTCCTGCAAGAAATAAAGATTTAGGACCATTAATAAGATCATTATTTATTCCAGAAGAAGGACACAAGTGGGGATGTTTTGACTACTCACAGCAAGAGCCACGTTTAGTTGTACACTTTGCTGCAACTACTGCAGGTATAAAAGATGATCCATCTGTAAGAGAAATTATAGATAACTATTCTAATAATGATATAGACTTTCATAAAGCTGTTGCAGAAATGGCAGGCATAGATCGTACTCAAGCCAAAACAATTAATCTTGGTTTATTCTATGGAATGGGTAAAGCCAAGTTACAAGCAGAATTAGGTTTGAACACGAAGCAAGAAGCTGAGGAATTATTTAATCAGTATCATGATAGAGTTCCTTTTGTAAGAAATTTAATGAATGAAGTTTCTAAATGGGCATCAAGAGATGGTGAGATAAGAACTCTACTTGGAAGAGGATGTAGATTTAATAAATGGGAACCAGCTCAATTTGGTATGCATACTCCTATGACCTGGGAAGAAGCAGTGAAAAAATATGGTGAAAATAGAATTAGAAGAGCGTTTACTTACAAAGCATTAAATAAATTAATCCAAGGATCCGCTGCGGACATGACCAAGAAGTCCATGCTAGACTTATATAAAGAAGGAATTGTCGCACACATACAAATACATGATGAACTAGACTTGTCTGTTGAATCAGAAGATAAAGCTAAAAAAGTTGTTGAGATAATGGAGAATGCTGTTAAATTAGAAGTCCCTAATAAAGTAGATTATGAATCTGGAAAAAATTGGGGAGATATTTACGATTAACCAGGAGGAAAAAATGGAAATAGTAAACAAAATAATTGCAAAGGTTAAATCCGATAGAAAAGTACAAATCGGTGTAGCCGTTGCTGTCGTTATCATTATAGCTTTAATTAGTTAATATATGATACATGGCCTATTTGAATGCAAACATTCCTGTAACTTATGCACAGATCAGGAGAGAATATCTCTACGATCTTAAGGATCATCATGGAGAAGCTGAAGACTGCATTATATTTGGCCTGGCATCGATTACAGGACGTCCTATATTATTCCATGCTATTATGGAAAACGGTGCAGTATTTTACCGCTTACCAATTAGCGCGTTTATTCAACGGGGTTTCGAAGTCAAAGACGTACCACGAAGACGACTTGATGAACTTCAGCTCTGGAATTGTTTTAGTTATTATCCTGCTGTCACTTCTTTCGATATTTTAGATGGTCAAGCTGGTAAGTATTGGGGAAAGAATAAAAAATGGCACACAGGTAAATATCTTTTTACTGTTGACTGGGCCCATCCAGAGAGTAATATAGTCGATACAGATCATTCTGAAATATCACACGAACACAAGTGTGCACATATATTGGCATTAGAAAATGGCAATTATGCAGCTCAACCCAATAATCGAATTATATGGAATATCCCTTCATTTACTGTTAGAGATGAAATTCCATGGGATTGGAGAGTACAGACCTCCGATTGGAATGTTGAGGACAAAAATAAATGGGTGACAGAAGATTCGGATAGATTCTTCTATGATATTAAGGAGAAAAAAGATGATTAAAAAAATTAAAAAAATTGTTTGTTGGCCTTTTAAAAAGGTTTTAAAATGGTTGGGGAGTTGTTTACCAAATGGCTAAATGCACTAAATGTTTTCACGATTGTCATTGTAGCGGAGAATTACATGCCGATGAATATGGTGCATGTGCTTGCAAAGATTGTGGGTGTATAAATAAACAAGATAGAGCACACGACGCAACTCATAAGACTAATAATCATAAAGATGATGTATGTATGGTAGATGACACTGGAGAGTGCGAAAGCTGTCAATGAGGATATTAAAAACACTAGCAAGTGCTGGACTTATTCTTACATTCATCACAGGGATTTGGTTTATTGATGATAGATATGTAGATGCTAAAGATTTAAATAATCTAAAAGAGCAAATTTATTTACGAATGGATATAACCGAATATAGAGAATTAACTAAACAATATTACGAATTAAAAAAACTTGTAAGAGAAAATCCTGATAGTCAAGAATTAAAAGATCAATTAAAAGAAGTAGAAAAGGAACGTACCGAACTTAAGAAAAAAATAGATGCTAAAGTTGAGTAAAAAATGCTAGAAAAATTAATGACATTGTTGGTAGGAATCCTCCTGGCGTTAGCCGGCTGGAGTCTTCAACGTACCTTTTCACTATCTACTACGCAGGCGGTGCTTGAACAACAAGTTGAACAATTAGAATTCGAAGTAAGAATGAATGAAGAAAAAATTGACGAGATGTTTAACATGGATAAAGAGATTATAGAACAACATGAAAAATTATTTGAAAAATTACAACAAGGAAACACGGAATATAAATACTAATGGCACTCAAAATTTCAGACGAAGCCAAAGTACAGATGCCGATGAAAACGGTAGCGAGTTTAATCGCTCTCGTCGCGATCGGAACCTGGGCATTTTTTTCTATCCAAGAAAAATTAAATCAACACTCAACTCAACTAAAAATTATGGAGAAGGATCTTACAGAGAACACGGCTTTCCGAATAGGCTGGCCCCGTGGACTTTTGGGGAGTCTTCCTGCTGATTCAGAACAATTTATGCTCATCGAACATGTGAGTGGGCAAGTAGAAAAAATAGAAACAGCAATGCAGGACATGATGTCAAATACCGTTAACATTGAACGTTTACAAAAGGATGTAGAAAAGATATTATCTGATATTGAAAAACTAAAAGATAAGCAAAGAAATTTTGCTAATGGAGACCACCAATGATAGAAGTTGTATTTGCCCTACTTTTAATAATGGACAATCAAATTATCGAGCATCGTATCCAGCCCAGTTTATCCCAATGCCTCAAAGGCAAGCGTCATGCTTCTAGAGCCGATGCAGGAAATACTCGGATACAACATACATGTATTAAGTCTAAAGCAGAAGTAGAAATAAATATAGATGGCTCAAAAACAATTAAAAAACTCATCCTTGAATAAAAGAAACCCCATGGCCATTAAATTAACTGATGGACGTTATCATCAGCGTGTGGTAAAAGATAAAAAGAAATATACTCGTAAGGAGAAGCATGGTCAAACCGATAGACATAACTGGAACAGTAATAGTTCCTAAACCCCAACCGAAAGAGGATAAATTAAAATCTTTCTTTATTGGTAGAGTACCAATAGATCATATCGAAGATGAAGATTCTGTTGAAGTTGTAGTAGAACCTAAAGAACAAATAAAACAACCTCATTTAGATAACTCACAAA
>MPLU02084897.1_pt1 | contig 18887 bp, 38 predicted proteins | sample 1617381 | NCBI WGS metagenome assembly MPLU02 (sample SAMN05944801, study PRJNA350692) | marine metagenome | biome: marine; feature: ODZ; material: water; isolation source: 90 m water sample filtered on 0.2 um supor filter | place: Pacific Ocean | collected 2012-04-08 | depth 90m m
GGTAGAAATAAAAAAGAATAATACTGAAATTATTCGTATAAAACAAAGTGAATTTAAAGGAAACAAGTTTATTGATTGTAGAGTTTTCTTTGAGAAGGATGGTGAATACTTACCTACTAAAAAGGGTATTGCATTTAGTCCGTCAGTAACACAAAAAATTATAGAAGGGATATTAGAAGTCCACGAAGAAATAAATTGGCAGGAATTTAAATAGGGAGATATTTATGAAAGAGACAATTAAAAAAGTTTTGGACCGACATAAAGATGGTCAAGGAAACATAGGTTCAAATTCTTTTCGTGAAATGTTAGCAGTTGAAATAGAAGCAGTATTGTTAAATGAAACAGCAACGGCGGAGATGGTAGATTCTATGCGTCAAACCCCTGTACTCATTTGTAATATTTGTGGTGAGAATACTGAAAATGTTGAATATGATTATATTGGTAGTGGTGCGAATCACTTACAATGTGAGTTAGAATTAGAACAGGAGAATAAAAATGAATAAATTTGAAGCATCAATAGACGCTGTTACTATGTTTATACTTGGTGACAGAAGGGATAGTGAAGACAGGCGTGTTAAAAAAAGTAAAAGAAAAACTACGAAACGTAAGTATACTCGCAGGAAGTAGTTTATTAATTTTACTCTGTAGTTGTTATAAAACAAGTTTTTATAATCTTGACCCTATAGAACAACAAGAGTATATTATAAGAACACATCCAACTTGGAAACCAAATAGTTCATATGGTATAATTGATACAAGAACTAATGGTCACGAGTATTTTGATTTTACACCACTATTTCATAAAGAAAAGTTAACTATTTATTGTAAGGTACATTTCGGGTTTGAAGTTGTTACAGCAATGTACAATGCTAAAAAAAACAAGTATGATTATTTAGTAGTAAGACATAAAAAATTTTAATAAGGAGAAAGTAATGGACATTGAGACTTTAAATTATCTTGGATACGGAGAGGTGATTGAGATATCATTATGGATAGCGGTAATGTATATTGGTAAGGGTTTTATAGATGAATTTTTTAATCGGAGATTGAAATAATGGTATTAGATAGTTTATTAGCAGGAGCGATGTTGTTCAGTTCATTTGCTGTAAGAACACCAAACGTTCAACCGAATCCGGATGACTATGAAGTAAGTATCGGATTGAGTCACGACCACTATTATATTAATCGTCAATGGGAAAGAGAACTCGGTGAGAAATATGTTGATGAGTTAATATGGCTAAAGATTGATGATGGTGTGTACTTTAAACCTGAGTATATGAATAAGGAAAGTCAAGGTGTCAAGTATTTTAAACTTGATTGGCGTAGAACTTGGAAGGATATATCATATGGGTTTACGAGTCGTAATGACGATGACGATGTATTCAGTAAAAACTTTGAAACCTTTATGTCTGTAGGTATGAAGAAAAAGAAAACGTATTGGAATAAAGTAGATGTCGAAGTTACATTCGATGGTTATCTCCCGCCCGATGAAAATGGTGATACACAATTAGATAATTTTGAGTTTGAAGATAAATTTAAAGTATCATACAAACTTACTGAAAAAATTAGATTGTATAATATGGGTGAAATATCTAAACTACAAGGTAAAGAATTTTATAAAGGTAAGATTGGAATAGAGGTGAGTTTATGAGAGTAAGTGAAGTATTTTTATCAGCGTGTATAATAGTTGTATCTTTCTTTGGTGGTGTTAAATATAGTTTACACAAACTTAATGAAGAAACATCTTATTGGGCTAAACAATATAAAGAAACAGATGATAAGGTTTCAGCATATGTTAAAGTATCAGACCCTAAGACCGTTCGTTTATATATTAAACAATTAAATGACCTATTAGATAATATGACAAGACTCGGAAGGATAATAGAGAATGGAGAAGAGATTGATTTAACTCTTGCTCGTATAGAGAAAGAATATATGATTCTCGGAGAACAAGTAAAACTAAAGGTAACTCAAATTGATAAGACCTTAATTGCAATGAAAGAAGAACAACTAAGGGTAGATGAGGACTTAAACGATTTGTTTGATGCTGATATGGCAGAGATGGGTGATGTAGATAAGTTAACATTAGTAGATAATAAAATAATGAATAAGATTAAAGTAATACAGACAGATTTAGATACCATCCAAAGTCTTATCAAAGATATACAAGATTCTAAAATAGGTAAGAAAATATTTAAATGACAAAATTAATTTGGGCTATACTCGCTAACTTCATAGCGGCGATACTTGCCTTTTTTCAGTTACAAGGACATTATGTTTGGCCTAACAAACCATTCTTACAATCGTTTGTATATCTTTATTGTATAAGTGCTATCATAGCACCATTATATTGGTATTCTACGAAATGGTCATTCGAACACTTTGGTGCATTTTGGAATATGAGATTAGCTGGCTTCGGAATTAGTACTCTTGTATTTGGAATGTTTGCATGGTTATTAATCGGAGAGATACCAACATTAAAAACTATTATTAGTTTACTATTAGCTGTATCTATTATCTTAATACAGATAAGTAATTTATAAAAATGTTTAACTATTTATTATTATGAAGGTAAAACAAATGAAAGCACGAGAATTTGCAAGTGGAGAACATAGTCCTCAAATATTAGATATTGATATGTTTAAATACGAATGTATAAATGTCTTAGGTATGGATGATATGGAAGATGACGAATTTTTTCTACTCGCTCGTTATTTGATTGAACACTTTTATCAAATACCTAAGAGAGATAGAGAATATTTAAGATATACGGTTTCAGAGGCATAATAATGACAGCACAAGCACTCGCAGGATTTGCAAGGTCTATAGATTTAAAGATTAAAGCTCTTGAAGTATCATTCGCACCAGCATTAACAGGTGCAGTTCCTATAGGATTTTTTAATGCTAAAATAACTCAAGTCACACCGATTATAGCAGATTGTATGGGAGCTAAAAATATAGCTTCAAATCCTAATCCCGGTGCCTTAGTTAAGAGAAGTCAATTTCAATATGTACAAGATAAGTTAGAAGGATTCCAACAAGATGATTTTCCATATATGGAACAGCAATTAGTAACATTTATAACTTCACCGGAAGCCGCTACTAAAGCAACTGCATTAGCAAACATCGGTCTTAGGATACCGGCTATGTTAAAAGATTATATACAAATGAAATATGAGATGAAGCAAGTAAAAGACGCATTAAAGGTTTGATGTGAATTTTGATGATTTAGAAGTTCCTTATACCCAACATCAAGTCTTTACTGAGAAAGAATGTAAAGAGATTCTTGAAATGAAAATAGAAGTTACGAATAGAAATAAATTAGGTATTGATTATAAAGAAAGTTGGCTTAATGGTGTGAAGATGAATAATTGGTGGGATAGTGTTGTGAAAGCAGAGTCGTGGGTTTACGATAGATTAAAAGAATATCAAGATAATCATTTTTGTAAAGCTACAGACCAATGGCCACTTATATTAAAAGAATACTATTCTGAGGATGTTTATGATTTAAATAAAGTACCTTACAACCAACGTAAAGGTGACCATCACGTTGCACATCGAGATGGGTTAAAAGGGATAAAAAGAGTAAGTCAAGTTATAAATTTAAATGATGATTTTGAAGGAGGAGAGTTACAAATATATAAGTATGGTGCTACACGAACAGAAGTAGGCACAGACGAAGGATGGGTAACTCCAAAACAAAAGATTGGACAAATGACTTTATTTCCGGGTGTAATGTTATTACATAGAGTTACAAAAGTTACATCAGGTATAAGAAGAGTAATGGTATCTTGGTATACAGGTGCTGAGTTAAATTGGTAATATATACTATTTATTAATATGAAGAGGAATGAACAATGAAAGAAGCGATAACTAAATTAGCAGAAGTATTAGAACGAAGAGATAAATTAGGAACATCATTTCATCCTGATACACCTGTGGAATTGAAAGATGCGATTAATACATTTTTTGTACATTGTAAAGCATTGGTTGAATATGATTTAGATTTTATACCAGGCGAAGCAGTTGCAGATTTACTTGATGTGTTAGTGAAATATCCTAAATATCATAATGTATGTGACGATTTAATGTCTATACTTACGACAGATTATAATTATAAGGTGTAGATATGAAATGGGTTACATCAACAACATATAACATACCGATTAAATATGAAAGACAAACGAACAAGAAAAGAAAAGTTAAAGAGTTACAAGCCGACAATGGCCGAGTTACCTATACCTACTACGAAGGTTCATAAAACTAAGAAGAACAAAAGTCGTGCCAAAGAAAAAGAAATACTTGCCAAAGAACTTAAGCAAATTCTACGTAAAGACTTCTGATAGGAACGACCACTTTGAGAATTGGAGACCTTTCGCAGATGACCCTGTAGCAAGATTGTTTACTTGGGAAGATTGTTGTTTTCGTAAGATGAAAGACGGATGGATGTTCTTATGGCAACCACCCGGTAATCAATATTCAAAAGGGTTTGCGGGATATGATAAAATAGAAGCATTTGATAAAATGGTTGATTGGTTAGAAGACAGAAGAAGACAGGCATTTAAAGAATTAAAAAAAGGTAAGTTACGTAAATCACAAGTATGAATAATTTAGACTATTTATGGCAAATAGATATAAACATAACAGACCTTTGTAATAAGACCTGTAGTTTTTGTCCACGACACGACCCTGAATTATATCCAAATAACAATCAACATCTATCGCTTGATTTATTTGAGAAGATAATTAATGAGTGTCTCGAAGTAGGGTATGAGAAAGATATACTTCTTTGTGGAAGAGGCGAACCTTCATTACACCCGCAATATAAAGAAATAATCAAACTACTACATCATCCTGATAGAAAGTGGGCCACTTGTTTAACCACTAATGGTAGAAATTGGACAAAGCATTATGAGTATTATACTAATCATTTTGATTTTATAATTTTAAATACATATACTACAAGAGAAGAGTACGATGAAAGAGTCGAGAAGTATGGTTGGAAATTAAATACTTCAGGTAAATTTGGAGATACTCCGAGAAAGATTTATAATCTTGAACATTATTTCAAACCTGATGGTGCTACCGTTACAGAAGTTAATGAATCAAAGAAAGGATTTAGAGATGGGTTTAAATTACCATCCCATCCTGATATAACTTGGAAACACGACTTTAATAAACGCTGTGGTTTACAAGAAACTATTAATGTAAATCCTAATATAACAAAACCTTGTATGCACCCTCTTGAATTTTTATTTTTAAATTTTGATGGGAAGATGCATATGTGTTGTAACGATTGGGGTGATGGCGGTGGAAAAAATCAAACGGTTGTCGGAGACTTTACAGAAGATAGTATTTTTAATCAATACAGAAGAAGCAAAAAACGTGCAGAGATAGTTCATAATTTACTTAATGGAAGACGTTACAATATTGAAGCGTGTAAAGGGTGTGAAGTAGTACATAACGGAGAAGTAGAAAGAGCTATAAAATCAAAAAACGAAGACGCACCTTTAATGAATTACTTAGGAAAACTTTTAATGACAGAGACCGATTATTATAAGAATGATGGGTCTATGAAAAAGGTAAAAAGATAATATGGAAAAAACAATTGGAAAGCGTGTCCCGCCAGGAGACAGATGGGAGATTGAAGAAACATCTGAAATCTTTAGTTCACTTACTGAAGCATTAAATTATGTATATTTAAAATTCAAGGTAACAGAATTTACAATGAATGCCGCTACAGGAACTATTAAAATTGATGATGGAACAGAAGCACCACCTGAACCTCCAAAAACTTGGGATTTATACGGCGAGAAGTAAATATATATCCATAGTTATAATAAATAGGTTACTTGGTCTTTAACCAACTAAGGAGATTATACTATGGCGCGAGCTACAAACAAAAAAGTAAAGACCATCACTCAAGTCAAGTCTGACCAACCGTGTCAGAATAAAAGACAAGCCCTTTCACAAATTAAACGAATCAAGTGGGGAATAAATTTTAGAAGTGCTAACCAAAAACACTTTTGGAATACTATTCAACGAAATGATATTACTTTTTGTGCGGGGCCTGCAGGGTGTGGTAAAACGTACATATCAACTTATTATGCTTTAGAAATGTTAGCAAAGAAGAAATTCGATTCTATCATTTTAACTAAGCCATTAGTCGAGGCGGGCGGTGAAAAACTTGGTTATTTACCAGGCGATGTTGATGAAAAAACAGAACCGTTTATGATGTCTTTTTATTATAATATGGAACAGATAATTGGTAAACAAAGATTAGATGTCCTAAGAGACGCTGGTATAATTAAAGTTATACCTTTAGCATATATGCGTGGGTTGACATTAACAAATACTTGTGTAATACTTGACGAAGCACAGAATACATTACCAATTCAAATTAAGACCTTCTTAACACGTATCGGTCAAAAGAGTAAATTTATTGTTAATGGTGATTTATTACAAACAGATATTCATCACGAAAATGGTTTAGAAGATTCAATAAAAAGATTAGTTGGAGTTAGAGGACTCGGTATGAGTCGTTTTACTAACGAAGATATAGTTAGACATCCTATTGTCGGTGATGTACTTTCACGATATTCTCCTGATTGGAAGATATCACACGAGTCTGCTGAAGCAACAATGTCTAATTATATAGAGAATGGACAAGCGTTTGCCGTTAAAGTTAGAGAGAAAATCAATAAGTATTATAGTTAAATATATATGGTAGAAGTGGCGGGAATATTAATGTATTATAAAGAAGAAATTCTTTTATGTAAGCGTTCCAATAAAGTTCGTTATAATGGAAGCTGGAGTGTACCTGGTGGACATATTGAAAGAAATGAATCAGCAGAAGAAGCTGCACAACGTGAGGTGTTTGAAGAAACAATGATTATGGTGTCAGGTCCTGTTGAAGATTTGGGTGTATATAATGACGGTAAAGGAACAAAGAGATATGCTTTGTTTGCTAAAGAACTTAATAGTAAAGTGGAGCCTATCATCGATGAGGAACACGATGATTGGGGATGGTTTCACAAAGATAAATTGCCATCCCCAATTGCACCATTTATAAAAGATGGTATAGGAGAGTTATATAATGAGTAAAACTTTAAAAGAACATTTAGAAGAATTTGATGGTAATTTTGAAGACCCGGTAAGCGCAGTACGTAATCCATTTTCTGAAAACTTATTTTCTTCCGTTTCACAATTAAATCAAGATATTAAAAATCGAGATGAAATTATTGAAGGAAAAGAACAAGAGGTGGAAAAATTAAAGAGTCAAATTGTTATAATGGAAAAACAAAAATCTACTCTTGAAAAAGATTTAAATAAATCTATGTGGTTAGAAAATAGAGTTACTTTAGCAACAAAAAAAGTATATGATGATAAAGTTAAAACTATTATTAATGAAAATGTAGATTCAAGGTTAGTCCCTATCTTAACTGCAGTCGCAAGGAAAAAACAAGGCAACCAACAATTAACTTGGGGTGGTTGGTTAGCGATACCGGAGAATAGATATTTGTATGAAGTAAATAAAGATATAGCTGAAAAAATATTTGAAGACACTAATAATTTAATAGGTCTCAAAAATAAAAAAAGAACAAAAGGCGGAAGTGCAGTGGATGAAATTTACGCATTATCATTTACCGGTGATACTGCCGCTGATTCAAGATTAGATTATGTAGAAACTACATTTAATCCTGATTCATATGATGGTGCAGGAACAGGACTTAATAGAGGATTTACCGTTTCTTATTGGGTTAAACCACTTGAAGTGACTGGTGATATTTTTATTGCGTTTGGTAAAAGGTCCCAAAATGATGGTAGATTTGAATTTGGTATTAAAAATAAAAATAAAATTAATATTGGTATAGGTGGTGCTCATAAAGATGATAATACACATAAAGCTGGCCTTGGATGGGAAGCTGGAGATGACAATGTTGCTCACGGAGCTGAAGTAGGTAAGTGGAATCATTGGGTTGTAACATATGGTGGTGACAACGATGTTGGTGGTGATAGACAAGTAAGAGTATGGATGGATGGAGTTGAAATTTTGAAAAATGGAGCTTCTGGTGGAGGAATGGGAACTGCAAATTGGGATTCAGGTAAGCAGAATAATGGTATTGAAGATGATGTTAATCAAGGTTCATACCTTTTCTTCGGAGGTCGTTCTGTTTGGGCCGGTGTAGGTGATGGTGGTAATGCTGGTTCTCCATACAATCAAGGTTGGGCTTGTTCTCTTAGCGAAGTAGCTATTTATAATGTAGAAAAAGATGAAGATGGTACTTTTGCTAACGAAGTATATAATGGCGGAACTAATTATGACCATAGTGGTAATGCTGGTCTTGTAGGATATTGGAAATTCAATGAAGGTAGTGGAAATACCGTTAAAGATTATGGCCCGTATGGAAAAGATGGAACATTAACTTCGGATACGAGTGAAAACGCTGACCCACACGCTGGTTCAGGAATACCGATTTGGTCAAGGAGAACATAATGGAACCTAAAGATTTAGTATCAAAAGATAGTAGACAAAACCAAAAACATTTTATAAATGCTAAGTTAGTAGAATTAATCACATACAGACAATCACGTAAGTGGTATATTAGTATTGCTGTTGTATCGTTATTTTCTGTTATATTAGGGCTTATGATATACTTTATGGCTCAAGGTAAAGATGTAACGAGTGGATGGAAAGAGATACTATTGTTGATGTTAGGCGGATTCGTTGGTTCATTTGCTAAAGTAATTGACTTTTGGTTTAACAATCAAGAGAACGATAATAAGTTATTAGAACACGCTGATGATTAATCTTTCTTATTAATCTTATATTTATAATTGAATAACTAACTTGGAGAACAACTATGTGTACTTGCACTAAATGTAGATGTGATGGAATTGCTATAAAGTGTGAATGTGATTGTTGTTGTGGCAATAATTAATTAGGAGAAACAGATGTTAAAGAAAATTATATTAGGGTTATGCCTTACCTCATCTTTGTTCGGTGAAACTGAACTATGGAAATTTTTTAAGTATTCAACTGCATATGCGAGTTTTAGTTTAAACGCACCAAGATATCAAGACGATAGATTTGCTATTATAGGCGGATTATCTACAGGTGATTTAATGGTAGAGCGTACGGAACGAGATTTGAAACCTGATTTTCAAACAAGTTTCGGACTTCGTAAAATAGGTAGATTTCAATACGAACCAAAACGTGGTGTCAGGCCTGCAGGGAAAGGCGGTACGTGGTATGATGGTTCAGAACAAAATGCTAATGAAAGTGCTACATTCGGACCTGTTAAAGGTTGGGAGTATCTCGTCAAATGGTCTGAAGGTCGACAATGGGGTAATGAATATGTCAATCAAGAATATTGGTTAAGATACATTGGTGATTATATGATGGCCAAAGTTGGGTTGACAGAGTTAGGACTCGAAGATATTAATTATGTACACGGAGATATTAGAGTACATCTTACACCTGAGGTATTAAATAATAAATTACATTTCTCTGCCGGGTTTAAACATAGACAACATCCTGTATATGGATTTGATGCTATGGTATTAGATACGACTTGGTATCGTGGTTCTTGGTGGGCTTTTGCAGAAGATGCATTTGGTGTTGATGATAATATGTGGTATGATGTAAATATGGTTGATGAAGATGGAAATTGGATAGAACAAGAACTATTAGAATATGTAAATGGTGAATGGGTACCAATTGAAGGTGATGGTCCTTTTTGGAACGGAGAAGGCGAATATTGGGGTCACGATTGGTTATGGAGAGATGCCGATGGTAGAATATTTGCTTATACAGACAGAGAATATTTTGTATATCACTTTCCAGGTATGTTAGAAGAATACATAGATACTAAGAAAAAAGATTTAGGATATCAGAGTGAGACATCTATTGTATTAGGAATAGATTGGTATCATTATGGTGAGAGTTGGTGGGTTCACGCTTGGGGTAATTGGTTACCTTATCATTATGGTCATAGTAAACACGCTTATCATAATGCGACACATTATAGTGACCATTTAGACGAAGGTAAAGACCCTCACAAATTTATGTATATGGACCCGATGTGGATGACTTGGAATGATTATGATGTCGGTGCTATATTAGGTGTAAAAATTAAAGATAACTTAGGGGTCTTTACAGAAGGTCGTTATCTTTATTATTGGGAACGTCCTGCTTATGATATTAAGTTCGGTATGAACTATCAATTTGTAGGATGGTAGATTTTTATTAATAGACAAACGCGAGGAGCGAGTAATGAAATCAATACTAACAGGAATACTTTCTTTATTTATCTTTTTTGGTGTAGTTCCTACTGCTGATGCTTCAGAAATGAACATGGCCGGTATGGAAGAAGTCAAAAAGAAAAAGAAGAAAGGTAAGAAAATCGGTGGGTCCAAAGGCAAGAAAAAGAAGAAAGGTTTCTTCTCAAAGGTGTTTGGCTCAAAGTAGAAAGGCAACAAATGAAAAACATATTCAAAATATTACTCTCACTTTTTATTCTTTTAGGTTCAGCTCCTACACTACAGGCAGATAGTTCTGTAGGTATGGAAGAAATCAAGAAGAAGAAAAAGAAGGGCAAGAAACTCAAAGGCAAAGCTGGTAAAGGCAAAAAAGGCGGATGGGGTAAATGGAAGTCCAAATGGAAGAAGGGTAAGAAAAGTGAATAATCCGATAGCAAAGTTTTATCAATGGCAAGTCTCATCAGGAGCCTTGGATGGTTGGACATCTTATCACTTAGCCGCAGGTTTGTTTATAGCAAAAGTGGCTCAGTGGTTAGGTAGTTCTGATTTTTGGGCCGTGATGTGGGTTGCCATTATCGGTATAGCTTGGGAAATATTTGAGTACTTTGTAGAAGGTACAGAAGAAACATATGGAACTAAACAAAAGTGGGCGTGGAACACAGCAACAGATGTATTTGTTGAAGTAGCCGCAGCTTGGTGGATGGTTCTATAGGAGATTAAAATGATAGTAGAATTATTATTTTGTTTGTCAATCGTATTGTATTGGTTCTCTGAAGGTGTAACTGAAGGTTGGACTTGGAGTACTAAAGCAAGAAAGAATAAAAACAAACTTATTCATCCTAACAATAAACATAATGGAATTATGGATTATCACGGATGGCGAATATTAGAAAACGTTGGTATATGGGGAACCGTAATCTTAGCATTTCTAATGGATGCGTCTTTTTCTAAATTCTTTTGGTTAGGTGTTGGTAGTTGGTTCATAGGAACATTTACTTATGAAGCGGCACTCAATTATGTTAACAAAGGAACTATCTACAAACCGATAGATTATAAATGGCACATATTGGGATATGATATTCCTTGGTGGGGTGGAAAGAGAATATTTGCTTTACCCGCAGTTGGTTTAATAATATTAATTTATGGTATTTTAATATGATATTAGAATATGTATTAATAGGAGTGATTGCATTTTCTATAGGACATAGTAATGGTAAACGAGATAAGTGTAATCATACTGAAAAGTATGTTGTTGTTCATAAGCATAAGAAACACAACAAACTTAAATCAATGCAAAGAAAGTTTCGTAAAAAACAAAAGAGAAAAGGTTGGCATTATCATAGAAATGGTACAATTAATATGATGTGTCACAATGGATGGAGTTGGTAATGAATGTAAATGAAATACATAATACAATAAAAACTATTATTGGTTCATTGTTAATGGTAACAATGTTTTTAATGCCGTCTTGTGAAGATGATAGAGTAGAAGATGAAGCACCACAAGAGTTAATTCAAATGTGGTTAGATGGTAATCAAATACCTGTATATGATTATTATGAAAGTATCACTACACTCGGAGTAAAAACTCTTACAGATAGTGGTGATGTTAAAAAGGTATTTGTAATCCACTTTCAGAAAGATGCTGGTAGAGTATCACCTGAGAAAGAACATTATGCTTTGATAATGTATGATATTGATGGTATAGATAATGATGATTTAATTGATGAAGGTTCTTATGTAAACCCTGCATCACTATCTACAAAAGGTGTTACATTGGAGATTGTAGGATTGTCAGATTACACATCAAATGCACAAGGTGCAATAACAAGAAATGAAGATAACGTAGTTGATGGTGTTGTAGAGGGAACTTTCTACAATCCATATGCAGAATCAATGCAGAATGGATTATTATTATTTGAGAATGTTACAATAGGAACTGATACCGCAAATACATTTTATAGTGAATTTTATTAGAGAGAATTATGAACGGGGAAGGAATAAAAATAGGTAAATTGTTATGTGATGCTGATATCATCACTAAAAGACAATTAAGTAAAGCGTTACAAGAACAAGTTAAAGGACGTAAAGGTACTATTGGTGAGATTCTTGTTGATATGGGTGTATGTACATTTGAAGATATTACAGACACAATATTATCTTCACAAGAAGATACTCAACAACACGAAGAGAAACACGAAGAGATTCATCAAGAACCAATAAAACCTGAACCTGTTCCTGAACCGATACCTACACCACAGCCAACACCTGCGGTTGTAGAAAAGAAAGCAGAGCCGGTAGAACTTAGTGAAGACAAAGTTATGAATACAAAATTCACAATGTCGGTTCAAACCATAGTAGCACTTGTCGCAGTTATATCAACCGGCATAGGTGGTTACTATATGTTACTACAAGAAATAGAAGAAGCAAAACAACTTCCCGAACCTCCGTCGATAGAAAATATATTCGGTGATGAATATCCATCTAAACCTGATGGTCATAATTGGCCACGTTCTTATGAACAATACAAAACACAGGTAGGCGGACTACAAGATGATATGGGTGATGTTTGGGATAAAATAGATGAGTATGAAGACGCTATTGATGCATTAGAAAAATTAGTATCTAACCTCAGAGTTGAAGTTGCTAAGAAGAAGGATAAGTAGGAGTTACATATGCGAAAGTTATTAGGTTTATTATTATTTCTATCTGTAGGTTTTAGTCAGATAACAGATAAGAATTTTAAATCCTCTGTTAATGGTGGAATAACCGTTGCCGTATTTACATCAGAATGGCAAGAGCAACCTTTTGATAAAGATATAGTATCAGGGATTGAAGGGTATGAAGATGCTGAGATTATTTTTGTAAAGAGTGAAGACGCACCTAAGGCGACAAAAAAATTAAGATTAAGAAATTTTCCATCTGTGGCATTATTCTATGATGGTTCCAAAAAGAAAGTTTGGAAAGCAGATATGGACGGAGAATTAGATATAGATAACAAAGACATCAAAAAAGAAATAAGTAATTTATTTGCTGGTGATGTATTTTAGGAGATTACAATGAGTAGTATAGATTTATATAATGAAATGAATGAGTTGTGGGAACAATTTCAAGAAAACCATAGAGCGCATTCTGAAAAAGGTAACAAAGCCGCTGCAGGTAGAGCGAGAAAAGCTATTGGTGAAATAAAAAAACTTGTTACTGAATATAGGAAAGTCTCCGTATCAGAATGTAAATGAACATAGCAACTATAGCAGGGCACTTAGCATTTGGACTAATTGCCTTTTCTTTTTTAGTTAAAGATATCCTTTGGCTTAGAGTCCTGTCTATATTAGCAAGTCTATTTTCAGTATTTTATAATTATACTATTCCTGTTGACCCGATGTGGTTGGCTATCAATTGGAACATTGTCTTTGTTGTTGTAAATCTTTATCACATAGCAATAATTCTATATGAAAAACGTCCTATTAAGATGGATGATAAGAATACAGAATTATATGAGACTTTATTTAAAGATATGAGTCCTGTAGAATATCTCAAAGTAAGTAAATGTGCTAAATGGGTAAAGTTTAAAACAGGTAAACATATTATACGGCAAGACCATCTTGTTCCTGATTTAATTTTAATCTATAATGGAACCGTAGATGTCGCAGTAGATGGTAATAAGGTTGCTGAACTTAGAGATGGACAATTCGTAGGTGAAATGTCTTTCCTTACAGAGAAATCAGCAACAGCAGATTGTGTAGTCAAACACGATTCAGAATGTTTGGTTTGGAAACAGAGAGAGTTTAAAGAACTATTAAAACGCAATCCATCATTATACTTTTCAATACAATCTTTATTAAGTGCGCAGGTTTCAAATAACTTAGTAAAATCCTCAGAGAATAATAGTGAATCGTGATAGAGATTATTATTCATTATTAAAAGAAATACGAGAAGTCAAAGATTTATTGGCTGAAGTATTAAGACGTTTAGGTAGTATAGAATATACAGGTAATATTAAGTACGGTACGCCTAATCATATAAGTGATAATAAGTATAAATACATTGATATTGAACTAAAAAGAAAACCCTCTTCAGACGATTAACGATAGTGTACATTAAATAACAAATTGTTACACCTGTTACACTCGTATCTCCAACTAATATAATTAAATAATAACTTTAAGTACTCTTCTAAGTACATATATTATTATACTTAATATTTTTTTTTAATTTTTTTTCTAAAACGTGGCCGTTTAGTACGGTTTTTGTATTATATAGTGTATAAAGACGAAATCATAAGGATAAAGTCTATAAAAATAAACACACAGGAGAACTGAAATGTTCGAGACAATCAAAAAAATCTTTAAAACAATAATGAGACATCTTAGAAGTTCTAATGGTAATTCACTTGCTGAATTTGCTGTTACTACTGCTATGATGGCTACTTTAGCGACTACTGCCGCTCCAAAGTTTGGTGGAATTGGTACGGGTGCTAAAGAGAAAAAGACAATGGCAAATATTGATAAGATAATTACCGTTGCTAACAACTTTTATAACCAAACATTATCTGATGAAGGAAAAGGACGTTTTCCTGGTCAATCTAAGTATGATTCAGAAGTAGGTGGCGTTACACTTTCAGAAGGTCAACAAACAGATGAAGCATTAGAAATATATGTTGAAACTATTCTTGATGCTAAAGAATCTTATACATCCGACTTAGGTGAATTTGTATATGTATTCTCATCCGCTGTAGATGATGATGACGCTTTACAAGGTGAATGGATGAATCTTGAAACATCAGTTGTATATGATACAGATGGTGCAGTTGATTTCAAAAAGAACTTTGGTAATAGTGGTATCAAGAGTCCTTTTCAGGATGGTTCATACACATATTTAGTAATACCAGGTAGTGGTTCAGGTACAGATGCTCAAGCACCCGCTTTAGTAGTAATGGATACTGAGAACCCTTCTAAACTTCATAAAACTTTAGTACCTTAATACACTTTTTTAATAACAAGGGTAAGACCCGGAAAGAGAAGAAAATGAAGAACATAAAAAATACAACTAACGGATTCACATTGATTGAGTTGATAATGGTGATGATTATCTTAGGTATTTTAGCGGCAGTAGCGATTCCACGATATATGGATACTATTGTTAATGCTGAAATAGCCGCAGAAGATGCAGTTATTACTAATATTGATGCCGCACTTGAGAACCATGCAGTTCACAAGTTAATCGCGGACGGTCGTAGAATATGGCCTGACAATCCATTTGACGCTTTGAAAGTGAAACCACAATCTTATACAACAGATGGTACAATTGCTGACTCCGACCAAGAGTGGACTTTTGTAGATGGCGACCCTGCTTATATCACACATCAACGTTCCGATAATTCAAGATTTAAATGGGAATATGATGCAGGTATTAACACAGGCACAGACGCTGATACTACAGGTTACTTAAATGGAAGAGAAAGTTTGACCAATGAGTAATAGGGGTGGGTTTACTATGATTGAGTTAATTATGGTAATGATAATCATTGGCATATTAGCCGCAGTCTCTATTCCAAGATTTGCAACTATTGTAAGACAATCCGAAGCCGCATCAGAACAAGGTGTTCTCATCAGTATGGTGTCGGCTTTGGATACTTGGTCTCACGAAAGATACATAGAAGAAGGAATATTGAAATGGCCTACAAATCCTTTCGATGCGCTAAACAAAGTTCCTCCTGCTTATGATAAGTCAGGAACTATTTTAATGCGTGAAATGAATGATAGCGATTGGATTTTTACAGGTAATAATAGTCAACAATACCCAAACCATATAGTACATAGACGTAAGGAAGATAGTTTAGCTGTTTGGCCTTACAATTCTTTAACAGGTGAAGTCGGATATGACGACCCGCCTTATCAACCTTCAGGAATGGTATACAGACCTGATTTGATGGAGCAATAAATGTTTAAAGCTTTTAAGAAGAAAATGAACGAAGGGTTTACCTTAGTCGAATTAGTAATGGTTATGATTATACTCGGCATTTTAGCGGCAGTAGCCGCACCGAAGATGACAAATGTATTACATCAAGCAACAGAACGAGCAGAAAAAACTACGGTGGATATGATTTGGGGCGGATGTGAATCTTATGCGAGTGATAAACTTATGGAAACAGGAACAGAAGCTTGGCCATATAATCCATTAACAACATTTGGAAGAACTCGTAATCTAAAGATTAATTTAGAACTCGGAGTTCCTGATGAAGATAATGAATGGCAATTCAGTTTGATAGATGCTGGTGAACCTGCTATTTTTCATCACAGACCTGATGACGAGATTTATTATTACACTTACGATTCTACTAATTTTGAATTAGCAGAAGAACCTGTAAGATACATCGCAAACTAATAGTTATTAATATGAATATATCAGAACACGACAAAAACGTATTTAAAGAAATGGGTTTAATTTTAGGAATTGCAATCTTCTTAGGTTATGTAATTCTCGGACCCGATAAAGATGAGATACCGACAATTAAAACACCATCGATGGAAAACTTTGATGACCATCCAATAGTTGCTTGGTCAGCCTTTGATAAAACCGGCGGTGTATGTATAAAGGTTAGATATAAAATACAACGAAATAAAACAAAGTTGTTTATGTTTGATTCACTCGGAACATTAGTACATCAAACACCATTACAATTAAGCCCGTATAAGGATGGTAGAGAAAGAACTGAAACTTATGTATGGAAGTTATATAGAACTGAATGGTCAGCTTATATAGAACCCGGTTTGTATACAATAATAGTTGGTACTCAATTTGATAAACGTGGTATAGGTACTGAAATAGAAATATTATGAAGTACCTAACACTTGCATTATTAATAAGTGTTACATATTCTCAAGTAGACAAACAAGTCTTTGTAGACCAAGGCATCGAAAGAACATCTGAATTTAAACGCGGTAAAGCCTACGGACAAGATTGTGATGATACAGAATACAGAGATTATAAAGGTTCACCTGCTTGGAAAGGTTATGGTGGATGGATATCTGAATGTGATTCAATTCGTTCTGTAAATTTAAATATAGAATTTGCTGAAAGAGAAAGAATCAAAAAAATAAAACAAGCTAAACAAGATAGTATTGAAATGGCAGAAGTAAATGCTATGGACTTTGATAAAGAATTTGATTTAGATGCTATGTGGGATAATACGGTTTGGGTTGAGATAACAGATATAGAAGATACTATATACGGAGAAGTAGAACAGATAACAGCAGTTGCGGGTGTTCGTGGTGCTGAAGCAGAAGATGAAGCATTACATCATTTATATTACAGAAGAACTATGAAAGGAATCGCTCTAATAGATTTACAGAAAGCATATGGTAAGTTACGAAATACGAAAGATAAACTTTTAGAGAAAGACCCTAATCATCCTAAACTCGAAAAGATAAATAATCTTATATCTCAGTTAGAACTAAAAATGAAAAAAGTTTAAAATAAATTAACGTTTGAGATTTTAGAACCATACTTATTATCTAATATATAAATATATATTTAGTTTTTTGAAAATTTGAAATTTGAAAAGTGCAGGGAGTAATTAACTCTGTATGGGATTGGTCGAATAATGAGTAGATGATGAAGCTCATAAGACAATCTGCTGAGATGTTGTGGTGACTAACCTACCGCCGAATGTGGTGGTCATAAAAAACGGTTTCAAGACATTGACTCGGTAATGTACTTTCAGAAATAAAACGTTGATTCGTTGACTTTGTTTTGGGTAAGGGTAAAACTGAAATCCCAACTTGTGGCTGAATAATTTAGTCTCAGAGAGATAAAGCAATAACATAGGGGCTGTGCTCGATTCACAACGTAGATTAACCATCTATTATGAATAACCGATTTAACTTTCGGATGTTAGGTACAAAGTATAAAAAAATCTGAGCTGAGAGTTGTAAGTATTCAATAATCTTACATCCCCAAAAATTTCAATTTATCTAAAAGAAAAAAGCCCCACTAAAAGTAGGGCTTTTTTTATAATAACTATTTAGGATATCCTTACTTACGGAATAATCCCACCAACACCAATAAAGCGACTAATCCAGCAAATCCGGATTGGCCGAATTGACTGATGATTGATGTTAGATTTCCAATAACGTTTACGCCAAAGACGCCTGTTCCGAATATTACTTCAGACATAGCACCCACAGCGACAAAGGACATAAATAAATGAACTAAATCATCTACATAGCCTTTTACCATCGTTATGGCTTCCTTCATTATGGTTCTCCATTTAGTTATGAAAAAAGGCTACCATAGGTAACCTTATCTAATAATAACTATAGAAAAAACGATTTAGACCGCATAAAAATACTAAAAAAACCGGTTGACTTATATACATATTTATGTATATATTTGTATGTTATTTGATAAAGAATTAGTTGGCTTCGAAAATGATATAACAGGATAAGCTCTGTAACTCTATCGAAGTGCTGTGAGAAGCTTGAAATGTAAGACTTAGGTCAACTCGAAATATCGTTGAATGTTCGAACTAAAGACGAGAATCAGACCAACTGAAAAAATTAAAAATACCGGTTGACCTATATAGGTTTTTGGTGTTATATTTATATGTAGGTTAAAGAGAAA
>MPLU02093959.1_pt1 | contig 18757 bp, 13 predicted proteins | sample 1617381 | NCBI WGS metagenome assembly MPLU02 (sample SAMN05944801, study PRJNA350692) | marine metagenome | biome: marine; feature: ODZ; material: water; isolation source: 90 m water sample filtered on 0.2 um supor filter | place: Pacific Ocean | collected 2012-04-08 | depth 90m m
AGCAGCTTCTTCCGTAGCAGCTTCTTCCGTAGCAGCTTCTTCCGTAGCAGCTTCTTCCGTAGCAGCTTCTTCCGTAGCAGCTTCTTTGGTAGCAGCTTCTTTGGTAGCAGCTTTGCTGCGGGTTTCCTCTGCTTCCTCAGCGACTTTTTCTCCGGATGCGTGCGCCACCAGGGTATCTACCAGCCGCTCGTCAACTTTGACGGTCAGGTTGCGCAGCACGTGATCATTTAATCGACAGGCTCGTTCGAAGTGAACGACCTCTGTGGGATCAATGCGGAAATAGCTGAGCCAATAGGTACCTTTACGGTGCCCATTGATCGGGAAAGCCAGTTTTTGTTCGTTCCAGCGTCTGCTAATCAGGACTTCGCCACCGCGTCGCTCGATCATTTCCGTGATTTGACTATCCACGGCGTTAGGGTCACGAGCGAATCGATTTGAATCAAGAATGAACAGACATTCGTAGACGTTCTGAGTCAACGTTGTTCTTCCTTTCCAAGAGTTCTTAAAATTAGTTTCCGTTGTATTGGTTCATGCAGAAATCAGTACCGTTGTGTATCCATTTGCTGATGGCATCCGCAGCTGTTTGAACAGCTTCCTGGATCGTGTCCCGTTCCGCAGCTGGAAATTTTCCCAGCACGTAACCAGCAGCATCTCGTCCTTCCGGGATGGTGCCGATTCCAATCCGAAGACGGGAAAACTCATTGGTACCGAGCTTGTTAATGATGTCTTGTAGTCCTTTTTGGCCTCCTGAGGATCCCTGCGGGCGAAATCGTAATTTCGCCACGGGCAGGCTCAAGTCGTCACAGACGACAAGTAGATCCTGGTTCTCTAATCGGTAGTATTTTTTTGCTGGCAGGACACTTGTCCCGCTATCATTCATAAAGGTTATAGGGCAAAGCAACAAAACTGATTCTGAATCGATTGTTGCATCTACCGTTTCACCTTGAAAACGTACTTTAGGTTTGCTGGTGCCGTGTCGGCGTCCTAGTTCTTTCAATACTTCCCAGCCAATGTTGTGCCGTGTGCCGGTATATTTGCGACCGGGATTACCCAAGCCTACGATGATTTTCATGGCCAGGTGTAACTCATTAACATTAACTGTCCGTGGCTTCTTCTTCTTCCTCTCCCTCTTCCTTGCGTCCGATCACTTCGGGTTCGCCGGCACCGCCGGTATCTTCTGCGGCTTCCAGGTCGCCCTCTTCTTCCGGTTCGACCTCGGCGGTCGGTTCGACACATTGCACCAGCAGGCTATCACTTGGCAATGAGACCTTGATGCCGTCGGGCAACTCAAGGTCAGCTACGGTTAACGATTCGTGAAGTTCCAGTTGGTTAATATTCACTTCCAGTTTTTCTGGAATCGAATCGGCTCGACACTCGACTTCAATGGTATGGACCAGAACCTTGACGACACCACCAGCAGTTACGCCTGCCGCCGTTCCGCGTGTTTCCAGGCCAACGGTGACGGTAACCAGTTCGGTTGCCGAAACGCGAGTCAGATCAAGGTGGATAATGTTATCGCCGAGCGCGTCCCATTGGACTTCGCGGATCAAGGCACTTTCCTTGACGTCACCCTGCAGGTCAATCAGTTTGGCACTCTGTCGGATGGCATTCTGCACCTGGTCCGATGGAACAGCGAGTGGGACATTTTCTTTTCCGTGTCCATACAGGATTGCGGGAATTCGTCCGTCACGGCGCAGACGCCGTGTGTTTTGGCTGCCAAATGCATCGCGTCGTGTTACTTCAAATACCTCAGCCATACCTTGCATTATCCTATTTTGGCAGCGAATTTAATCGATCAACGAAAGTATTGTTTACCGGTCCTGGTTGGGAAGACGATGGTCGTCAGGTTCCAGGTCGTAGTCTGTCCGGCAGCCAGATGGTTCAGGGAACGTGGCTGCGGGAGACTTGCTGTAAACGAACCATTGTTACACAAATGGCATCAAAAACAAGGCCATCGGAGCTATCTGAGAAGACTTTAAGGAGCTTGTAAATAAGGAGTTTCAGTTGATTCGTGGCTTGCCCAAATTGGTTTCAAGAGGTAACTTTGAGGCTGGTTGTCTGATTTTCGCTAGATCTGGTTTCGCTATGGCAAAAACTCGCAAGAAAACGTTCGAGTACGTGGAGCCCATCGGAGCCCGTGTTTTAGTACGTAAAGACGAGCCAAAACGGGAAACCAAGGGGGGCATCGCCCTTCCCGATGCTGCAGAGATTCCTACGATTACGGGTCGAATCGTAGAGATTTCTACGTATATCAGTCATGATGACGATGTTCCGCTTCAGCAGTACGATAAGATCTTGTTTCACCCCAAGAATGCCATTCCGGTTGATTTCGAGGCGGACAACCTGCTGTTCGTTGTGCCTGTTGAAGACGTGGTCGCCGTTTTTCGTCCCGAATCAGAACCACGCAGCTAGTTTGCCTGGTGCTCCAGCGGTTTCCTGGGAATTCTCCAGCTGTGTTTCGGTGGCCTCGCATTTCCGACAGCAACAGGAATGGTTTCTCAGTTCCCATTGCCGAAGATCGCACTGATCGATTGATCATGATGAATGCGTTTGATGGCTTCTGCCAGCAGCGGGGCGACGGTTAAGATCTTGATCTGTGGAATCTTACGATCATCGGGTAAAGGTACGCTATCGGTCAAAACGACGCTGGTGATCGGTGCGTCGTGCAACCGTTCCATGGCTGGGCCACAAAGGATCCCATGAGTAGCAGCCACGTGGATTTCCCGGGCGCCGGCTTCCTGAACCAGACGCGCTGCGCCACAGATCGATCCTGCGGTACTGATCATGTCGTCAAACATCAAGGCGACACGTCCGTCGAGCGGACCTCCAATAATGTTTTCCTGCTTGGTTTCCGTGGCACTTGCTCGTCGCTTGTCGACGATGGCCAGGCGACCCCCGAGTCGTTTGACGTGTCCAATAGCGCGTTTAATGCTGCCTTCATCAGGGCTGACAACGGCAATTTCTTCATCCTGGAGCTGCATCTTGCTGAAATGCTCGTTTAATACAGGGGCGGCATACAAGTGATCCACTGGCACATCAAAAAATCCCTGGATCTGGGCAGCATGCAGGTCCATGGTAAGAACCCGGTCGGCGCCAGCTCGCGTGATTAGGTTGGCACATAGCTTGGCGGTAATGGGGACCCGGCCTTCATCCTTGCGGTCGGAGCGTGCGTAGCCGAAATAGGGAATGACAGCCGTAATGCGAGCGGCACTGGCTCGCTTGCAACTGTCAATCATGATCAATAATTCCATCAAGTTGTCATTAACCGGTGGGCAGGTTGACTGTACCAGGAAAACATCTCGTCCCCGGACGTCCTCCTCAATCTTGCAATGATTTTCGCCGTCGGGAAAAGAAGTCAGGGTAACGGCGCCGAGTGACAAGTGTAGAAATCCACAAATGTCTTCTGCTAACGGTTGATTCGCTCGACCACTGAAGATTTTTAGCTCGCGCATTTAATATCCCATCCTGATCATTTCCGCTTCGGCCAACTTAAGTTCATCAACGGTATTGATGGTAAGTGCCTCGCACGGTTGCAGCACTGGTAACGCCTCGACTTTCATCCCATGTTCTACCAGAATACCCGGACAGTCCGTCAAGTAGTATTCAGATTGCTGATTATTGTCAGTCATTTGTGAGAGTGCCAAAACAAGTCCCGGGCCATCAAACAGGTAAGTACTCATGTTGACTTCCTTGAGGGATCGCTGCTCTTGTGTAGCATCTTTTTCCTCGACAATCCCAGAGAAATGGTCGCTTTCATCGCGCAGGATCCGACCCAGACCGGTGGGATTTTCCTTAAGTAGTGTCCCTAGGATGCAGGCAGGATTCTCAGCGTCAAAGTGATCCAGGAGGTGTTCCAGGGATTTGGGTTGAATTAATGGTGAGTCACCCGTTAAGACAAGTACGGCGCCCTGGTGTTCACGAAAATGTTCAACGCACATCTGTACTGCATGCCCCGTTCCGAGACGTTGTGTTTGTTCAACGAATTCGAGATTGTCCCGATCGGCCAGTTGACGACGCACCTCGTCACTACGATAGCCGACCACGACCAGGATCCGTTCAATTCCCACAGATTCCACGGCATCCAGGACGTGGCTGATCATGGGGCGATTGAGAATCGGGCAGAGAACCTTGGGTAAGTCACTCTGCATACGAGTGCCCTGGCCGGCAGCCAGGATAATTGCGATTGGTTTATTCATGGTGGGTCGGGTTGTAAAAGTTCGTCGATTCGATGGTCCTGTTGCAGCTGATTTTGATCGATTTGGGAGAATAAACCAACCTTAACAGTTGTCCGGGCAAAGATCGTTTACTCCACACGATCATCTCCCGGGTACCGGGGCACGGGATAAATGATGGCCTGGGGAGATCAAGGATTTTCCATCACCAGTTCTCATCTTGCCACGAAGTGAAAGAAGAAACCAGTGGGGTTGTCGTTCGTTGACACTGGGTCATCAGGCAACCTACAATGACACGTTTTCCCGCCATCTCCCCTCTGCTGGTCCAGGCCAGGTGCGGAGAGGAGCAACGGCAGGTTTCAAGCAGTTTATCCAACCAGGAAACGAGGTGTAGTTGAGTGCAGGAAGCGATCGAGAAAGCCAGTACGCTGATCGAAGCCCTTGAGTGGATCCGGAGGTTTCGGGATAAGATTACGGTCATCAAACTCGGTGGCAGCGTGATGGGCGACGAGGATGCGCTCAGACATATTCTCATTGATATCGTATTCATGGAGACCGTTGGCATGCGGCCAGTATTGGTCCATGGTGGTGGGAACTTGATCAGCGAGGCCATGAGAGAAGCAGGGATTGAACCTCGTTTCGTGCAGGGACGTCGTTATACGGATGAGGCAACATTGAAAATTGTTGAAGAAGTACTTGCTTGCCAGGTCAATGAACGCTTGGCGGCGGCGATTGAAAAACTCGGTGGCCGGGCCATGAATTTGAATTTTCGTACGAGCAACGTTTTGACGGGTGAAAGGATTGAATTGGATAGCGAAGACGGGCCGCTTGATCTTGGGTATGTTGGACGCGTCACCCACGTTGATCGCCAGGTTATTGAGAACCTGTGTTATGCAGGGACCGTACCCGTGATTCCTTCCATGTGTATGCAGGAAGATGGGCAACAACTAAATGTAAATGCAGATACGGCAGCCATGGCGATTGCCCAGTCGCTGGGAGCTGAAAAACTGGTGTTCCTAAGTGATATTAATGGAGTTCGTGCCGACAAGGATGATCCGGATTCATTGCTCTATACGCTCACGGCAGATCGTGCTCGCGAATTGATTGATTCGGGCGCCATCGACTCGGGGATGATACCAAAGGTAGAAGCCTGCCTGGAAACACTGAACCAGGGTGTTGGTAAGGTACATATTATTGATGGTCGCATTCGACATTCGCTGCTGTTGGAGGTCTATACCGCGGAAGGAATTGGGACCCAGTTAATCCAGGGAGTGGAGACCTGAAAGCCCCGGGCCACCTGGGTTCCGGGGTGAACCGGTTGGTGCCCAGGTGTGTCAGGTAGGCCAGTATAAGATAGAGAAGAGGAGCATTTGCCATGGAGCCAAGAACGCCACTAGGTTCGACCGAGACGGTTGAGCTTTTTAAACGTTTTGTTATTCCGAATTACGGACGCTATCCCGTGAACCTCGTTCGAGGAGAAGGTTCTCATGTCTGGGATAGTGAGGGGAATCAATACCTGGACCTGTTTCCAGGTTGGGGATGCAATCTCCTGGGGCATTGTCCGCCACCGGTCGTGGAGGCTTTGCAGGAGCAGGTGCAAACGTTAATCCATGTTCCAAATTCCTGGCACCTGGAAGTGCAGGGGCAGTGGGCGAAACTATTGTCAGAACGAAGCTTCGGAGGGCAGGCTTTTTTCTGTAATTCGGGAGCTGAAGCGAACGAGGCGGCAATCAAGCTGGCTCGATTACATACTCCTGAGGAACGTTACAAGATCATTACGTTTGAAGGTGGGTTTCATGGCCGCACGTTGGCAACGACCACAGCGACGGCCCAGCCAAAGTATCATGCAGGCCTGGGGCCACTGATAGCCGGTTTCCAGTATGCACCCTTTGGAGATCTCGAAGCAGTACGCTCACTGATTGACGAGGAAACCTGTGCGATCATGGTGGAGCCAGTGCAAGGGGAAGGGGGAGTCCGGTTACCTCCCGATGGATTTCTTCAGGGACTGCGAGAGTTGGCTAACGAGAATGACCTGTTATTGATCTTTGACGAAGTCCAGACGGGTTGCGGTCGTACCGGAGAATGGTTCGGTTACCAGCATTTTGGAGTAACTCCCGATGTCATGACGTTAGCGAAGTCGCTGTGCGGTGGTATCGCAGGGGGAGCCATGCTGACCACGGCAGAAATCGCCCCGAGTTTGAGGCCCGGAATGCATGCGGCTACCTTTGGGGGCAATCCGATTGCCGCACGAGCGGGAATCGCCTGTATCGAGATGATAGAAAATGAAAATTTGCTGCAGAATGTTGCTCAGCTCAGTCAGTTGTTTCAGCAACGCCTGCTGGCCTTGCAGGAAAACTGTCAGTGGATTCGTGAAGTGAGAGTTATCGGGATGATGATTGGAATTGAATTAGATGTCGACGGAGGTCCGGTAGTAGAAGCTTGTATGAATAATGGGTTGCTGGTGAACTGTACCCAGGGGAATGTTGTTCGGTTGCTGCCGGCCATGACCCTGACGGAAGGCCAGGCAGAAAAAGGATGCCAGGTTTTGGCTGATGCCATCCAGGGTCTTAATCCCTAGCATGCTGCACGTGTCCGCGACGATATTTCAGGAAATGTATCAATGTCAAGAAACCTAGTTACCCTGTTCGATCTGGATGCTGACGAGATTAAACGCATCCTGGCGATCAGTAGTGAATTGAAACAGCAGTTGGAAGCAGGAGAGCGCCCGGCATTACTGCAGGGGCGAGGTATGGCCCTGTTGTTCGAAAAACCTTCCCTCCGAACGCGGGTTAGCTTCGAGATGGGGATTGGGCAACTCGGCGGTAATAGCCTCTTCCTCGGCGATGATGTGGGCTGGGGAAGTCGTGAGACGATCGAAGATTTTAGCCGCGTGTTGAGTCAATATGTGGATGTTATCGTTAGCCGATCCAAAGGACACGATAAGGTCGTTGAACTGGCAAATCATGCAGAATGTTCAGTGATTAATGGATTGACGGATTACTGTCACCCCTGCCAGGCATTGGCGGATATCCTTACCTTGCAGGAACATCAGGGTAGCCTGGAGGGACAGCAGTTAGCTTATGTGGGAGATGCCAACAACGTTGCTCGCAGCCTGGCAATCATTTGTGGAAAACTGGGTGTTGATTTTCTGCTGGCGGCACCGGAAGCGTATCAGTTCGAACAGGAATTCGTGGATCAACTAGGGCATGAACTTCCCGATTTCCAACTTCAGCAGACAACCGATCCGCGGGAGGCCGTCGAGAAGGCGGCTGTCGTTTATACCGATGTCTGGGCCAGCATGGGGCAGGAAGCCGAGATGGCAACACGCGCCGAAGCATTTAAACCTTTCCAGGTCAATGCGCAGTTGATGGCGGTGGCACCAGCCGATGCATGTTTCCTGCATTGCTTGCCCGCTCGACGGGGTGAGGAAGTGACTGACGATGTCATCGACGGTGCCCAGAGCCAGGTGATTCAACAGGCTGCTAATCGCATGCATGCCCAAAAAGGATTATTGGTTTGGCTTTTGAACGAGGCCAGTCGTTGATGAGCAGGGAGTTCCCGGCTCATCGGGCAGTGGCCTGTCGGTCTTGGGGTAAGCAGATTAGCGGTCAAGTAAAAGTATTGGAATAAGTAAGGGAGAGACTGATGACGAAACGTTCCCGGCGAGGCGCCAAGACGATGCGCTCGATTCGAGTCAAACGTGGATTTACCAAGGCTTCACCTGGTAGCGTCTTGTTCCAGGCAGGTGAAACAGTCGTGCTTTGCACGGCTAGTATCGAAGCACGCGTACCGCCCTGGCTCGAAGGTGCGGGAAAAGGTTGGATTACCTCTGAGTACAGCATGTTGCCACATAGCACGAGTCCCCGAAAACGACGGGATCGAGGGCCGAAAATGGATGGGCGAACCAGCGAGATTCAGCGATTGATTGGGCGTAGTATGCGTGCCGTCGCCGACCTGGAAGCCCTGGGCGAACGGACGTTGACGATCGATTGTGATGTGTTACAGGCAGATGGGGGAACCCGGACGGCAAGCATCACAGGCGCGTTTATTGCCGTGGTGGATGCCTTGCATAGCGTGCGCAAGGAGTTGCCGTTTCCAGGGCGGTATCCGTTGCGAGAAAGCGTGGCAGCGGTCAGTGTTGGAATGCTAGGGGAACGCTGTATGTTGGACCTGGATTACGAGTTGGACGTAAACGCTGATGTCGATATGAACGTTGTGATGACGGGCAGCGGTCAGTTTGTCGAGATCCAGGGGACAGGTGAAGAGGCAACCTTTAGTGATCAACAGTTGCAATCGCTGCTCAAACTAGCGCGGCGGGGAATCAAGGAACTCACCGAAGTCCAGCGATCAGCACTGGGAAAACGGTGGCCCTGGTAACATCCCGCGAGGGGAAGTGGGCGTCCAACGACATCCTGGGTTCCTGGGACGACGTTAATTAGCTTCTTCCCCTTCCATCATGGCCCCGGTCAGGTCGTCAGCAGAATCTTCCTGCGAGGAATCAGTACTTGCTTCCGGCTCCTTCTTGGGCTCCAGCGTGAAGCGATAGAAGTCTTTGGCATCATCTAGCTCGTTGCGGATGACGAGATTTCCCTGGGCGTCAATGAGTGCGAATTCACCGGGGGATCGCAGGGGCTTTTCCTTGGTGCTTCCCGGCAGTAGTTCACCGCCGAGGATGTCTGCGACAAACCAGTTTGTTTGTGCGTCGAACTCCTTAATGGTCTGGACGACGTGCGTAAACGGATGAGCATATCGTTGAGGACCACTGAAATTAAGGATGGAACCGCGAAAGACCTCTCGGTCGATTGGAACATCAACAGCGCGTGTTTTGTCCCAGGCAATAGTTTTTACCATGCCGCGAGGTTCGTCCAGCGTGAATTCATTGTTGCTGGCGTCACGGTTAAGCTTGGGTTCCAGGGCTGTACTGACCAATACCTGTTCCGGGTGAGGAAAGTAGACTGGAGGAGTGGGATCGCTCCAGGGGGAATTGCGAAAGAACTTGCGGTTCCTGGTGTCGTTGAGGTTCTGGAGTCGCAGGCGGACGTCATCAGCCAGCGTGTGTGTCTCCGGTGCGGAGTGCACGGTTAATTCACGCCCCTCGGTGACATTGGGGTTATTTGGATCTTCCAGGATCAACTGGATACGGTAACGGTAGGTGTGACCCGGTTGTACGTCGAAGTCATAGAAGCGAACCAGCTTATGGTCGACAGGCGTTTCTTCTTCCAGGAAAGATCCAGCCCCTTCTCCCATCATGCCTTCTCCCATCATACCTTCGCCCATCATGTCTTCCATGCCCATCTCTTCTTCTTCGCCGCCACCTGTATTCATTCCTTCCATGCCTGGAGCGAGGCCTGCTTCGTCCACGTTTTTCTTGCGACGAGCTACCGCTAAACCAGGAATGACCTCTTCATCTTCAGCCTGTTGAGCCACCTGTTCTTCAGAGAGTTCCTCTTCGATCCTGGCGGGTTTGCCGCCGAGTGGCAGTTGCGGATGCCACATGAAGGATTTTAGATCTCGCATCATGATCGGGGGACAGGGCATAACAATTTGAGGGTCAAGATTGTCCTTGCTGACAAACGTTTCCTTGGCAGTTCCATTCCACTGGGGAATCTCCTTCGAGAAGTAGTGACTGGCAGTTTTGACAACTTGCCATTCGTTGTCCTCGATTTTGCGATCCGGATCACCCGTGACGTCAACGCGTTGGGCAGAGAATGACAGGAAGGCAGGTTTGTCGCGACCACGGTCGTAACTCACGGCGCTGCCAAAGACTTCCTTGTACTGATCGAACTGTCGCTTGTAAGGTGCCAGGGCGACTACGGTGATCATCGGTCGCGCCAGTGGGATGACGTCTGCATCACCAGGAGCGATGAAAATATCTTCCTTGGAGTCAGGGGTGTAGGGACGGGCAACGTAGCCCTGGACTTTATCGGATCCTAATTTCCAGATCGAGGAAATCTCAGTGTTGCCTGCGCCCATCATTTCGTCTTCCAGGCCTTCCGGCATCATATCGTCTTCAAGACCTTCTTCGTCACCGCCGCCACCGCGAGTGCGTCGACGCCGTGGCGGACGTCGCGTCACTTTTTTCTTGGGTTCCTCCAGCGTTGCAGGTTCATCATTAGCGGTAGGGTCACTAAGCCTGTTGGTCGGGTTGTAGGCCAGGCAGACCGTGGCGGGGATCACCTGGATATCAGTGACGGTGAATAGTTCTGGATCACCACGCTTGGTAAGTGGGATCATCTTGGGCGGGTCAAAAGGAATTGGAGTTGAGTAGAATTGTGATGCGGTTGATTTTTGTTGCTCGCGGACTCGTTCCGGGTAATCGTTGGGTGGTTGCCGCTCCGGTAGCACTTGCTGCTCCCAGGTAGTTTGATCGAGGCTCTGGATATGGCTGCGAGCTGCCGTGATTTGCTGGTTCAGGTCAGCCGGTGATTTCTGGGTGCCGGATGTCTTGGAATCAGGGGCCCAGAGTACGAATAAGATCGCCAGCAGTAAGGCGGTGACGAGCCCTACTTTTTCTGCATGTAGCAGTAAAAAAGCATTAAGTCCGCTCTCTTTTAAGTGGATGTTTTTTTTGCTCATCGTTTGCTCCTGTGAACAGGTTGTCGCTGCCTTGCTGGTTTTGCGTGGTGAATTAATTTGCCACCCGGGACTTTTCCCGTGATGGTGCTGTGTGGCTTATTGTGCCGGGGGGTTTGCCTCGGCAGGTGCTTCCGCATTATTGGCAGCCGGTTCTTCCGGTGCAATTCGAAGCATCTCGATATTAATGGGGTTATAGATATAGACAACTCCGTAGAGTTCGATCTCTTCTTCGTACGGGAAGTTGGTGAGCAGCAGTCGCTCCGTGGTACTGGCGGCTGGCCCGCCACCGCCAAACATGTCCATCCCCTCACCGCCCTCTTCCCCGTCATCCATGGTGCCACCAAACATTTCCTCTTCCAGTGACCCTCCCTCCATGCCACCACCCTCGTCCATGCCAGCACCTCCGCCGGAGGAGCCAGCACGTCCCGCTGATCCATTGACGGAAACCTGCAGGATCTCGATGGGTAACTTGGCATTGCCGCAGGCGGTTAGTAGTTCAGGTAACTTAGTCAGATCCATTTTGAGTCGCAGTCGAATGGGATAGCGTTTGGCAACTGCCAGGTAGATCGTTTCCAGGTCAGGTGACGTACTGGGCTCGAGTGCTGTTTTTAAACGGTCAGCCTCGAGTCGACTGAATGTGTTGTCAACGTAACGGTGGTGCGCCGGATGAGCCGAGGCGGTGCTGGTAGTACCCGTGCCAGTATCCGTGCCAGTTCCCGTACTGCCGCTGTCAATGGAGCCGCCCCCCTCGGAACCGCCTTCATCGTCATCCATGCCAGCTGCCATGCCCATCATGTCATCCATGCCTTCGCCGCCCATTTCATCGCCCATGCCGCCACCGGAGGACCCGCTTTGAGCGGCACTGAAGCTGGTTACACTGCCGACGTCTTTGATGCCATCAGCATTACGGCCCACTTCGATATTGAGAATTTCTGTGATCACTGCCTTGGAGGGGACCAGTGCATCTTGGTTGACATTCTTCACGACCTGCATGATCTGGTTCAAAACCCACAGGTCTTCCTGGGCGTAGAGTACCTGCATGGTGGTTGGGGTACGGGCCCATTGGAAACGGCCAAGGGTGCTGCTTTGACTCGCCGAGTCCCAGGATACGATGGGTGGCGGGCCGAGTGCTTTGCTCCTGTCGCTGGCAGGTTGGCCAGTGCCGCCGAAGCCGGGCAGGTTATCACCGCCGGTTTCTTCCTTGGGCTTGCCAGCTTCCCAGTCAGAACGAATGACCGTGGCCAGCGGAGGTACTTGTTCCAGTACGTAAAGTTGGTATTGCTCCAGGTAATGCCGTTGGAGATTGTCTTCGGGTGCCTCACTGGGGAAATTGACAGTCTCGATGGGATAGCGTTGCCCGTTTTTCTCCAGTAGCCGATTGATGTCAGCCAGGAAATCTTCGCCCAGCCCCTGGGGCCAGACGAGTACGTCTTTTTGACGTTCGTACTGCAGTTCCCAGGCGTCAAGCAGGTTTTGCTTGAGTTGTTCAACCAACACGTTCATCTTTTCGTGGGAGTGGTCATTGGGATGATTCGGGTTGTCATTAATGACCGAAGAAACAGAACTGAAACCAGTTTCAATCTCTCCCAGGAACATGGCGGCTTCTCCCTGTAATTTCTTGGTGGACATGTACCAACCAAGGAGAAAAACCACGACTACCGCGCCGGTGGTAATCCAGAAGGAGTGTTTCTGCAGGGATTTTATCAGGTCTTTGGTATCCATGGTTTATTGCTTTCCATTTGAATTCGCAGCAACCGTATTGTTATCGGCCTCCGCTTGTTCCTGTCGTTTCTTTTCTTCTTCAGCAGCTTTACGTGCTTCGGCCTCTGCAGCACGCTTCTCATCCAGTTCAGTGATGCGCTGGGTCAGCAGCTTTTGTTGCCAGCAGAACTGGACGGTGAAGCTGTACTTGTTTTCCTCGAAAAAAGCGACTTGAGGTGGTGGTCCTGGTTTTTTCTTGTCGTCGTCCTTTGCGACCGCCGGTTTTTTGGCAGCCGGTGCAGTCGCTTCGTCAACCGGTTTCGGAGGAGTGTAATTCGGATTGGGGATCTTTTCCTTGGTGCTGGTACCGTCACTGAGCAAGAGGGCATAGCCTAAGCCCAGTTCGGCCATCGTGAAGGTTTCCAGATCGCCGTTGCCTCGTGGTAACCGGACCTTTTGCTGGGCCAGGTTTTTGATCAGCGTGTTACGGACATGCTGGGCACGTGAAGATCGTAGATCCTTGTTGAAGTAATGGTAGCCCCGGATTTCGATTACCCAGCCAGCACCTTCCGGACCGGTCACCTCAATATTTGAGGGGGGCTCGGTACCGGTAGCTCCTGCATCCTCAGCGGCAGCGGCAGCCTGGGCTTGTTGCTGTAACCAGGGCTGAGAGAGCAAGTAGCGTTTCTTGATGTCCTCATCAAACCATGTTGTCAAATCCTCGAAATGCTGAGTTTCAATCGCCTCGATGTACAGGTCGCTCCGCTGATTGAAAGGCTTGTCTTCCGGATTGCGGATGACGCCCGGTTGAAAGTCCTTGTCCCGGGGGAGAGCCTGGTTAATAGCCCGGAATAACTCGAGCCACAGTAATCGGCGATCTCCATTGCTTGCCAGTTCTGTTCCAATTGCTTTTAACTGGTTCAGCTGGCTGACTAGTCCGTCGTCCTTGGTCTTATGATCGGTGCTTTCCGTCTTGAGCGTCCCGACCTGGGAGAGTGCAGCATTCCAGGTGATATTGTCCTGGGAATGTTCCTTGTGCACCTTGTTCCAGATTCCGTAGTAGGAGCTAAAGTTAACAGCACAAGCCAGTAGAAGTGCCGCCAGGGAGACGACAACCCATGGTTTCTTCGCGCGAATCAAACGTTCAATCATGATCTCGCGGGGTACCAGGTTTGTCTGCAAGCGGGCTTCTCCCAGGCCTTGCAGGCAAAGTCCAAAACAAACTCCGAAAGACAGGACGTTGTCACGGAAGGCAGGGTTGGAGGTAACAGATGACCCGCCGAGTCGTGAAAAACTGTCAAAATCTTCGACTTCGTAGCCCAGGTTCTTGGACAGGTACTGACGTAATCCAGGTAACTTGACCGCGTTACCCATGGCAATTGCACTGCGGATTGTCGTCTTGCGATCAATCCCCTGGAAATAGCCAATGGAACGCTGGACCTCCGTCACGAGATCATTGAAAACCGGTCGCATGGACTGGAAAATTACCTTGGCATCTTTTGCTTGTCGAGCATTTCGCTTCAAGTGCTCTGCCTTGGCAAAAGTAAGTTTCAATTCCTTGGTCAATTGACGTGTGAAATGATTGCCACCGACAGGAATGCTGCGCTGCCAGACACGCTGTCCATTGGTAATGACCAGGTCAGTTGTTTCCGTACCCATCGAAAGAATCACGATTGACTCAGGAGGGTTTTCTGGATCGTAATCATCGAGGTCTTCACCATTGTTGAGCAAGTCGTAGACAACAAAGTTGTAGACCGAGAGGGGAGATAGCTGGACAATGTCCAGGTCAATGTCTGCATCGTCAAAAGGTTTGATGCTGGTCAGCAGCTGATCTCGTTTGATTGCAAACAGTCCGACCTCGGTTTCGATGGCCGCTTCGGAATCGTCCGATTGCCAGCCCATCTGCTGGTAATCCCAGATGACTTCCTCGAGATCGAAGGGGATCTGCTGGCGAGCTTCGTACTTAACCAGGTCGGGTATTTTCTTGGCATCGACCGGTGGAGGCTTGAAGAATTTTGCCAGGCCACTCTGACCAGGTAACGACATGGCAATCATGTCACCGGTCAGATCGTTCCGGGAAAGGAACTGCTGTAAGGCTTCCTGGATTAATTCTTCAGGATTTGCCTCCGGCTGAGTCAGGATTTTAGGATATTCCACGTAGTCAAATGCATCGGCTACCACCTGGTCTCCGTCCAGTGTGCAACGCATCGCCTTGAGCGCACATTGCCCAATATCGATTCCCCAGACGCCAACGTTCTTAGCCATCTAAATTCCCCTCTCCTGCACCTTCACAAGGTTGAAACCTTGATTGCTTCATGTCCTAAAGATCGTAAGGATTGTAACACCTAAGACGAACAGGTCGACGCCAACTAGGAAAACTTCACCAGCGCAGTACGCAGGCACTCGCCATACCGTCCACGCAATCGGTAAATGTTTGCTCGCTGAAAGCCTCCAACCATTCGTAAATCTGTTCCAGTTTTGATGCAATAAAACGTCGCATCACCCAGCTATTTCACGAGTTACACGGAATGAATTAAGGATGAGTTCAGTGTCTCACTCAGAGAAGAATTAAATAGCTGATATCTCCACTCTATCTTACCTTCTACTCTAGTACTGGAAGGGAGTAATTGTCAATCTTTCCCTCCTTTCTGGCAGGTCGGTTCCGGATGGCTCTATGCTCGACGGCAAACCACTTAACAGCTACCCTGATAGGTAGCCACTGAGAATGAAAACCTCACGTCCGAAGTCCGTTTTCAGGTGGTGTAACCGGTCTACCCTGAGACGACTCGGTGCCGACTAAAGTTCCCTGGAAAGGGAACAATTAATTTGCACCCCCTCTCTGGTAGTAGTTTTGGACAGTTTCTCTCCTTTCCTGCAATGTTGTTGTCTTCCATGAGCTACCAGGAACTACTGATTCTGCTCCCGTGTCACAGCCTGGAAGACTTCCCTGTGCATCATGAAGGAGACGATGCCCAAGGCCTGTTAGCCGGCTGGTCAGCCCTTTGGCATCCGCTCCTGCTGGCCGAGGCGCAATCGATTCTGAGTTGGCATCGCATGGATGATCCTCCTGTTGAATTGAAAGACCGTCTGGTCGTCGTGCCGGAAGTGAGTTACCAGGAATTACCAACGGGTTTTGTCGAGCGGGCACGCAGCGAGGGGGCTCGTGTAATTCGTCGCAAGAAGGATCGACAGGAGATTGTCCAGGCGGCGTTGGAAGGAGTGGACTCGCAGGTCGTGATTCCTGACGACCTGGTGGCAGATTTCCTGGCGCTCGGTTATTGCCATCTGCAGGTTGAGCTGCTGACTCGCCAGATGCGGTATGCCAGTAACCTCGACGAAATCCATTTCCAGAACCTGGCCGTTGCTGCGGCCACGGCTGCGGTTGCCGGAGATTATGAATTATCACAACAAAAACTGACGGCCTGCTTTGATCTGCTGGCCGAAGAACGTGACCACTATTACTCGGTGGAAGTGTTCCTGATTGATATTACCATGGTCACGGAAGCGACCAGCGGTGCACGATTACAGCAAGAGCTGTCCACGCCAACTCCCACCAACTGCCTGCTGTCAGCCCGGGATGTTCAGCACCTGGCGAGCCAGCAGTCAGAGACCTTTGAGTCGCTCAAGCAAAGTCTGCAGTCGGGCCAGGCAAATGTTATCGGCGGGGAATTCTCCGAACGCGCGCTGTCCCTGTTGAGTATTGAATCGGTATGGCAGGAGCTGCAACGTGGACGCTCGGTATATCAAGAGTTGCTGACCCAGCCAGTGCGGATCTATGGACGACAACGGTTTGGACTTAATGCGAATCTGCCCCAGGCACTCAGCAAGTTCGGTTTCCAGGGGGCAATTCATACGACATTTGAAGATGGTAAGTTCCCGGAGGGAAGCCAGGTAAAGACCCGCTGGGAGGGGAGAGATGGTACCGGAGTCGATGCCCTGGCTCGTGTGCCACTGGATGCCAATAAGCCGGGTACGTTCCTCTCGCTGGCAAATAAACTGGGTGAGTCGATGGACATGGACCACGTGGCCACGATTTGCCTGGCCCATTGGCCAGGCCAGGTGAGCCCCTGGTATGAGGACTTACGGCGTATTGCTCGATATGGGAACGTACTAGGAAAGTTCGTGACCCTGGAGAACTATTTCGAACAAACGGATGTTGCCGGCTTGAACGATCGTTTCGAGATGGACCAGTACCAGGCTCCGTTTCTCAAGCAGGATATTGTTCGGAATCAAACAGACCCGATTTCTTTTTGGATTCGTTACTGGCAGCGTGAGGGAGCCGTGGATGCCTGCCAGAATTTAGAGACGCTCGTGCAATTGGTCAGTGGAAACGTCATCGCGGACAGCGAGATGATTGACCAACTGGATGTCCAGGTGGCTGCCCAGGAAGAGATGCGTCTCGTGGCGCGAAAGAGTACCGATGAGACTGTCGATGTGGAAGACGGATCTGAGCCAGGACTAGTTGGCAGGGTCGCACAACTGGCAAGAGATTTTTCTGCCACGATTAGTCAACCGGAGACACCGCAGCAGCCACGTTGCCAGGTTTTTAATCCGTGCAGTTTTACCCGGCGGATCCCGGTGGATGTTTCGCAGTTGGACGCCTTACCTGATGTTGCAGGGCCCGTCTATGCGGCCCATGAAATGGAAGCAAGTGATGGAAGTGGAACGACCCGATGGGCCCTGGTAGATGTCCCGCCGATGGGGTTTGTTGACCTGACGGCTGGTACGGGTACAGGCAGCGGTAAGCAGCGTGAGTTGCCGCTGGTGGATGAGGGGATATTACGGAACGAGTTTTTTCAGGTCGTGGTGCATCCGGAGACTGGTGGAATCCAGGCGCTACGAGGTTATGAATCACGAGACAATCGCATTTCACAACAATTAGCGTATCGTTCCGGACAGCGACGAGGGCGCCCTGGTATGGCCTGGGATGAACGCGAGGAAGAAAAGAATTATTCTCGCATGGTTGCCGAGGAAGTACTAACCACTTGCGCCTCAACGATCATGGGTGAAATTACCAGTCGTGGACACTTGTTGGGTGATCAGGATGAAAAACTGGCCCGTTTTGAACAACGCATGCAATTATGGCGAGGCAGCCGTGTGCTGCGATTATCAATCCAGATCTGGCCGGACAAGCAGCCCGCAGCGTCTCCCTGGAACTCTTATTACTGCAGTCGCTTTGCCTGGAAAAACGAAGGTGCTGACCTGTACCGGGCAGTCAACCAGTCACGCCACAAGGCGACGGCTACCCACCTGGAAGCTCCGCAGTACCTGGATATTGACGATGGAGAATCCTCCACGACCCTGCTGACAGGCGGCTTGCCCTTCCACCGTCGGATTGGTTTCCGGATGCTGGACAGCCTGCTGGCGGTCCGGGGAGAGAGCCAGCAAACGTTTGAGCTGGGAATCGGAGTGGATGTTCCCCATCCCCTGCAGGAAGCAGTTAGTTGGATGAGTCCAGACGTAACGATTTTCGATCCGCAGGGGCGTTCTCCGACCGAGAAGAGTGCCTGGCTATTTCACCTGAATGCACGCAATGTGATGGCGACTCGTTGGCAGCCCTGGGTGGAAGAGGGGCAGATTGTTGGATTTCAGGTAAGGTTGCTGGAAGTATCCGGACGCAGGGCGCGGCTTGAGTTAAATAGCTTTCGACCAGTTGCTGCCGCGCAACAGGTTAATTTTGAAGGTGAATCGCTGGGAGATTGCCGGGTTGAAGAGGGAAGTGTTCACGTGGAAATGGCACCGCACGAATGGATACAGCTCAATGTGCGGTGGTGATGGGGCCGTCAGTGTTGATAAGTTGAGTGGCAGGCTGTTCGGTTCGGCCGGATCGTGAATGGATGAGATCATGATTGTAACCATTGATGGACCTGCTGGCGCTGGCAAGAGCAGTGTCGCCCGAGCGCTGGCCGCAGAACTTGGGTTCGACTTTCTTGATACGGGTGCCATGTATCGAAGCGTTGCCTGGTTGGCTCTTGAATCGGAGATTTCCTGGGATGATTCTGACCAGGTGGTGAGCCTGGTCTCCCGGATGGATCTGGCCCTGGATGAAAACCGGGTGACTTTAAATGGAGAGGACGTGAGCCAGGCGATTCGAGATCCGAAAGTCGGCAAAGTCATTCACCACGTGGCAGATAATCAACGCGTCAGAGAACAGCTAGTGCAATTACAACGCAGGCTTGCGGCAGGCAAGGATATGGTGACTGAAGGGCGAGACCAGGGGTCGGTTGCCTTTCCTGTTGCGGAGTGCAAGATATTTTTAACCGCCAGTCCCGAGGAACGTGCCCGTCGGCGAGCTGCCCAGTTGGCAG
>MPLU02302193.1_pt1 | contig 18756 bp, 16 predicted proteins | sample 1617381 | NCBI WGS metagenome assembly MPLU02 (sample SAMN05944801, study PRJNA350692) | marine metagenome | biome: marine; feature: ODZ; material: water; isolation source: 90 m water sample filtered on 0.2 um supor filter | place: Pacific Ocean | collected 2012-04-08 | depth 90m m
ATGACTCGAGCCAGGTACAGATTCAGGAGCGTGCGAAGAACGGCAATCGTCGTGGGCTTGATCCAGTTCTCATCATTGCCGTCTGTGGTGGTGGAAACAATCTCACCCCCCCAGCTGAGTGGAGGTGGAACCGACTGACGCCTACGCGCAACAAGCCAAGCCCAGGCACTGATCACAGAGAAGCTTGCCAACAGATCAGACCAAATCAGCTTCAGGGATTGCAACAGAAAACCAGGACCCTCGAGCACGTTCAGCATCAAGCCTGGGATTGCACTCGCACAATGCAGCGAAATCCCTGATGACAGGTGGACGTATCGATCCCCTGGGCCATCCGTGCAGCCGGTCGATAGCGACGGCAATAGCTCGGTGCACAAAGGAAGGAACCTCCCTTCACCACCTTGCGTGGACTATTGCCGTGTTGAGAGCTGGCATCAATGCTGGCCTGCTCTGGTGCTCCGCGCGGATTCTGAATCGTGCAACAGCCTCCCTCAGCCTTATGGGCTTGCAACCTGGCCTGATGATCGTGATACCAATCGTCGGTCCACTCCCAGACGTTGCCGATCATGTCGAGGAGGCCGTAGCCATTTGCGGGGAAGATGCCGACAGGGGAGGTTCGCTCCCAACCATCGAAGCAGCTGTTGTGATGGGGAAAATCACCCTGAAAGGTATTGGCCATCGGCCTGCCGCCAGGATGAAGTTCATCCCCCCAGGCGAACTCGGCGGCCTCCAATTCCGCTCGCGCAGCACGTTCCCATTCCGCTTCGCTGGGCAACTGCTTGCCTGCCCAGAGGGCATAAGCCTGGGCATCCTCATGGGTGACATGCACCACAGGGTGTTGCTCACGCCCCTTGATCGAACTTCCCGGCCCTTCAGGATGGCGCCAATTCGCGCCTGGCAGATACTTCCACCAGCGATAGGGATCTGCGGTTCCGACAGGCCCCGATGGTGGCACAAAAACGATCGAAGCAGCAGCCAGCAACTCAGGCCGGGCATCAGGGTAGGCCGCTGGATCAGCGGGTTTTTCGGCAACGGTCTGGTGGCCCGTGGCCTTGACGAACTTGCGGAACTGCGCGTTGGTAACCGGCCCCCGGTCAATCCAGAATCCTTCGATGCTGACGCGATGTGCAGGCGCTTCCTCCGGGTAATGATCATTGGAACCCATCTGGAACAAACCAGCGGGTATCCAAACCATCTCTCGCGCCGGTGGGCGACCAGGCGGGCGTTTGACGGAAGCAGAAGAGAAGGAAGAATCAGCGGCAGTCATAGGGGGACGGGCTGGAACGACCGGAGACTCCCTGCGCAAGGTGCTTGATCACAATCGGTTGATGTTGGCTGCTGTTGCTCGGCCTGGCCGAGCCGATGACGAGCTCAAGCCAGGAGACCAGGCGGCATGTCCATCAAGACAAGTCGCCCAGCCATGGCAAAGCCTCAGGACTGCCCTGAGGTGCTCACCATCTTCTCGAGAACCCGAGACAGGTTGAAGCTGGCCGCCTTATGGCGGGGTGGAAACTCCTTGAAGGATTCAAGGAAATGGGCGACATAAGCCTGTGCTGGCACCAACAGGAAAATGTGGTCGATATACCACTCCCAATAGGAGTTGGAGGTGATGTCAGCCCGCTCGTAGGGATCAGTCTTGAGATTGAAGACCTTCGGAATGCGCAGGGTGGTGAACGGTTCCGCCCAAACCTGCAAAGTACCTACCGCTCGCTGCTCCATGAACACAAACTTCCAGTTGTCGTAGCGAAGGGCGGTGAGATCGCCATCGTCACTGAAGTAGAAGAACTCCGAGCGGGGGCTCTTGTCGGTCTTGCCCGTCCAGTAATCGAGCATGTTGTAGCCATCGAGATGCACCTTGAAATTTTTGCTGCCGGCCTGATGCCCAGCCTTGAGCTTGGACTTGATATCCGCCTCCCCGGCAATGGCAAGAATTGAGGGCAACCAATCCAGATGACTGACAATCTCGGTGTAGAGGGTGCCAGGAGCAATCTGGCCTGGCCAACGCACCAACGCTGGGACGCGATAGGCACCTTCCCAGTTTGAGTTCTTCTCATTGCGGAAAGGGGTCATGGCACCATCGGGCCAACTGTTCATATGCGGGCCGTTATCGGTGCTGTACATGACGAGGGTGTCATCAGTCACACCCAGCTCATCAAGCAGATCGAGCATCTCGCCAATGCAATCATCGTGATAAAGCATGGCGTCGTGATATTCCGATTGCCAGCGACCAGCACGGCCCTTGTCTTCTGGGCGGACATGGGTACGGAAATGCATATGGGTGGCGTTGAACCACACGAAGAAAGGTTCTCCCGATGCCACCACTTCACGAATGAATCGCTTGGCTTCCTTCAGGAACTCTGAGTCGCAGGTTTCCATCCGCTTTTTGGTCAGCGGTCCGGTGTCCTCAATACGCTGGGTGCCATCAGGATTAGCCCAGCTGTGCATCACCCCACGGGGGCCGAACTTCTTACGGAAATCGGGAAAATCTTCTGGCTTTGGATAGTCGTCATGCTCTGGTTCCTCCTCAGCATTGAGGTGATAGAGATTGCCGAAGAACTCATCAAAACCGTGCGCCGTCGGTAGATGCTCATCGCGGTCACCGAAATGGTTCTTACCAAACTGACCGGTGCGATAACCAAGGGGCTTTAACAACTCGGCAATGGTGGGGTCTTCAGCTGCATAGCCAAGCTCTGCACCAGGCATGCCCACCTTGCTGAGGCCGGTGCGGAACACACTCTGACCAGAGATGAAGGCGGCCCGGCCTGCGGTGCAGCTCTGCTCAGCGTAGGAATGGATGAAGCGGCCTCCCTCCTTGGCGACACGGTCAATATTGGGGGTTTGATAGCCCATCAAACCATCGCTGTAGCAGCTGAGATTGCTCTGACCGATGTCGTCTCCCCAGAGAATCAGAACATTGGGTTTTCCGTTCGGCATGAAAGATGAGATCGCAAGGTGAAGTGGCGACCAACGCCATCCTCACAAGATATTCAAGGCCAACCAGATTGCACAGGATCACGATGCCCAGGGAGCTTCAATACACAGAATCACATAAATATTATGCCGTTAACGGCAGTCCCAAAGGCGTTTCGCAAAGCAAGCCGCTGAAATGACATTCCACAACAGCGAGCTTGAAGCTAAAGTTTTTTTTCGCAGTCAGCTCCAAGGCATGAGCAACTGAGCCTGACGACCGGCCCGCAAGACATCGATCACAGCCACGACAGACAGTCCAATCGCAGCAAGAGGCAAGAGTTCACCCTGATGCTGATCAGAGTTCAGAGCATGACCTCAATAAGGCCTTTCACCTGAATTGGAATACCACTGTTGACGCCAAACCAATAAAAAAGCCTTGGCAACTGCCAAGGCTTGAGTTGAGCAACTTTGTGATTGCCTCAGTTTCGTCTGCCACCACCTTGCAGAGAAATAATCAGTTGAAGGATAAAGATGAATAAGTTGATGTAAGTGAGATACATCCCCAAAGCACCCGCCAGATATTGATCATCTCTATAGGCACGAGGCATCGTGTAGAAATCAACGAAGGCCATGCCCACAAAGAGCACCGTGCCGAAGCCGGCGATCATCAGGTTCGTAGCCGCGAAGATTCCAGGGCCAACGAAGATGCTGGCGATCCAGATGCCAACAATGGCAAGGATCAGGCCAATAAGGCCTAAGCCCACAACACCCGAGAGGGCCTGTCCGACAGTGTCACTCATGCGCCGGCCAAACACCGATGCAATCGCAAAGGTGAGACCGGTCGCCAGAGCAGCGACACCGATGGAAGCCACACCGGCAACGGCAACGGCCTGAAGCACCAGCCCGGTGAGGGTGAACCCCGTCAACAGGCTGAAGGTGGCCAGCAAAGGAAGCGCCGTGGCGCTATTGCTGTTTTTTGCTGCATTCTGGGCAACAAAGAAAAGAATGAACCACGGGATGATCGCCACCATCGACATGGTGGAGAAGGCCTGAATGCCCATGGATTGGAGCGTGAACATGCCTCCCAGCACGCCAGCGGCGGTGAGCACCATGCCACCACCGACAAAAGGCAGAGCCTTGTTCACCACATTGGGACCAACCAGGGCGCTGGATTGCGCATCCCGGATGGCTTCTCGGAAATTGCTGCTTGCTGGCATGTCTAACCAGATCACGTAACCCATGCACTCTGGCAGCAAAAAAAGGGTTTGCTGAGTTTTTTAAGTGCGGATCTCCCTATCGACGGTCACGGCTGGCATAGGCGTCAACCAACCGCTGAACCAGTGGATGACGCACAACATCCGCAGAGGTGAGACGACAGATGGCGATCCCCTCAACGCCTTCAAGCACATCCGCCGCTTCATCGAGTCCACTCAATTGACCAGGGGGAAGGTCCGCCTGGGTGGTGTCACCGGTAACCACCATGCGGGAGCGCTCACCCAACCTGGTGAGCACCATGCGCATCTGGGCTGTTGTGGTGTTCTGAGCCTCATCGAGGATCACAAAGGAATCGGCAAGGGTGCGTCCGCGCATATAGGCGAGTGGCGCCACCTCAATCACACCCTTCTCCAGCAGAGCCGTTGTCTTCTCAGGACTCAGCAGGCAATGAAGGGCATCGTAGAGAGGGCGCAGATAGGGATCCACTTTCTGCTGCAGATCTCCAGGCAGAAAGCCAAGCCGTTCTCCCGCTTCCACCGCTGGCCTGGTCAGCACCAGCCGCTCCACCCGGCGCTCGCTGAGCATGCGAACCGCAAGCACCGTGGCCAGGAAGGTCTTGCCGGTACCAGCCGGGCCGAGGGCGAAGGTGAGGTCATGGCGTTCCATCGCCTCCACATAGGCCTTCTGGCGCAAGGTTCGCGGCCGCAGCAGGTTGCCCCGTTGACTGCGGGCCAGAACCTGATGGCCCATTTGCTGATGAACATCCTTGCGACCGCTGTCCAGGGAGGAGAGCGCCGCCTGCAGATCAACGGCTGTGACCATCTGCCCCTCCTGCCAGATGGGCCGCATCAGCTCCACCACGGCTGCAGCCCGCTCAAGCTGAGCTGGACGTCCGCCGATCACAAGCTGGAGACCCCGCATCACCAAGGTGGCCCCGGTGAGTTTTCCCAGGCGATGCAGGGTATCTTCTGCCTCTCCGGCCAGCGCAAGCGCAGCGTCGGCATCTGGCAGATCAAAAACGAAGCGACCTTCAGCGGTGGCTTCGGTCATCGAAGAACTCAGCTTTCGGTTGCTTCTGCAGCAGCGTCGCCGGAATCAGAGGCCTTCTCAGCAGAAGCTGCAGCTTTGGCGGCGGCAGCGTCCTTGCTCGCCTGCTTGGCAGAGGCGTCACGTGCAGCAGCCTGCTTGGCTTTGCCGATGGTTTCAGCCGCTCTGACCCGCTTGCCGAGCAAGCCTCCTTTTTCCAGGAGACTGCGCACCGCATCCGTGGGTTGAGCACCCTGGCTCAGCCGCTGGCGCAGGGCTTCCGTATCCAGACGGGTCTCCTTGGTGCGGGGGTTGTAGAAACCCAGCTCCTGGAGTGGGCGACCGTCACGTCGGGAGGTGCTGTTGCAGGCCACGAGGCGGAAACTCGCTTCCCGCTTCTTTCCGAACCGCTTCAGGCGGAGCTTGATCATCGTGGCCCTGGAGTGTGGAACATGGATTCTCAGCGACGGCTTTCAGCGCGCGCCAAACAATAACCATAACCCGCAGAGGGGTTCATAAGTCTCCAAAGCCCTTCTTTTTCTTTTGCGGACGCTGACGCCGAGGCGGGGCACCGCCGCCCCCAGGAGGCATCCCACCCCCCATACCTGGCATTCCGCCCATACCCGGCATCCCTGGCATTCCTGGCATGCCGCCACCCATACCTGGCATTCCGCCCATCCCAGGCATGCCGCCGCGACTCATCTGCTGCATCATGCCGCGCATCTTCTGAAAATCAGCCAGCACCTTGTCCACATCCGCAGGGCTGTGGCCACTGCCAGCGGCGATGCGGCGGCGGGAGGGATTGGCCGCAAGCAACTCAGGCTGACTGCGCTCAGTCGCCGTCATCGAACCGATCATCGCCTCGATGCGCTTCAGCTGCTGCTCCCCCTGCTTGAGCATGCCGTCATCCAGCTTGTTCATGCCTGGGATCATCTTCATCAGCCCGCCCAGGGAACCCATGCGCTTGATCAAACGCATCTGCTGAACAAAATCTGTGAAATCGAAAGACGCCTCCTGCAGCTTGCGCTGCATCTTCTCGACATCAGCGAGTTCAACCTCCTTCTGGGCCTTCTCCACCAGGGTGAGCACATCCCCCATGCCGAGAATGCGACTGGCCATCCGCTCCGGATGGAACGGCTGCAGGGCCTCCACCTTCTCGCCGGTACCGACGAATTTGATCGGCTGACCACTCACCTTGCGGATCGAGAGCGCCGCACCACCCCTGGAATCACCGTCGAGCTTGGTCAGCACCGCTCCAGTGATGCCGACCTTTTCATGGAAGGCCCGGGTCAGATCAGCCGCCTCCTGGCCAATCATCGAATCCACCACCAGCAGCACCTCATCGGGCTGCACGGCAGAACGGATCCGCACCATCTCATCCATCATCTCGGTATCGATCTGCAGACGACCCGCCGTGTCGACCAGAACCGTGTCGAAACCTTCCTCACGGGCCTTGGCCAGGCCAGCGGCTGCAATCGCCTCAGGCTTGGCATCGGCACCAAGGCTGAACACATCCACAGCGATCTGAGCGCCAAGGGTGTGCAGCTGATCGATAGCTGCCGGCCGATACACATCCGCCGCAACCATCAGCGCCCTGCGGCCCTGATCCTTGAGATGCAATCCCAGCTTGGCGGTGGCGGTGGTTTTGCCAGCGCCCTGAAGACCGGCCATCAACACCACCGTCGGGGCCTGTTCAGCCCTGGCCAGTGGAGCGTTATCGCCCCCCATCACATCCACCAACTGTTCGTGCACCACCTGGATGAACTTCTGATCCGGGCTCACACCTCGAACCACCTCGGAACCAACGGCTTTCTGGCGCACCTCTTCAACGAAGTCCTTCACCACCGTCAGGCTCACGTCCGCGTCGAGGAGCGCGCGCCTCACCTCCTTGAGCGCACCCTCCACATTGGTTTCGCTGATCTTGCCCTGGCCTCTCAGCCCCTTGACCGCATCTTCAAGACGGGCCGATAGCTCATCAAACATTGGCCCTGATCACCTGACGCTTTACCTGATCGTAAAAAGCGACCGGGCTGGCGTCATGACCATTCAGGGATCAAGAACCGGCAGGGCATGAATCCCAGCGATCACAAACCGCTCAGATACTCGTGCAATCTCCAGCGATCGCCATCCCGGCCGAAGATATAGGTGACCGGAATGATGCCTGCGGCCGTTCTGTCGATCACCTGGCCTGCCCCATCAAGCCGCTCGTCGGTGTAACTCACCTCCGCCTTGGCTTCAATCCGCAGCGGGGATCGGCTCACCACCTTCAGAGAACGGATGCTTGCCTTGATCTTCTGGGTCTGACCGATAGCGGCGTCGTTATCACGTTCCTGAAGCACCCGGCTCACCAAACCACCTCTGGCCACCTCACCGAGGCCATCTCCCTCGCCAACGCCAAGAATCGCAGCCTTCTCAGCCAGCCAGCCATTCAGCAGCCCCTTGAGCTGCATCTCCGTGGGATCCGCTGAGGTGAGGGGCTCAATCGTTCTCGCGGCAGCAGCAATTGCTGGGGGCTGCCCCGCCTGTTGATCCTTGATGGTGGCTGTTTCAGGCAGCTGATCAGTGCTGACATTCAGAGGCGAACGAGGCCGGAAGAAGAACCAGCCCAGGAGGGCTGCAGCAACAACAGCCGCCACTGTGACGCCGGCACCGATCAGGATTGGGCCCTGGGGACGCCTGAGGCTGGACATCTGAATCGATGGCAGCTTTTCTCGCCAAGAGGGGCTCTCAAGCGAGTCCAGATCGGGGGGATCCAATTCCAGGCCAACCTCATCAACACTCTCTTCTTTGGCGGTGGAGCTGCTGAGCAGACCGCCAAGGTCAAGGGCGGGCAGGGAAAAGCCTGAGTCCCAGCCAATGGAAAGTTTTGAAGAAGCAGAGGCGCGAAGATCCTTGCGATCAAGACGTTCGACATAGGCCTGCACGTCCCGATCCGCGAACCAGGATTCCAGGTTCACCGCGTCAACATCAACATCCCGATAACCGGGCAGCACATCCCCCTGCAGCCAGGATCTGCAGTAGTCACAGAACGCGGCCAGAGCTCCACCGGGATGAGTGCTGAGCCAGTCCTGCAGGACAGCATCTGCGCTGTTCGCAAAACACGCCTCAGCCCGTCCCACGTCCGCCAGCAGCAGATCCATGCAACCCAGCATTGGATTGAGGTCGAGATCTGATGACGCGAGACTCTCGAGATGCTGCCTTGCCTCAAGAACCCGCTCGGGCTTGCGGCAGGAAAAACCTGCGGCGGTGAGAGCAAGAACCGCAAGGAAGCCGGCATCAGTGGATCCAGCTTGCTGCCAGCGAAGGAAAAGATCGATCTGCTCTTGAACCGTCAGAAATTTGCGGATCTGCTGAAAGAACAGTTCAAATTCACGTTGATCAAGGCTGCCGGGGGCTGGAGAGCTGGATGCTCCCTCAAGGCCACCACGTTGGCTCACAAAATCATCGAGAAGTCGCAGTCCTTCCTGATGGGAATCCTGATCACCGAGATCCCTGCTGACCAGATCAAGAATCCGGTAAGGCAGAAGCACCTCAAGATCTTCTGCCAGGCAGCGTTGCTGTTCAGGCAACTTGCTGATCCGCTGTAGCAGCGACTGACCCTCGTTGAGGATCAGAGCAGCTGCCTCATAACGACGATTCTCCTGATCCTGTCTGGCGGCATCACGGCAGGCCAGGGCAGCCAGAAGCGCCAGATCAGCTTCCCGGCCACTGCCTAGGGCGGGAGCCTGGGGGGGCTGCAGGGCATGAGCGGCCAGATGAAAGGCTTCATGGGGGGAATTCGCCTCCCAGAGCAGCATTAGCCCCGCCACTTCACGGCTGTAGGGCAGATCAAGGCCGGCGGTTTCCTGAGGGTGCTCACGGGCCAGCTCCAAAAGAGCTGCCTCATAGTCATGACGCCTCTGAGAATCCGTGAGCAGGTCTGCTGACAGCTGCAGCAATTCGCCGCGCTGACGGAGTGCTTCATGGGTGAATCCCTGATCAGGCGGGCGATCCAGCCTCCTCTCAAGGGTGCGCAGGATGCTATCGGCCTCTGCCGATGGGCTCACCCCAAGCAAGCGGAAATGATCGATCGGCAGTTCCACCAGCACTCGGCCTTTGGCTGGAAACTTAAGGCAGTGAAAGGGGTTTTGCCCATTTTTAGTGTCTGGCCCCTTACAGTCTTCAACTTCACGACGTTGTCGGCTGTCATGAGTCAGGACACTGCAGTGAGCTCCGACCAGGCCATCGCTGAGAAGTCGCCTGCCCTTGAGCATTCAGAACGCCTCTCCAACCTGGTTTCTGCCCAGCGGGCAGATGTTGATCGAGAAACAGGACTTGAGCTCTATCGGGACATGACCCTGGGGCGACGCTTTGAAGACAAGTGCGCCGAGATGTATTACCGGGGCAAAATGTTTGGCTTCGTGCACCTCTACAACGGCCAGGAAGCCGTGAGCACGGGTGTGATCGGCGCGATGAAACGAAAGCACGACTGGTTCTGCAGCACCTATCGCGACCATGTCCATGCCCTCAGTGCTGGTGTTCCAGCCCGTGAGGTGATGAGTGAACTCTTCGGCAAGGAAACCGGTTGCAGCAAAGGTCGAGGTGGATCCATGCACCTGTTCTCAAAGGAGCACCACCTGCTCGGTGGCTTTGCCTTCATCGGCGAAGGGATTCCCGTTGCACTTGGCGCAGCCTTCACAAGCCGTTATCGCCGTGATGCCCTGGGAGACTCCAGTAGCAATGCCGTATCCGCCGCATTCTTCGGAGACGGCACCTGCAACATCGGCCAGTTCTATGAGTGCCTGAACATGGCCCAGCTCTGGAAGCTGCCGATCCTGTTCGTGGTGGAGAACAACAAATGGGCAATCGGAATGGCACACCACCGGGCCACAAGCGATACAGAGATCTGGCGCAAGGCCGCGGCCTTCGGCATGGCGGGAGAGGAAGTGGATGGCATGGATGTTCTGGCCGTGCGGGCCGCAACAGAGAGGGCTCTTGCAAGGGCAAGAGCCGGTGAAGGGCCAACCCTGCTTGAGTGCCTCACCTACCGCTTCCGCGGCCACTCCCTGGCGGATCCCGACGAACTCCGCGCTGAGAAGGAGAAGGAATTCTGGGCCAAAAGAGACCCGATCAAGGCCCTGGAACGGGACCTGATCGCCAAGGGCCTGGCCAGCTCAGATGATCTGCGTGGGATCGAGAAAAACATTGATGCCGAAGTGGCTGACTCCGTTGAATTCGCCCTCGCCTCGCCGGAACCGGATCCAGGGGAACTGACGCGCTACATCTGGAGCGAGGCTGAGCACGACAGCTGACGGTTCAGCTTGCTGGGAACAAACGCGTGCGGTGAAAGTTTTTGGACGCCCAGTTTTTGGACGCAGTTGAGAGAGTCAAACGGCAAGTTTGATTCGGCCTAAGTGCTGCAGAAAACACTTCTGCAAAAAAAACAATCCTGAAGACCGTGTTCTTGAAGACAGTGGTCTTGAAGACAGCGGTCCTCAAGACAACCGAAATTGAGACACTGACCGGCTGAAAAGGGTGCCTCATAAAAGATTGCCTCAGAACCTTGTCCTGAAGGAAACTGGATAGATGCCATCGGATCAACTTCGGGAGCTGGAGCCGATGCAGGGATGGCATGGATTTTCAGGGGGGCCCGATTTCAGGGGGCCGATTTTCAGGGGGCCCGGTTGGCATGCCCCCAAACCCCCAAAAGGTTCAGATGCCGCTGGGCAGCCTTCTCGTGAGGTTGCGCAGCTTGCGCAGGGCCTTCAACTCAACCTGACGCACACGCTCCCGTGAGACATCAAGCAGCCTGCCGATTTCCGCCAGGGTGTGGCGCTCATTGCTTTCAAGCCCGAAGCGCAGTTTGAGGACATGCTGCTCCTGCTCACTGAGATGGCTGAGCCAACGGCCGAGCTGCTCATGATGAATGCGCTGCTCCACCTGATCAAGGGGCTCATCATTGGAGGAGTCCGCAATCAGATCACCAAGAAAACTGCGTCCTTCTTCACCGTTGACAGGTGCATCAAGACTGCTCGTGGTGAGGGACTGACGCAGCAGGGAATCAAGTTCATCAAGGGGCATCTCCATGGCCTCAGAGATCTCAAGCCGACTGGGCATGGCGCCAAGCTTGTGAGCAAGGTCGAGACTCACCTTGCGAATCGTGGTGAGGCGTTCACTTAGATGAACGGGCAGGCGGATGGTGCGTGACTGACAGGCGATGGCACGGGTCATGCTCTGGCGAATCCACCAGAAGGCATAGGTGGAAAATTTGTATCCACGGGTGGGATCGAACTTTTCAACAGCTCTTTCAAGCCCCAGGGATCCCTCTTGAATGAGATCCAACAATTCCAGCCCCTTGCCCTGATATTTCTTCGCAACACTCACGACCAGCCGCAAATTGGCCTTCATCATGCGTTCCTTCGCACGACGACCAATGCGCATCAGCCGCTTCTGCTTGGACGTTAATTTCTTGCCTTCCTCGGTATCAGCGCCCTGCTCAAGAAGACCCATCATCGCCTGAACCTGATTGCCCAGCTCAATTTCCTCAGCTGGCGTCAACAGAGGAATTCGCCCAATCGTCGACAAGTACCAACTGATCGGATCACTGCTGCGACGACGTTGGGTCTCCGCAGATTTCATTGGCGCTGTAACCATCTCCCTGTCCCCTATGGGTGAGGAAGAATTTCCTACGAAAAACTGTAATGTCCAGATGTTTTCAGCAAGCTTTCATATTCGAGGAGAGAAAACGACACATTTGGGCTTCAAGGCCGCGCAATCAACGCCCTCCTGTGTGCATTTCCTCATATAAGTTTCTTTGTCTCTCCAGGGTCAACTTGCTGAGGACACGGCTGATTTCCGTTGCGGAGCTGCCTGAACGGCACTGTTTCCCTGCCTCTGAATGCAGAAACATCGCGGCAGCACAAGCTTCGCTGCGACATTCCCCTTCGACAGCAAGGGCCATTGCCCCCCAGCCGCCGAGATAACCGGCAAGAAGATCACCAAGTCCGGTTCTTGCCACCCAGGGGGCGGTTTCAGACAACTGCCATTGCCGACCGGAGGCATCCGCAAGCACGCTGTGGGCCCCTTTGAGCAGGACAGTGGCGCCGCTCTGACTCGCCGCTGCCGCTGCCGCCTGCAGCGGGGCCAGATCCCTGAGATGGGGAAACAGACGCGCGAATTCACTGGCATGGGGAGTGATCCAGGTCGGCCCCTGCCTCTGCTGCAACCAACGCCATCCCTCTGCACAGCAGGACAAGCGGTTGAGACCATCGGCATCCAGCACCAGCAGGCCGGAGAAGTCACGCAGAGGTGCACTCTCAATTGCCCAGGACTCGTGGCTCTGTCCCAAGCCAGGACCGCAGACCACCGCATCAAGTCGACGGAGATCATGGCTGCTCAGCCATGGTTCCAGGCTCAGACCAGCCTCGGCAGACGACGCCAGGGAAGCCGCAACAATCAGCTCTGGTTCTAACTCCCAGAGCCGCTCGGCAACAGCAGCAGGAACCGCAGCCTGCACACTGCCTGCCCCGCTGGCCAGAGCACCCTGAATTGCGATTCTGGCTGCACCACGGTATTGATCACTGCCAGCAATGACCAGAACACGTCCGCGCTGATATTTCATCGCCGTGAGCTGCGGCTGCGGGCAGGGCAGCGTGAGCAGATCCGCGGGCTTGATCAGACGGGGCTGCGACTCCCCCAGAGAAGCAAGCAGGGGTGCCTGCAGCCCGAGATCAACCCTCTCAATCTGGCCGACATGGCCAAGGGCCAGATCCTGAACCAAACCCTGCTTGATCAGGCCAACGCTGAGGGTGGTGGCAGCCACGGCTGCATCAGCCTGTAAAAGGCGTCCGGAATCCGAACAGAGCCCCGCCGGCAGATCAAGACTGACAAGCCTGCCGGGCTGCTTGATCTGGCGGTGGCGAAACAGCGCCGCCAAGGAATCAGGCAAGGGGCGGGTCTGACCGAGGCCAAACAGGGCCTCGATCCAGAGGGCCCCGTCGTCTGGATCAGGTGGATCGCTCAACTGGGGCAGACCCAACCAACAGGCATGGGTCCAATGCTGGGCTGTGAGGGATTTTCGAATCGGCAGGGGAGACCAGAGGCTCACTTGCACGCCGGCCAGGTGCAATTCCCTGGCAACAACCAGACCATCACCGCCGTTATGCCCGGGTCCCACCAGCACAAGCGCACCCTGATCCAGTAATCCGGGCTGATCCAGAAACCAGCGCACCATCCCCTGGCCCACCTTCTCCATCAAGGCGGCAACTGGCATGCCGTTGTTGAACAGCTGCTTTTCCAGATCATCCATCTGGGCAGCAGTGACCAGAAGATGATCAGCGTCTGAGGGTGGCCAGGACACAACCAGGTCCCTTGGCACCTCACTATGGAGAGGATCGTGGGGTCCCGCCCATGCCGCCGCAACCATCAGCGACCCTGAGCTCCGCTCCAGCCACCCAAGCCGGAGTGGAAGCGCTGGCCAGATTACGCAGCTGGCCCGGAGAGCAGCGGGTGGCCGTTGGCCTGTCCGGCGGTGTCGACAGCTCCCTCACAGCCGCATTGCTCCTCGAGGCCGGCTGGCATGTGGAGGGCCTCACCCTCTGGCTGATGAGCGGTAAGGGAGCCTGCTGCTCCGAGGGACTCGTGGATGCAGCAGGAATCTGTGATCAACTCGGCATCATCCACCACGTTGTTGATTCAAGAGATACCTTCCAGCAGGAAATCGTCGACACCCTGGTGCAGGGCTATCAGCAGGGCATCACCCCCCTGCCCTGCTCGCGGTGCAATCGTGCGGTGAAATTCGGTCCGATGCTGGAGTGGGCCCGCAGAGAGCGGGGCCTGCAGCGGGTGGCCACAGGCCATTACGCCAGAATCCGCCATCGCGAGGACACTGCTGGCGCCATGGCCGTACCAGGAGATGGAGAAGGCCGGCATCAACTCCTGCGCGGACTGGATCAACACAAGGATCAGAGCTATTTCCTCTACGACCTCTCTCAACAAGTGCTGGGCCAGGTGGTTTTCCCTCTCGGCGAACTGACCAAACCAGACACCAGACTGGAAGCCACCCGCTATGGACTGCGAACAGCCAGCAAGCCTGAGAGCCAGGATCTCTGCCTTGCTGACCATCACGGCTCGATGCGTGCCTTCCTGGACACCTACCTCCCTCCCAGAGTGGGAGAGATCGTGTTGACGGACGGCACCGTCGTTGGTGAGCACGACGGTATTGAACATTTCACGATCGGCCAGCGTCGCGGTCTCGGCGTGGCCTGGCGAGAACCCCTGCATGTGGTGCGGCTCGATGGGGTGATGAACAGGGTGGTGGTGGCACCACGGTCGGAGGCTGGACAATCCGGCTGTGTGGTGGGTTCCGTGAACTGGATCTCGATGCATCCCCCCGTCAGCCCACTGCCAGTGGAGGTGCAGGTGCGCTATCGGAGTCAACCCGTTGCGGCCGTGCTGACGCCAATGCCCGCCGGCAGGGAGGATCAGCGCGGCCAGCGCCCCCATCGCTGCAGCCTCCGCTTTGCCGAGGAACAGTTTTCGATCACTCCCGGACAGGCCGCCGTCTTCTATGCAGGAGACGTGGTGCTCGGTGGTGGTTTGATCCAGCGAGAGGAAAGGCCTGAACTGCGCTAATCCGGCTGCTGCGGAAAGCTGATTCTTCTCCAGCCCAGACAGCACGAGCAGGCCAGGGAGATGAGCAGCAATGGCAGTTCACGCCAGCGGGTGTAAAAACTCAGCTCCTGATGCAGATGCAATGAGGCCATGCCAAGCCCTGCTCTCATCGGCACCAGGATCTGCTCAGACGTCCCCGCCGCTGAGACCAGGGCGGAGGGTCCGGTGTTGGCAACACTGACAAGATCCCTTGCCGTCTCGATACTGCGCAACTGGGCCAAGGCCAGAAACTGCCGCTGCAGAGCAAGCGGATATGGGTCGAGATTGGCAACCGCCAGCAACCACTGACCACCTTCAGCAACAGCCGCTGCCATGGCAGAGCCATTGCTGAGCTCATAACAGATCGCCACGGCGGCTGGTGGACCTGGCCAACGCAGCAACCGTGACGCTGATCCGGGAGCCAGGCCACCGACGGCAGACAATCCAGGGGTGAGCCCCCCCAGCCAGCTGGGCAACCACTCGCCAACGGGAACCAGACGATGTTTATCGATGGCACTGGAGGCAAGACGATCCCCCTGCTCGATCACAAGCACGCCACTGCGCTGTTGTCCCCGCACCCAGCGGAAGCCACCACTGAGCAAAGGCACGGGGGCAGGACTGATCAGAGGCTGACCCGCCGGCAGGGTGCCTTCCGGAGCCATCAGCCAGGCCGCGTTCTCAGCGGCGGCATCAGCCAGGGCAGCCCCCAAGGCCAGCGGCAGCCGTCGTTGCTGCTCGTCGGAAAACTTGCTGCGGGTGGGAATGGCTGGCTGCCAGAGGGCCACAGGGATGGCCGCTGATGCCGGAACCGGTGCCGGCCGCAGCAAAGCCCAGCCCAGGGCATGCAACAGCAACAGCAGCAGCAGTCCCAGCACCAGAGGCCGAGGCCAACTGAGTCCATGCCGAAAGGCAAGAACCGTTCGCCTCAGCCACCAACCAACCAGAAGCAGCAGCGCCGCCAATCCCCCCGAGCCGATGATCCTTGCCAGTCCTGCCAACCAGAGATCGCCTGGAATCAGGCTTTCACCAATCCCCATCCAGAACAGAGGGGAATAAGCCAGCAGCACCTCTGTAAGTCCCCAGAGGCAGGCCATCAGCAAGGCATGACACGCCTGAGCGAAAAACCCCGCAGAGCCACTGACCAGATTGATCCTGACCAGGCTGATCCTGGCCAAGCTGCCACTCAGCCAGGCCCATGTCCCGACAAGAGCAGCAGCTGACAGACCGCAGACCAGCCAGATCCCAACAGCCACAGGCAGGCTGAGGGCAGCGGGAACACCCATCCAGGTGAGCGGATGGAGGGCGAGAAGCCAGTGATGGCTCTCCAGAACAGCCAGCCCACCCCAGAGTGCAGCGGCCACTGGCCACCAGCTGATCTCCCAGAGAAGAGCCAGTGCAACCACCATCCACCAGGGGCTGCCCTGGTTCAGACCAACCCCTGCCAGCAGACCGCCAACAGCAGCGAACAGCAACGCCCGGGATCGGTCATTGCCCATGGCCAGCCCCCAGCACGGCCGCCATTCTGAAAGCAACTACCGCCTCAGAATCGCGATGGATATGTCCAATCCCCTTCAGCAAATGCTGCTCCGCGGCCTTGGTACCACCACTCTGGTGGCTGATCGGCTGCGCTACGTCACCCAGGAATGGGTGAGCAGTGGCCGTCTGGATTCCTCCCATGCCTCAGCACTCGTGGATGACGTGCTCAAGGCTCTGCGTGGTGAAACCCCGGAACTGGAAGAACAGATGGGTCGAAATCTGGAACGCAACCGCGACAACCTGCTTCAGGATCTCGGTCTCTCCAGCCAGAAGGAAGTGGATGAGCTGCGGGGCCGCATCGATCGCCTGGAACAGCAGCTGCGCCAGCTTGAGAAGCCTGATTGAGCTCGATCAGGGTGGATGGCTGCCTATCCCCTGCCAGACTCAGAGGGTCTTGAAGGTTCTGGTTCCTTGCGCGACATCCTGCTCAGTTCCGCCGTCTGCGTTCTCTGCCTGATCGTGGCAGTTGTCAGCCAGGTCATTTCACCATCCACAGTCTCCGCAGCCAGCGGGCCATCCACCCTGCAGGCTCAGGTCCGCAACATGGAACCCCCTGCCGTGAGCTCAGGGCCCATGGAGCTGGATCCTGATGTGAGCAATCCACGTCTCTTTGCCATGGCTTTCGATGCCAACCTGGCCGATGCCTCAGGGCTCGGTGGCCCGATTGAAGCTGAGGCTCCTCAGATCACAACCAGCGGCCTGATGATCACGGATCTGAAGCTGGGCAATGGCGCTGTCGCCACGGCCGGCCAGACGGTGAGTGTGAATTACCGCGGCACCCTTGAAAACGGCAAGGAATTCGACAGCAGCTACGGCCGTGGCCCCTTCAGCTTTCCACTGGGTGCAGGCAGGGTGATCAAGGGTTGGGATGAGGGCGTCGCCGGCATGAAGGTGGGCGGCAAGCGCAAACTGGTGGTTCCCCCAGAACTTGGCTACGGCAGCCGCGGTGCCGGTGGGGTGATCCCTCCCAATGCAACCTTGATTTTCGAGGTGGAGCTGCTGGAGATCAAGAACTGATCTGAGCAAAAGTCAAACCTGCTCAGCCGCCCGGGAGGGGGAAGATCCAGTTAGTCTTGTATTAGGCCTTTTTTGATCATCCAGACAGATGTTGCACTCGGCGCTGAAAGCGATTGCCCTTCGTCTCCCCACCCCTTCCGTCCAGGCCCACTGCGACGGTCCCTGTGGTGTTTACGACCCCGCCTCGGCACGAGTTGCAGCTGAGGCTGTGGTCTCGATGACCAAAAAGCTGCTGGCTCTGGAAAAGCCTGCGGATGGTGATCAAGCCGGCTGGACGGCCTACAAAAACACCTACGCCCGCTTTGTGGCGATCAAGGAGGAGCAGGCTCAGCAGACCAAGAAGGAGCTGCTGATTCTCTGGACCGATTACTTCAAGCCGGAGCACCTGGGAACATTCCCCGAGCTGCACACCACATTCTGGAATGCCGCCAAGCTCTGCAGCGCCTGCAAGGTTCATGTGGACCAAGGCAAAGCCAACGAACTTCTCAAGGCTGTGGAGACCATTCACCACATGTTCTGGAAATCGAAAGGCCGTGCTGACGCCTGGGTCACCGCCAGCTGAGCGCACACCTGTTCCACAGGCAAGCCTCAGGCAACTGATCCTGCTGCTGCTCGGTCGCCGTCGACAATGTCGTGTGGACGGTCTCTCCATGCTGCCAACCTTTGCGGATGGAGATGTGGTGATTTACCGGCCGATCAGTAGCAACGGAGCTCCTCCTGAGCCAGGCTCCATTGTTGTGGCTCATCACCCAGAGAAGCCAGGGATAATGATCATCAAACGCTTAAAAAAGATCACTGATGATGGCTTTTATCTTCGCGGAGACAATAAAAATTCCAGCACAGACAGCAGGCACTTTGGCGAGATTAAATCCGCTCAGATAGCAGGGGTTGTTGAATCCCTACTCCTTTGATTTCAGAAGACGAATAACTTCTGAATCAAAACACCAGAAGAGAGGTTCTATGCAGCCAGACACAACCGGTAAAGATCGACAAGCCACCGGCCAGGCCTAAAAGGCAAGGAAAAAGCCGTTGACCGACCCTCATTGAAGCGATCGAGATTGTTGTGACCACAGCAGCCATCGCTGCAATCGAACCACCGAGATAGGCGAGCAGATAGCCGAATGCTCCTAGGGGAGGAAGTGCCAGTGCTGGGATCACCGCAAGCAGGTGACTGGCACCAGCAAGGCCATGAAGCAGGCCAAGACTTGATGCGGCATGGGGATGGCGAGTATGGAGCTGCCGGGCATGGGGAGTATGACCACGCAGATGCAGGTGCACGTGCTCATGGGCATGCTCGCTGCCATGCCTATGTCTGTGGGTGTGAATATATAGACCGAGAGAGTTGCGAATCGCCAGTACACCCACAACAAGCAGCGCCATGCCGACAATGAATTCCGCCCAGGAGGACATCTGCTCAATATGGGC
>MPLU02217283.1_pt1 | contig 18714 bp, 27 predicted proteins | sample 1617381 | NCBI WGS metagenome assembly MPLU02 (sample SAMN05944801, study PRJNA350692) | marine metagenome | biome: marine; feature: ODZ; material: water; isolation source: 90 m water sample filtered on 0.2 um supor filter | place: Pacific Ocean | collected 2012-04-08 | depth 90m m
GACATTAACCTTTTCTCCCTTTGAATAATCTATAATTTCTTTATTGTCGCCTATTCTTTCTTCTTCTTGTTGAGCTTCGTATTCTGCCATTGACTCTGATATACCATATAAGTCATCTAACTCTTTACCTATTTTAGTATTCCAAAATTTATCTGTAGAACCTTTTTTTGCTATACTTGATATCTCATAACATATATCATCTCCGTTGTCCCATATTCCCATAAAGTCACAGCCACCTTCATAATAGGTTGTTCTGATACTGACATTAGAATTATTGGCTAGGAACTCTTGATAAGCACCAATCGGTGGTGACCAAGCTGAATCAAATCCAAATGCGATTGTTGATTCATCATCATTAATATAGTTTCTATCAACGCCATAGAACTCATGAATGTCCCATTTCGTAGACCAGTTTTCTACCGCCCAACCATACCAGTCGTCAAAACCATATTTCTTTTGTAGTTTCTTTCTTTTAGTACCGTCTGCCGTTGTATCTCTTAATTCGTCTGGCATTGGATGAAAGTAATTCAACAAACCATATTGGCCTTCTTCATATTCTTCGGTCTTAGCAATCTTTTCAATCTTATCGATTATCTTATTTGGTCCTGTGATTGTGATATTATTATTGCACCAATTAGGCATTAACCGCCTCCGTGCTTAAATGTGATCCCGGAACATTCCATCTAGTTCCATCTAATGTTCTAACCAAAACATATTTGATTTTGATTTTTTCAACCTTTGCTTCAGTCAATGTATTTCTACGACCTCTAAAGAAAACCGTGTCGCCTACTCTAAACGATTGAGCATCTTTAAGATGTAATTGATTTCTTCTCATCTTAACGGCATCTACCACAGCCGATAAGTCTATAGACTCCATTTTAAAAATTTCATCTATTAATGTTTTTAGTTTCTTATTCATATATTTCAACTTTCTCCTTTTGTTAGTTTCAGTATAACATAGATGGTAATACCGTCAACCACCTAATTTTCTAAATAAATCCCGTCTGATTCCAATGCTTCACGAACCGTTGCTTCGTTTTCTTTGCAATAAACATAAAAGACTGAAGCATTAAATTCTTCACCATCTACTACGGCATCTATGCCCGAACCTTTTAAGGTATTCTGTATTGATGGAACTATACTTCTATCTTCATCTAAATCCCAATCGCCTAAATCAGCGACTTGAAATGTATGTTTATGAGTTTCAACTTGTCCTTCATATCCTGTACTCATTATTTCAATCCTCCTAATTCTAAAATTGTATTTTTTAATCCTGTATATCCTTCTTCATGAAATGATGCTTTCCAAGTACCATCTTCGGTCTTCTCTATAACTTTACCAGTCAACACCGTTCCTTTATATATTTTAGAAGCGATGTTGACTTCTTCTACTGGTGTAAGGAGCATCACTAACCCTGTTATCATTCCCATTATATTCATTATCTAAATTTACTTTCTAAATGGCCTAAATGTAATTCGCACCATTCTTCTATTTCATCTGCATATGATTTATATTGTTCAAATTTGAATCCCATCTCTTCTGCTCTCTTTTTAAATGTATGAGCAAATGAACGGGGCGACATCAAAGCATCGTCACCATTCCATTCACTTATGCCTTCAACAAAGTATCCCAATTCATAGTTTCTAACCATGTTATCGTATAACTCGTCTAAGGTTGAAATACTTGCTTCTAATATCATTAGTTCATCTCCCTTGCCCATTGTCCTGGTGCATAAAATTCTGTTGGGCAACCGTGTTCATTAGTATGTCTAGGACCTCTGATTGCATAATTGTATGGATTAATAAATGCTCCTGGATATTTGAACATTCTTTCTAAAATTCTTCTTGCCTTAATTAAAGTAAATGGTCCGGCATAATCCGTAGTAGATTCTAAACCATCGTCACCCATATGTAATTCTGTGACATAAAATTCTTTTTTATTTTTCAAATCAACTTTTTTCATAGTTTCAGTATAACATAGGTTGGGTACCCGTCAACCTGGTAAAATGGGGGTGGAAAATTTTGGTATATATAAAGCCGAACAAAAAACCTAGTAAAATAGCGACTAATTCGCCAGACCGAATGGCACAAGATATAGTGCCGACTCTTTTTTTTGACACAAGATGTAGTGCCACAATATCTAGTAGTAGGTCTTATAGGATGATACTATATGTTAAAAAATTGGCCAAATGGTTTTGCCAGGTTTGTCAACCTTTTTTACCAAATTCTTCTTCTCTTCTTCAATTTGGTTTAATCTTTTCTCACTTGGAAATCTGATTACATTTTTAAATTGGGATAGTTTGATTTGTCTTTTCAACCAATCAATATATTTCATATGATTAGTTTGATTTGACGGTTCTTGATTTCATTAATGGTCTTGAACCGCTTCTTGATGACTTACCGTGTCTTGGCTGTGAACCTTTTGTTTTTTTGATTTGAACACCTTTCAATCTTCTTGAACCTGCTCTAGATCTTTTTGTGATACCTAATTTCTTACCTGCAATTTTGGCCTTGATGGCTCTTTTCTTTCTTATCTTAGCTGACTTCTGTGGATCAGTTTTCATAAAACAGGTTGATGGTTTGGCTACAATCCGACCTTTCCTTGGACCGCTAGTACATCTAAATCCTTTAGTCGGAGCACCACCTTTCTTTCTTCTAAAGATTTGGCTTACTCCTTCCGCAATCGCCGAATGGTCAGGTTGACATAAAACCTTGTTGTCAACCATTTCTGGCACAAGATGTAGTGCCGACCCCACCGAAGAACCACTAGATGTAGTGCCACAAGATGTAGTATCTTTTGGTTTTGATTGGACGGTTAAGATTTCTGTGATCTTCATATCTATGAGTATTTATTACTGCGAGTACACCTAAAGGATTTACACCTAAAGGATATACACCTAAAGGATATACACCTAAAGCAACTAAACGAACTGATATGATAACAATATATTACAGGGTGCTACATTTTAACAAGATCAACTTCACATTACATATAGGTTAAATACAAGTACAATGAGAATCAACGAAGTACTAAACACTAAAGAGAATATAGGACCTGCACCAGCAGGTGTATGTTCTAAACCTAAATCTTCTCTACCTGCATCATGGGTATCTTCTTGTAAATCACAAGGTAAAAGAAAACGTACTGGTAGCCGTAATGAAAAAATACGTGGTAGAACACAGAAAGTTGCGGGTAAGAAAGTCAAAGGTAAAAAGTACGGCGGACCTCTACCAGATTATTCATCATAACCAACAAAACCAAAGACCTAATAGCGAGCCAATAGCGAGCCATAACTACGGTATATGGACAAAATCAAACTACACGATTTAAAAAGAGTTTCCGAACATATACAAGAAGATTTAAACAAAGCCTACATGGATTGTATGAACGAAGCAAAGTATCTTCGTGGTCCACAGGTTAGAAAGTTTGAAGAGGAGTGGATAGAGTTTACAGGAGCAGAAGAGTGTGCAACATTAACAAGTGGAACTGATGCATTACATACCGCAGGTATGATTGCAAACATAATGCCAGCCGACGAAGTTATTATGCCTGCTCATACTTTTATATCAACTGCTGAAGCATTTGTAAACCTAGGAGCAACACTAAGATATGTTGATGCTAAAGTATCTGACTATGGCATAGATGAAGACAAGATTGAAGAACAAATTACTAGCAAAACAAAAGCAATAGTTTGGACAGATGTAAATGGACAAACACCTGACATAGATAAAATTATAGCAATAGCAAAGAAACATAACATTACAACAATAGACGATGCCGCGATGGCTCATGGTGCAACTTATAAAAAGAGAATGACTGGAACCAATGCAGATATTACTGCTTTTAGTTTTGGTCCTGTTAAACCTTTAGGAGCAATTGGTGGTGCAGGTGCAGTCACTGGCTCACAAGAAGTATGTAGAAGAGCTAGAGAAATACGTAACCATGGACGAAGTGTTGGGTTAGTTGACGGCTCTTTCTGTGCAGACTTATCTAAAATACCTAGAGCTCAAAGAGATTCTATAGGAGAACACATAGGTTGGAATAGAAACATACACACATTACAAGCAGGATTCCTTTTAGCAAAACTACCATACCTAAACGAACTTAATGAAATGAAAAGGCAACACGCATTTAGATACAACAAACATTTAAAAGATGTAGTACAACACATTCCAGAAGAACAAACAGATAGACATCATGTATATCATTTGTATTCAATATTATCTAATAGACGAGAAGAGCTACGTGAATACCTTAACGATGTTAATGTTGAAAGTTTAATACATTGGAAGATTCCAGTAAATGAATACCCATTCCTAACTCGTTTTGATAGTAGTTCTGTACCGACAGCAAAACAAATATCCGAACAAACACTTTCATTGCCGTGTCATCCTTTCCTACGTGAAGACGAACAAGATTATATTATAGAACACGTTAAAAAATTCTATGAAGAAACTTAAGATAGTATCATTTGGTACTGCTAACTACCTTGAAAAATATAGCAAATCTCTACAAGAGGACTGTGAAAAGTTTGGCTATGGATTTACTTTTATAACTATTCCCGACCAACCAAACATTAGTGCAATCAATCATACAATATTAGAATCAATGGTTGATTACTTAGAATGGAAAACATATGATAGAATATGTTTCATGGATCCAGAATGTAGAATTATAAAACCTATTCCAGAAGAATGGATTAACGCAGACAAACCAATTGTATTTTTTAAAGTAAGATACAAAGATGGTACATCAGATCCAAAGTTTGTATACAAAAACAAAAACGGAAACGGTGAACGACTTCCTTGTAGAATTATAGGACAACCAATGTTCGTTTCTAAACAAGATATTGCTTGGTTGAAAATGATATTAAATTTAGCCAAAGCGGCAAGTGACATAGACAATGCAGAGTATACAAGAAATGAATTGTTTATAGAGACAGCATTAAATTATTGTAGAGTAGATTACCTTTGTGAAAACATTATATACGAAAGAGAATGTACAGTAGAACATAAAGTTGTTAAAGGATTGTGGCAAACAGAAGACACTATTATACAACATCCAGATATCTACGGACTATTTGATAACGACATACTTGCTGGTAATCCTTACACTGACAAAATTGAAGTACTAGATGAAACTGTGTTTAAAAGACACGTTAGTAATATCAATACTTTAAAGGATATTGATGAAGCTATGTGGAAAGAAAAAACTAATAAATGGTTAACATTTGAACAATGGCAAGTTCAACCTAGTACAGGTAAACTAAAGTTTGGAAACTTAAAAGGAATTAAGTATCATCATTCAGTTCTTAAGAAAATAGAACTAGGATTAAAAACTCCTGTTGCAAAACAATTTGGAAGAAACTATAATAAAAACATATGAAAGTATCAGTAAAGAACGAATACGGACAACTTAAATCAACTATACTAGGTAGAGTAGAAGGAGCCAATTGGCCTACTGGTGATTTGTTTTTTGATAAAATATCAAAACTCCCTCCAGTGTTTGGTAACGTACCAAAAGGCAGAATTCCAGAGGATATTATAGACAAGGCTAGAACTGAGTTGTTACATATGAAAGATGTACTAATAGACAATGGTGTCAAAGTATTCCGACCAGAGATACAAGACTACTCAAAACAAGCCACACACTACGGAAATTTAGTACAAGGAATGCATTCATATTCTGCTAGAGATATTTTATTAAGTGTTGGCGATATGATTATAGAATGTCCTACACCTTTTGTATCTCGATACACAGAACTTAATGACTATGATGTTATAAGACAAGAAGCTATACGAGATGGTTGTAAATGGATTGCGGCTCCTAGAGCTAGGATGGAACCTGCTGAAGCAGTTCATAAAGAAGCTAAAATAGTTTTAACAGAACGTTATCCTATATTTGAAGCCGCTAATATTTTAAAGTTTGATGACAAATTATTATATCTTAAATCTAGTACTGCCAATCAAGCAGGTGCAGACTGGTTACAAAAAGTAGTTGGCACAGAGTTTGAAGTCATTACGTGGGACGGAGTTTATAATGGTGCTCACATAGATACAACACTTGCATCACTTAAAAAAGATTTAATATTAATTAATAGCAGTAGAGTTGATAGTGCTGATAGACTACCTAAGTTCTTAAGACAACACAGAAAAATATGGGTTCATGATTGTGTAGAAAGAAAGTTTCATAAGTTTCCTTATGCATCAAAATGGATTGGTATGAATGTTCTTGTAATAAACGAAGAGAAAGTTATGCTTGATCCTATACAAGATAATTTAATAAAACAATTAAAAACTGAATTTGAAATAATAGAAATACCTTTATCACATTCAAGAACATTTGGTGGCGGTCATCATTGTGTTACTAACGACTTGGAAAGAGAATGATTATTTACGGAGAGAAAATAGGATTTATAGGTTTAGGCAAATTAGGTATGCCTTGTGCTGAAGCTGTTGCATCTAAAGGATTTCATGTAGCAGGATACGATGTCTTAACTAAACGAAGTGATAAAATTGAAATAAGAGAGTCAATTGAAGACCTTGCAAGAGATAGAGATATTATATTTGTTGCAACACCAACTCCACACGAAGAAGGATATGACGGACGCAATCCTACAAGTCATTTGCCACCTAAGGATTTCAATTACGATAGTCTTAAAGAGGTACTAACTGAATGCAATAAAAACATGGGTAAAACACAAAGCCTTGTAATAATATCAACAGTACTTCCTGGAACAATAAGAAGAGAACTTGCACCATTAGTAACCAATGTAAAACTTTTATATAATCCATATCTAATTGCTATGGGTACTGTAGGTTGGGATATGCTAAATCCTGAGATGATTATGATAGGCACAAAGAAAGGTGTATGGGAAACAGCAACAAAGGCACAACAGTTAGAAAGTTTTTATAATCAAGTGTGTGATAATATGCCACGTATTGAATTTGGTACTTGGGAAGAAGCAGAAGCAATTAAAATATTTTATAATACATTTATTAGTAATAAAATTGCATTAGTTAATATGATACAGGATGTTGCTAACAAACTAGGCAACATGAATGTTGATAGAGTAACAACAGCATTGGGTAAAAGTACACAAAGAATAATGAGCTTATCATATATGAAAGCAGGTATGGGAGATGGTGGTGCTTGTCATCCTAGAGATAATATTGCATTACGTTGGTTAGCAAAAGACTTAGGATTAGGATACGATATATTTGAAACAATCGTAACTGCTCGTGAAAAACAAGCAGAAAATATGGCAAAAGAAATACTAAAATATGGCAAAACTATATGGTTTTCATCCGATACCTATAAACCTAACACAACCTTAATTGATGGGTCATATTCATTACTCGTGCAATATTACGTTAAAAAACACGGTGGATTATTAGTAAACGGCTTTGATACACCTGTAGAAGTTATTGTAAGGGTACACGAATCAGATGACGTAAAAGCTGATAATAATACTATCATATTTGACCCATGGAGAACATACCCTAAAGCTGATAATGTCGTTTACTATGGTAAATAAGTACAGTTATAAGGAGAATATATATTATGCCAAATTCAGATAATCAAGATGGAGTACATAATAAGATTACTAAAGAATACCGAATAGTGAAAGCTGACGGTGGATGGTCTAATTCCGCTAATACTGAACCAGGTGATAGTTTTAACGGTGCTAAATCAGATCCAGAAGTAATTTTAGATCCGGGTTTAGGTGGAGATGTTGATACAGCAAAGAATTATTTTCTTACAACCAACGCATTAGCAAACTTTGATACTAACGCAACTCAAGTATCATTTGCAATCACGGCAGACGGCAAAGGTTTAAAATGGACAGCGGCTTTTGGAACAAAAGGTGCTGGTACAGCCGAAGGTGATGATTGGGCGGCTTTATTTAAAGCAAGAAAAGATGAACTTATTGCGGCAAGAGATTGGATCAAGGGTGAGTACGATGGTACTGAAAAAGACAAAGGTAACGACTCAGCTGGTTCTGGTGTAAGACACGTTGCATGGAAAGATGGTGAACCTTATACTTGGGAAGCCAAAGATATTTCAGACAGCCACTTATTTTAATCCACAAGCCTGAACACACATTGAATCACATTTTGTTGTAGTCCACGACTCTTTTAGTCTGGGGAAATCTTTTATTGTAACAAAAGGTAGTTCGGGGAGGTCAAATCCTTGATAACAACATGGTCCTATTCTACCTTGTGCATCAATATATACTTCATTATAAACTTCATGATTGCAACTAATTTCATAAACCTTTTCTTCAAATTGAAAATTTCTACTAGACTTTTTATATAACTCAACACCTGCCTTAACATCATAAGGTGTTGGCTTTTTATCTTCGTTGTGTGGTAATATCCAGTGTGTGACATTACCATCTTTATCTAAAGCAGGACCATAATTCCTAGCATGATCTACTGTATCGAAACTTACAAATCCTAATGTCTTAGATAATTGTCTAGCTTCTTCCACTTGATGCATATTATGACGGAACACAATAAACTTCCATTCAGCACGTCCGCCAGCATCTATAAACCATTTTACTCTATCTATAATTTTATTCCATTCAACATCTTGTCTATATAAATGATTAGTATCTTCTAATCCATCAATAGAAAATCTTGCTTCAATATTATTCTTTGCCAATTGTTGCCAAGTATTTTTAGATCCAATACTTCCATTAGTTGTGATTGATGTACGACAACCAGTTGCTAAAGATAGTTCTAAAATGTTTGGATTCATCATAGGATCGCCTAGGTTGCCATTGAAATAAACATACTCTCTGTTTGGTAGTTGTTCTAAGCACTCTTTGAATTTGTCTAAACTTAAATGTATTTCTGGATATACACCTTCTACTTTATATCCATAAACACTCCTAGGACATAATGGGCATCGTGCATTACAATAGGTACTGGCCTCTACATGAAGTTGCTTTTGTTTCATATATGTATTTAACGGCCATAAAAAAAGGGCGATATTGCTACCGCCCTTTAATATTATAATATTAATTACGCAGAGTAATTAATAACTTTTCTGCCTGATTTTCTTAGCAATGAAATTATATTTGCTTTCATTGATAATGCAGATGATTTAGGTGCTGTACCTAAAACATTTACAGTAAAATCTAAACCTTTAGATAACAACTTATTAGTCGCTGTTTTTCTAGCAGTTCCTTTTACAGCCAAGTTTTTAAACTTGATTTTTCCACCGTTTACTTCTCCATCTACTTTGTACATAGACGCCGGCTCCGCAAATACTCCGATTTGCTTTGCTCTAGATTTGAAGTTTCTAGTGTATATAACATATGTTTGTGACATAACGTTCTTTTCCTTTTTAGTATAAGGAAAAAAAGTGTGCATTAACTGAGTTATCATACTAGCTTTCTCTCCTTGGTTAATGGTTGGGGAGTTTCAATCTCTGTTATCCGGACAACCTAATGTACACATTTTATACTACTGTATACAAAATGTCAACCGTATGATACTGGTAAAGGTAAATTAATTGTCTTTTACTTTAGGGACGGCAAATAAATCTATGCCTTCGTCGGTTAAATCTTTAACTTCTTTCTTACTAGGTGTGCCATAAAACTCTTGATCTCGCTCACCCTTCTGTGCTTTCCTTGCCTCTTTGGCAAATTTCTTTCCAACATTCTCAAAGTTTTCTTCAACATGACTTTGTATTTGTTTTAATAATGTTCTTGCTCTACCACCCATTACCATATGATCTCCTGTCATTGTTTGTACGTGTTCTCTTCCACGTTCTCTTGGAGATTTTTGATTAGACTTTTTACCAATGTTTGGCATCTGAATATCTTTACGCACTTTGGTGCTATCGCACATAGGACATAATAGTTGTCCTTTTGCTAATTGATTTTCATAGTCTTCACTTGTTGGGAACCAACCCTCAAACTTTGCATCACATTCACATATTAAAGCATACTTCATCATAATATTATTTACTATTATACGATTGACAGAAATAATTGTCTACTATATAATTTAAATTATATGTCAGAAGATAAAGATTCAATAATAAAACAATTAAATGCTGAAGTTGGTAACTTAAAGGTACAAAATGCAGACTACTCTCAAATTGTAAAAGAACTATCTGATAAGCTAGAAAATTACGAGAAGCTACACGGCAGAGTGTTTCAACCTGCTAGAAGTTCTGAAGAGAAAAAATAACTGCATCTTTTTTACATCTAAACTTTAGAGTTGTATAATCAACAGAGTATACTCTAGTTGGACCAAACTTTTTTAATACTTTTTCTAAGTTTGGATCATAGGCATGGAATGGTTCTCGTTCAGGAATACTTACTTTAGTTCCCCATACAGCAGGCCACCAATGCAAAGGATTCTTACCATATAACTCCGCCATCATGGCCCATGGGGCACCAACAAGCAACACAGGAATAATAGTTAATGGCTCTTGCCACCACGTAAGTTTATCGAAAAACATATCAATAATATGTACTATTCCCCACCAGGCAAGTACTACGAACATTAAAATACCAACTAATAAACCCAACTCCTCGTCATCGTCTATTTCTAACTCATGATGGGTCCTATATTGATTGTATTTTGTAGGAGATTTTCGTTGATTTTTACGACTCAATTTCATATACTAGTAATTATAGCCAATATTAAGTATAGCTATAATAACAATAAAACAAGGAACAAATAAATGAAAAAACTAATATTAGCGACATTTCTATTTTTGTTTACAACCGTATCAGCAATGGCTGAATATACTATCTACCTCCCTACTAAACCAGGGTCAGGGTTAGATCAGTGGGCACAGGTAGTAATTAAAGAACTAAAGAAGCACGTTGATGAACCTATAGTTTCTGTACATATCCCAGGTGCAAGACATAGACTAGGTATGAATAAATGGGAAAAGGAAAATAGATTCCTAGACGGTGCAATCACTGTAACAGGTGGTACCACAACTGTAAACACATTAGTTGTTGCAGGTGTAGAATACGACTACAGAAATTGGGACGCAATCGGAGTTCAATTACTTGACATATTTGTAGGTAAGAGAAAAGATTGGAATCCAAGAGATGGTGGTATGGTATTCGGAAACGATCACGCGGCAGGTGACACTACAGGAATGGTACTGATGTACTGCGGAAACCTTGACGGCAAAATTGAATCGTATAAAAAATGTGTTGATGAAGACATGACTTACGTTAAAGGCGTTAATGACAAACAAGGAACATTAATGTTTGCCAGAGGCGAGTTTAATGTATTCAGAGGTAATCCAACTGCATGGACTAAAAAAATTAGTAAGTTCGAGCATGGTGAACTATGGTTTACACAAGGTGTATACGATAAAAAGAAGAAAAAGATTGTAACAAATCCAAACGCAAAAGGTTATGACTTTGATACTGTGTTTGAAAAAACATGGGGTGAAAAACCTAAAGGTGAATTGTATGAAGCATACAGATTAGTACAATTCCAAAACGACTCACTACAAAAAGGATTATGGGTTAACAAAGGTGCCAAGCATAGAGATAAACTTGTTAAGGCATTAAAAAAAATGTTAGCGGATAAAGAGTCAAGAGCTATTATTGCCAAAGCATCAGGTGGAGATTACAACTGGGCAATTGGTGAAGAAGCAGATCAGATAGTTTTAGATCAGAGAAAACAATACACTGAGGAAAAACTAAAAAATCTAGTTTGGTGGTTTAACAACATATTTGGTTGGAAAGCCGAATTCAAATCACATCTATTAAAATAAAATGGACTACGCACTCTGGTGCCTTATTGGAACACTTTACGGAATACTATTAGGTGTTATACCAATGGCAGGCGCCGGAACGGCGATGCTCCTTGTATTCTCATTTGCAGGATACTTTGATCCAAATCCCTATTACGGTTTAATATTTTTAATAAGTGTTATCGCGGCATCTAGTACCGCAGACTCTTATACATCTCTACTCACAGGTATACCCGGTGCTAGTACAACTGCGGCATCTATCATAGACGGATACAAGATGAGTAAGAACGGACAGGCAGGCAAGGCTATAGGTATTGCCATGGCTGACAGTACTTTCAATGGAGTCTTTTTTGGTATACTTGCATTTGCTTTGTTACCTTTTTATGCTCCTATAATATACAAGTTTGGTGTACCTGAACTGTTTATGTTCATGACATTATCAATTGCCTGTGTGGCATTTATTGTTTCAAAGAATTTTTGGTTAAGTCTTGTTGCAGTTGGCATAGGTGCATTTATAGGACTAATAGGAATAGATCCACAAACTCAAGGACCAAGATTAGCATTTGGTACACTATATTTGCAAGACGGTGTTCCAATTATAATGATGATTGCTGGACTATTTGGTATCCCTGAATTAATATCAGGATTCAAATGGGGACAGAATCGCCCAGCACCTATTAACAATTATTTTGCACAACTATTTGACGGATTTAAAACTACACTAAGATTATGGAGAGATTCTTTTAGAGGTGGATGGATAGGATTTATTGCAGGTTTACTTCCAGGTGTAGGACCTGTAGGAGATATGTTGGCCTATGGTGCCACAGTAAAAGCACACCCTAATGATAAGTTTGGTGTAGGTAATCCTAAAGGACTTGCAGGTTGTGAAGGAGCCAACAACGCACAAAAGGCTGGCAGTTTAATTCCTACTGTATTATTTGGAATACCAGCATCTCCATTTGCCGCAATCTTTATGGCTATGTGTATTACATTTGGATTAGATGTAGGTAATCCTTTTATGCTTGAAGACAAAAAGTTTTTATCATTACTAGGATATGGTTTTGTTGGTGCAACAATATTAACTTTTATAATTTGTATCTTTACTTCTAAACTACTTGTTAAAATATTAGAAATACCTTATTGGATATATGCTGGAATAATTTTTGCTATTATAATATACACTTGTCAATCATACACAGGTTTATATATGGACTATGTTACTTTGGCTTGTTGTAGTGTATTAGGTTTATTCTGTTACAAATTTAAAATAAGCAGACCAGCAATACTTTTAACTTACATCATTATAGACAAATGGCAAAACCTAGGACAACAATGGTTAACAATGTACACTTGGGATCAAATGTTAACAAGACCTTTATTCCTTGTATTGTTAGCAGGTGTATTGTTCTTAGTATATAGAAGTATAACACAAAAAAATAGAGGCATAGATTATGCCTAATAACTATTGCATATGAACGAACTAGAAACAGATTATTTTAAACATCATTGGAAACCAAATTATTCTAAATTCAAATACTCAGGTTGGGCATTACTAGATAAAATTAAAGAAGACGATACTATACTAGATATAGGTTGTGGATATAATTTGTTTAAAGAAAAGCTAGGTGATAGACTTTGGGGAATTGATCCTGCAAATGATAAAGCAGACGAAATAGTATCATTAGAAAACTATACACCACAAAGAGACTTTAATGTATATTTTATATTAGGTGCATTAAACTTTGGTGATCAAAAAGAAATAGAAATACAACTTCAGAAACTAGAAGACATTACAAAAACAGGTGATAGGGTATATTGGAGACAAAATACATTTGGAAACGATCATCCATTTCATGAGGATTCTAAAAAGGTTAGATTCTTTTTATGGTCTCCTGAAAAAAATGCTTATTATTGCAAAAAATATAATTTTACATTAAACGATATACAAGACGACGCTACTAATAGACTTTACGCAGAGTGGATTAAGAATTAAAATGATAGATCAAAAAGCACAAGACTACTTCTACAAAAATGTATGGCAATCAAATATTCATTTGTTTAAACACTCTGGAGATAATTTAGTAAAAGAAATTAATAAACTCAAACCAACCCTAGTAATAGATGCTGGATGTGGATTAAACTTTTTCAAAGGCAAGATCAATAATATTGTAGGCTATGATCCTGTATTCAAAGAAGCAGATATAGTTTGTGGACATTTTGATGCACCCTTTAAACCTGAATGTGCTGATGTAATACTAGCATTAGGTTCTATTAATTGGGGCAATCATGATGACATAGCAAGTATGCTAATCAAAGTAAAGTCTTGGTTAAAGCCAGGTGGTAGACTTTATATGCGAGGTGCACCGGGTGGATACAAAAGTGATAGAGGATTACAATGGTTTCAATGGGGAACTAAAGAGATACATTATTTCGCTAGACTAATGGACTTTGATATTGAACGTATAGAATTAGAATACAACGTAACAGGACCCGATGGTGGAACACTCCCAGAAAGACTATGGCCACATAGATACGTTTGGCTTTATCGTAGAAAACTAATCAAGTAATTTTTTAACTTCAGTAGGTAGAACTGGTTCATCCATTCTTTCAGGATGCCAGACCATTCCATAAATTGGAAGTGTATTATGTTTAAATGCTTCTGGATTGCCTTCTGAGTCATATGCTATTGCAATAAAATCTTTAGGCAATTTTTCTATACGTTGTGTGTGATAACATCTTACATTATATTCTTTATCGTACATTTTAATTGTATGTTCTTTGTCTACATGATTATCAATATATCCGTTTACTCCTCCACAAATATCATTAATAACAAAAGCACCATGACATATACCAATAACAGGTTTTCCTTTTTTAACTGCATCTGCATATAATAAGTTCTCTGTTTTGTTTCTTGCAACACTATCCGGACCACCTGTTAGTACTAAACAATCATAATCATTATCTGGTACTATAATAGAATTAGGAACAGGTATTAAATTATGTTTAGATAATAATGTATAATAAGCACGTTCTAACGCATCAAAAACAAATAGTCTAGGTTGTTTAATGTACTCAATTTGACTAATAAGAATGTTCATTTTGTTAATATATACCGAATATCATTCACCGCATCATGGTATTTGGTAAATACTGTTACGTTTAAACGCAAAAATACGTAAAAGGAGAAACATATGTTATCAGGAAAACAATTCGTAGAGAAACTTGATAAGGACAATGAAGCATTGTTTCGTGCTTCTGAGTTACAAATCAAGCATTATTACGAAACAACTACAGACAAAGACGAATTGATTGATAACTTTACTGGTCGTATGGTAAACGAAAGAATGAACATGGAAGAAATTTCAAGAGAAATATCGGCTCTACCAGCTGGTACAGATCCTGAAAAACTTGTTCTACTTTCTAAACAAGCACACGACGAAGCTAAACACTTTCAATTCGTTAGAGAAGTTGTAGAATATCTAACTGGCAAACAACTGGATATGCAAAAAGCAGTTGAGAGTCATCAAGATAGACTAGAACAAAAAGGCGCGGCACTAATCAAGAAATACAACTGCAACAACAATCCTTTGATGTTAGCATTGTATCAATTACTTGCAGAAGGCAGAGCGGCTAGAAACTGGGCTATGATGGCAGAAACAATTGAAGATAAATTTATATCTTCTAGATATGCCAAAATTGCTAAAGATGAAAAATTCCACGCTTCTATTGGAAGAATGGAACTTGAGAAACTTTGTAATACACAAGAAGCTCAAGATGAAATCAATTCAGTTATCAACAACTTCAGAAAAGACTTATTTGCAATAACATCTTCAAAAACTGGAACAGTAAAAGAATCTGTTCAGTTAATGGAAACATACGCATAATAAGAATTTAAATTCTTAAGACTAAAGGGCGGTAATTTTATCGCCCTTTTTTTATGACTTAAATATACGTATGGAACAATCAAAAGACTATTCAGAAAAAATATTAAAGAAAATTGATGAAGATTTACAGGATTCAGATCAAGCAATTAAAAATTTAAAAGCACACACAGAAGTTAATGCACTAAAAACAGGTAAAAAATTAGAGTATGGTAAAAGTCGTTGGGACTATGAAAAGAAAAGAGCATTAGAAAGAGGTGCATATCATTTTGACTGGAGCAAAAAAGATAATATTGAAGATGTGTTAATGTTCCACGGTAACGTTAATATGGATTGTGATTACTTTATCAAAACATACGGTGACGCCGCATTAGACAACGCAGTGCATTGGGCAACACGAAACAAAAGTGTTGGCGGAAACTATGCAATAGATCAAGAAGTATATGATATAGTTAGATCGGGTGGTGATCCAGAAAGTAAAATATATGGTAGAGCGAATATGTTTACTGATCCAAAAGCACAGGTACTAGCAGAAGGATTGTTTGGTCTTTATGATTACGAATTAAAATTACACTCTCAGGTGTGTGGTCAACTTTTACATATGCACATGGATAACTTTGCGGCAAGATTAGATAAACAAAATAGTTTTGACGAACTTGATTATGATGTTGATCCAAAAAAAGTACATAGGTTTGTAGTATTCTTAAACGATTGGAGTATGGGACAGATATGGCATCAAGGTACTGCAACATATACACATTGGAAAGCAGGAGACATAATCAGTTGGCACTGGCAAGACTATCCACATGGCACAGCAAACATGGGTTGGGACACAAGATACATTTTACAATTCACAGGCAGAACTACAGATAAAACTTGGGACTTTATTAACAACTCAGATAAAGATTCAAAACATAACCTTGACATACATGGTTAATAACAATGGAATCCATACATATTGAGACAACTAATCGTTGCACTTTAGAATGTCCAGCTTGTCCTCGTACTACTTGGAAACAGATGCTAGGTAGTAACCTACCAAAACAAGATTTAGATTTAGACGAACTAGAATATTTTTTAGACTGTGATGAAGGTAGAAAAATAGAAAAGTTTAAACTGTGTGGAGACTATGGAGATACTCTATACTATCCAAAACTATTTGAATTAATTAAAAGATTTAGAGACAGAACCTTTAAAATTCAAACAAATGGAAGTTATAGAACTAAAGAATGGTGGGAAGAACTTAATAGTCTGTTAACAGATAGAGATGAGATTATTTTTGCAATAGACGGAACTGAAGAAACAAATCATTTATATAGAAAAAATGCAGACTGGAATAGCACAATGACAGGATTAGATGTTATGTCTAAAGGTCCAGCAAAAACTAAATGGCAAACAATTATTTTTTCCTTTAATCAAAACAACATAAATGATATAAAACAAATTGCTGAATCAAAAGGTGCAGAATTCTTTACATTAAGAACACACAGATTTGGTAAAGAAGAACTACGACCTACAGATTCTAAATTAACTGAAGAAGAATATATGTACAAACAAGAGTTTAATAACAAAGATAGTATAGATATAATACCACAATGTCATGTAATGAAAACTATTACTGCTGATGGAATATTCATGCCTTGCGATTGGATTAGAAACCCTAGAACTTTTTATATTTCCGAGCTATGGAAAGAAAGAACAAAATGGATAGACAAGTTAAGAATTAAAGATGTTAAACTAGATGAAGCTAATATTATAATAGAACAATGGGTACAAAATGTTATTGAAAAAGGTAAGCTAGGAACGGCAGAAGTATTATGTAAAATGAAATGTAGGAACTTAGAATGTCTAGAGAAGAATTAATAAAGAAAGCAAGAGATAAGTTTATGTCCAGTAGAAAAGTTATATGTACTGGTGACCCTAGCAATCCAAAACATATTGCATCTGGTATTAAAAAGGTTTGGCCTGATGCTACATTTATATATAAATCAAATGGCTACGATTTAGATACTGAACAAGAAAAAATAAAAGAACAATTATCAAAACATAATACTTTTATAAATGCAAGTTATATTAATTCAGAAGCTCAAGTTAAGTTATTAGAACTATGTGCTGAAGCTATGCCAATTGGCGATGTATATAACATTGGCTCTTCACACGAATATGACAACCTTGGTCCTGAAGAATATAAAAATGCTAAACTAAAACTACGAGATAAAAGTTTATCATTAAACAGTTTTAGATTTCAAACCTGCCACATTATTGTAGGCGGTATTGACCGTGGAAGAGAAGATACTAAAGGTTGGATTGAACCAATTGAGATAGCTGAATTAATTAAATGGACAATGAACTCACGATACAATATTCCTATTATAGGTATAGATCAACCAAAAAAGCCTTGGTAGATATTAAACTCCAGTTATAAAAAGTAAATGTCTTTCGTGTTCGTAATTTGCGTTGACTGTGGCGTGTTCCATAAACCATGGAAAACTAATTGCATCACCTTTTTTCCATCCTGAATAACACTGGTCTCCTAGCATAATAGCTTGACCTATTTTCCAATCACTTAAAAAATGTAGAATTTTTTTAAGTTCATTAGAATTAAAAGATACTCCACGTTCTTCGTATTGTTTTCTTGTAAATGATCCATTGTGATCAAAGTGATTTTGTATTAACATTTTAACAGGTTGAATATGATACTTTGCATGAACATACTTTAAGTTGTGAACTTCTCTGAGCCATGCACATTGAGGAGTATTATTATCATACAATCCTACTTTCATATCCTGAGTACCGTCTACTGGGTCTCCTAGTCCGTGTTCAATATTTGTTGGTAGTGGAAACAATCCTTCTTCTGGAACAAAGTTTCCTAGATATATATAGTTTGGTAAATTTTGTTTCTTATACTCTGCTACATATAATGGCATTAACTCATAAAACTTTTTAAAATTATCATCTCTTAATGACTGCCAATCGTGTGCTTCGTCTAGTATGGACATGAAAATATTTATATGGCAGTCGTTTGGTGTTAAAATAAATTGGTCGTAGACTTTTACTATAATTCTGCTATAATATATGTTAAATACCA
>MPLU02102195.1_pt1 | contig 18709 bp, 15 predicted proteins | sample 1617381 | NCBI WGS metagenome assembly MPLU02 (sample SAMN05944801, study PRJNA350692) | marine metagenome | biome: marine; feature: ODZ; material: water; isolation source: 90 m water sample filtered on 0.2 um supor filter | place: Pacific Ocean | collected 2012-04-08 | depth 90m m
CCTTATCCGGCCAAGTTCCAGGGCTACGCGAAGCATAATGAATGTTTGCGCGAGGGCTGCTTTAGTAGAAACAACACATATTTCCGGTCCGGAACCCTGCATTATCACTTGATCAACCATCATGCTGATTGCCGATCCCATCACATTTACAACCGCCGCGGTTTGTGCTCCAGATGTCTTTGCATAATCCAGCGAGGTTTTTGTATCATAGGTTTCTCCTGATTGAGAAAGCGCCAGCACCAAATCTCCCGACTCAACTGTAACTACGGAAAATTCGTCTGAACTGAGGACTGGGTAATAGCGGTCTGCGTGGGTGGAAAAAAAGTATTGACTGATATTCGCCACATAGAAAGTCGTTCCCACTCCCATCAGGTATGCACGAGAAGCTTCACTAAACATCCCGGCCAATTCTGAAATTTGTTCTGTAGGAATTTTCATTGCCTGCCGTACTGTCTGCGGTTCATCAAAAATCTCCTTGAGCATGTAATGAGAATATCCTCCTTTTTTGCTGGTTTCCACATCCCAGTCAATATGTAGAATCGATTTTTCGACAAGTTCGCCGGTTTCCACCTTGCGGATTTGGTAATCATCACGACCTAGGACGACATACTCTCCATCATCCAGCACAATTGCCTGCCTTGTATATTCCAAAAAAGCATTGAGATCTGAACCGACATAATTACAACCCTCTCCAAGTCCCAGCAGCAATGGAGATTCTTTTTTAACACAATACAAATGTTCCGGATCATGCGCTGAAAACATGACGATCGAGTATGACCCTTCAATTTGCTGCAGAGAGGCTAAAAAAGCTTTTTCTAAATCGTTAGTCTCCGCATATGATTCCTCCAACAAGTTGACAAAAACTTCTGTATCAGTCAATGACTTAAAAACAACATCACGACTCATCAAATGTTCACGTAATTCCTGATAGTTTGAAAAAATACCATTGTGTACAATCGCAAATTCCCGCTTGTAAGAAAGATGGGGGTGGGCGTTTTCCTGGGTTACACCTCCGTGAGTTGCCCAGCGCGTATGAGCAATTCCGATATTCCCCTGCATTTTATCCAATTGTTCAAGCGCGTTGACTTCATCTATTCCTCCAATATTTTTTCGTAAGTCAAGCTCACCCTTACTCAGCATCGCCATTCCGCAGGAATCATACCCACGATATTCCAAGTTGCGGATTGAGTTAAATAAATTTCTGCCTATATTTTCTGAATGGACAATGCCACTGATACCACACATTATTTTGCTTTGCCGTATTATTAGTTTTGGTTGTTATATTTGTTGGAACCGTAAGAATTCTCAAGCAAGTGTTATTGCTTACGAAGCGAGAAAGCTATTTTGTGTTAAGCACTAATATCATGAAGATTTCTCTCTGCGTTCGAAATGACAAATAATGGGTTTCAGAATTATCACGAGGCCACCTCTTTTAGAGAGTAATACAATCCGCGATGATTTTTCCAGATTCCACAATACTGCCTGGACCGAGAGTGTGACGGGCTCCGATGGACACACTGTCACCTATGAATGCCCCCAGCTTCGTCAAGCCTGTTTCTACCGAGTCTGAGTTGGAACTGCAGGTAATCTGACTATAATCTACTGTATGATTAACTGTCGTAAGCCCTGAACCTGATTTTACATTTTCTCCCAACACACTGTCCCCAACAAATGAAAGGCGGCCGACATCGTTGTTTCCAAAGAGTACGCAGTTTTTCAACTCTGATCCGTAACCTACCATCGAATTAGGGCCAATCGCACTAAAATTACGAATGAGTGAATTATTTCCGACGTATGAATTGGCACCTATGTAACAGGGGCCCTTGAGTACAGTTCCGGATTCAATAGTGACATCCGGACCTATACGTACCGCTCCTTCCAGATGCACGTGTCCCAACAGTTTTACCGTAGAATCAATTTCAGCAGTTTGCCAGGAACTCATCAACATCCTGTTTGCATCCAAAATGTGCCATGGATGTATCATATCAATCCATCCTTTTTCCCACAAACATGCCTGAAGTCCAGTGCTTGCTATCAATCCCTCATAGCTGCGGGAAATATCATTCTGATTCTCAGCCAATCGTTCAAAAATTTTCGGAAACAAAACAAACATTCCCGCAAAGACATAATTCGCCTGATTGGCCTGAGGTTTTTCAACCAGTCGGCTGATTTTCATTTCATGATCCAGATAGACATTACCAAATTCTTTTGAAGACTCCGGCAGCGCAATCAAAGCAACCTCCCTGTCAGTTTCAGAGTAAGTCTGCAGTATGGATAAAAATGGGTTGTAGTCGGTCATCACATCACCATAAACCAGCAAAAAAGGCTTCTTCTCTAAAGACGAGCGACAAAGGCTCAGAGCGTGGCCGATGCCCTTTAGTTCATCCTGAACGACATACTCAAGGTTCACACCAAACGTTTGTCCACTGCCAAAATACTGACGGATCAAGTCCTGCTGATGATTAACGACCAGTACTATATCGTGAATCCCTGCTTCCTTGAGGAAACAAATCGTATTTTCGAGGATGTATTGCCCCGCAATGCGAATCATCGGTTTACAGCGGGTTTCAATAAATGGACTCAATCGGGTACTGCGATTAGCCGCAAGAACAACTGCTTTCATGACGTCACCTTAAAAAATACGTTGAAATGTTTAAAATTCATTGAACTCCGGACTGATTGACTTCTTTTTCATTTAACACACAGTCGAGCAAATGCTGCAAAACCTCATCTGCACTAAGCATTCCTGTATCGACAATAATTGCGTCCTCCGCAGGTTTCAGCGGGGCCACCTTTCGGTTTTGATCCTGAAAATCACGTTTTCGAAGAGCAGTTATTATTTCTTCATAATTTGCCTCTTCACCACTTTCCCGCAGTTGCAGCAACCTGCGTTTAGCGCGAATCTCCGGAGAAGCATCTACGTAAAATTTAAATTCCGCTGCCGGAAAAACAACTGTGCCAATATCCCTGCCTTCCAAAATCGCCCCCTTATAACTTTCCAACCTGCGGGCTTCTTCAACCAGAGTCCGTTGCTGTTTTTTCATCACTTCCCGGATCAAGGGAAAACGGCTGATTTTTGAAGCCTGTGCCGAAATCCGTTCTGTGCGGATTTCCTGAGTTACATCTATATCATCGCAAATCACTTTATCATTTTCAAAAACTATTCGTGTTTGATCACCCAGCTTTTCCAGAGATTCGTCACTTTCCGGACAACCCTGCGAGGCCCAGTTCCAGGCAAGGCAACGAAACATTGCTCCGGTGTCTACATACAAACAATCCAGTTTAGCGGCCAGTTGACGGGCAATTGTACTTTTCCCAACTCCGGTGGGACCGTCAATGGCAATGATTTTAAAACCCATAATATTTATGTTTCACGTGGAACAATTAGCAAATAACTACTTTTTGAAAAAACTCTGAAAAGTTATCTTTACTCACCTGTTTTGATTTCCGGAAAAGTTCGTCAGCAAACCGATGTGTTAAGCGGTGTCAAAGCCTGAATTAAGTCCAAAAAACCCTGCTAGCCCCCCTTCGATTACACTTAGGGCACCGGATCAGGGCACGGTTTTTAGAGCTTCCTAATATTACTGAGTCAAGCTGTTCAGTAGTTTTTCAACTTCCTGTTGATGTTCCGTGTTTTTAAACTTTTTTAACATTTTACGGTAAATCGCCATTGCATCACTGCTGCGTTCAAGCTGATCATAGCTTGAGGCAATTCTCAAATTAAGAGCATAGCTTTTTTGTTCAGACAAACCACGGTCCAGATATAGTACTTTAAGATTTGCTGCGAGCGCCTGTGCGTGTTTCTGCTGCTCAAAAAGTGCCAGACCTTTTTCCTTGAGGATATGCAACTGCCATTTCTTGCGCCCATCTGGTACTGTTTCCATTGATTTTAGTGCTTGGTTCAGCCAACGTTCAGCCAACTCATATTTGGCCAACTCGTTGTAAAGTTCACCGATCAGCACAATTTGCTCAACTCTTTTTTCCGGTGCAAGCTCCTCTTGACGTACCGATTTTTTATAATTGACAACTAGTTGATTTAAATAAGGTGCCGCCTTTTCTTTTTGCTTCCTCTTCATAAAATAATTTCCGAGCAAATGCAAAATTTTGAAGCTGTAAGTATCATCCATACTCTGATGCAGAAACTTCTCTGCACCTTTCAGCATTTCGGGAATCCGGCCTAGCTCGTACTGAATTTTCAAAATTCTGTAGCGGATAACGCGTTCACTGCCTTGAGGAGGATTTTTTAAGGCTAAATTATAATAGGTGATCGCTTCATCATATTTTTGCGTATCATAAAGTGCATTTGCACGGTGAAAGAAGAGAAATCCGTGATCTACACTGGTTGATAGCCCCAGGCCGACTCCTGTCACACTGAGTATTCGCCGGGGATCTTCGATGTACTTCAACACTTCCACCCTCAGCTTAATCAATGAAAAGTCTGAATACTGTGCAATTTTTCGCCTCAGCACATCATCTGCCTGCTCATACTTTTTCATCGCAATAAGTATCCGGACTCTTAAATGAATTTCTCTTACAGGTTTTTTTAGCGTATCAAAAGTGCTGCGCAGTTCATTTAATATTTCTAAAGCAGAATGATATTTTTTTTGTTCGAAGTATGCCCCGGCTTGTAAATAAAGTCCTTCTTCCAAAAATTCAGAAGTAGGATGAAGCTTTTTCAAATTGGTAAAAGCGAAAATCGCAGGGTTCCATTTTTGCAGATCATGATTCACCTTGCCAAGCAGATACCAGCGGTCATCGTCCCGCTCACCCTGTCGATCAACCTGACGCATAGCCATGATTGCATTCATGGGGCTCTTATCTATTTCATACAGCATAACTCCATACCAAAAATAGTAATCCGAAAGACGCGTAGAGGCAGAATAATCTTCGAGCAACTGTTTTAAGCCCTGAAATGCTTTCCTGTGCTCCGCTGCCAGCAGCTGAATCACAGTTCTGAGATAAATACTTTCCTCATGAACAATTAATGACGACTGTTCGTCTGCTGTCTCTAATGAGTGATTAAAGGACCATTGAAGCCACTGATTCGCCTTTTTTATCTGTCCCAAGCTTAGATAGAGATAGGCATAAATCAATTCCATTTCTCCTTGCCAGGCACGCCATGACTTTGCTACAGATTTCAGTCCTGGCTGTTTCTTGAGCAAAAAATTATACTTCCCACTCTTTGCAGCATGCTGCATTAATTCACGCAGAGATTGTTCACGGAGCAGATCATCATTTATTTCCTGCCATTTTTCCCAAGCCTGCTCGTATTGTCCGGTTGCTAAATGCAGTCTTAACCAGGCACGCGCGAGTTGATCAGGGTTCCTGACACCAAACTCCTTCAGAGACATCATTGTTTTTTTTGCTTGAGACCATTGTTTCAAACTCATTTCAGCGGCTGCTCCAAGCCACAAGAAATGCTCCATCTGAAGGTCGTTGTAAAACTCCGGCTTAGTAGCTTTATCGGCAACTAAATCTGCTAATTCCTGCCATCGCTTTTCCACAAAATAATGCTCCGCTAGACGTACCATGTGTTCAAAATCATATTCAAATTGCTGAGTCATGCTTTCAAGCACGAAAAATATTTGGTCGCTCTTCTTCAATTTTACATAAGTCAGGTATTTCAAATAAAGAAGTTGGATACGAATTTTCTTAATACTGATTTCCGCTTCATATTTCTTAATGACCGCCAATGCTTCTTTATATTTTTTTTGCTTCAAAGCCAGCCACGCCAAGGTGTAACGGCCGAAATTCTGGAAGTCAACATAAAGGGCTGAACTGTTGTTCTGTTCGAGTGAGTCCAGAAAAAATGTTAACGTTTTTTCTGCCTGAGCATACTTATTCTGCTTTGCTGTTATTTGTCCCTGCCAAAACCATGACGGAGTAAACCAGGGTGTTTCCGGATAATCATCCGTAACTGTCTGGAATCTCCTAAGTGCCACATTCAGGTCGCCACGAAACAAGTGAACTATGCCTTCTTTGTAAAATTTTCCTGAACGGTCAAGCCAACTGGGGTCATCCGGAATAAAACGAGGGTAATGCCAGTCTGGAAGTTCAGGAAATGCTGTCTCAGAAACAGAGACTAACGGTAGCTCCGGTAACTCCGGTAAACGAAGAGTTGGAACGGGTAGCTGGAATGTGCCGTAATGTGTCTTTACTTTAAGGGCATTGCTACTACTTTCTGAGAATCCGCTCACTGGATGACAAACTATAATTATAGTTTGTATCAGGAAGATTAATGAAGACTTGTTTCTCATTTTCAGAATTCTGACAATAATAACAATTATTTAAATAAATGATAGCCACACATTGCTGACCGACTGTTGACAATGATTCACAATCATTTGATTACGAAAAGTAATCAATTCGCCGGCGGCCTGTTTCAGGTCTTCCGCAGAAAGCTCCAACTCAAAGTCATAACCGCTCATTGCATGCTGGTAACGTGGGTCATAGTAGTCCACTAAAAGCATGTGCACCATGTTTTCAATTTCACCCTGTTTCAGCCACAGACGTAATTGTTCGACTTTAACTTTTCCAAGTGCCACTTTCAGTGACTGCAAAATTGAGTCAATTTGCTGAATACTCTGTTCATCACAAATATTATACTCTTCAACTATACGGCTGATTCTGGTTTCCAGTGACGCTTTTAGCAACACCAGTATTCCGCTCTTCATTGCATTTGCAATGGACTGCGGAATAAAAACCTGACCAACTTTTCGGCTTTCACCTTCAACAAAAAGGAAAAGATCCTCTGGAAGTTGACTCAATTTTTTAACTAGCAAAGCTTCAAAATCTTTCTGAGTCCGGGGAGTTTTATGAATTGCGCCAAACAGGGAACTGCGGTGCTGCGCCAGACCTTCCAGATCCAAGTGATCGGGAAGTTTTTGCAGAATCAATGTCTTTCCAACACCAGTCTGTCCATGCAGCACAATGAGTGGCGGCGTTGGATTTTCAAGTTGCTGCAGAATAAATTGCCGATAATACTTATAACCTCCCTGCATTTGAGAAACGCGGAATCCGTTTTCCTCCAACAGCCTGACCACCGAAGCGGACCTCATCCCGCCACGGGCACAATATACAACGAGTTGCTGAGATTTTATCGCGGAAAGTGATAATAAAAACTGCTGAAGCCTCGGTTCAAAAAACTCTAATCCTTTCACAACGGCGGCATCCCGACCAACCTGTTTGTAGATTGTTCCAATTTCCGCGCGTTCCAAATCATCAAAAAGCGGAAAACTCCTGGCACCAGGAATACTGCCTTTTGCAAACTCCTCCGCCGTGCGTACATCCAGCAAAAGCATGTCCTCCGCAAGTGCTTTCTCCACTGATAATGCAGGGAGGCCGCCTTTGAGAAAATCCTCAATTCTTTTGGCAGACGGCTTTGTCTGGGCTGACAAAGAGTCGCTATTAATCATTCCTCTGCAGCAATTTCCTGCGCTTCCAGACTTTGCTCCGCTGAATCAAGATTGTTCAAAGCGCGTACTTTAAGGTTAATGGTATCAGCAATTTCTGAGTTTTCTTCCAAAAATTTGATGGAGTTATCACGACCCTGCCCTAACCTCTCTTTTTCGTAAGAGAACCAGGTTCCGCTTTTTTGCACAATTTCCTCATTTACCGCTAAATCAAGCAGGACACCCATTTTGGATATCCCAACTCCATAGATTAAATCAACTTCGGCAATACGAAACGGTGGTGCCAATTTATTTTTGGCAATCTTGATTTTCATTCTGTGACCTGTTACTTCGTCTCCGCTCTTAATCTGACTCGCACGTCGGACATCAAGACGTACACTGGAGTAAAATTTGAGTGCATTACCGCCTGTGGTTGTTTCCGGATTTCCAAAAACCACACCAATTTTTGAACGAAGTTGGTTGATAAAAATGAAAATCGTGTTGGACTTTGAGATCACACCCGACAATTTACGGAGGGCTTGTGACATCAGGCGAGCATGCAATCCCATGTGTGAGTCGCCCATGTCTCCTTCCAATTCGTTTTTAGGAACAAGCGCTGCTACAGAGTCAATCACAACCATATCCACTTTACCGACTCGGACAAGTTGCTCCGCGATTTCCAAACCCTGTTCACCGTAATCAGGTTGAGCCAGTAAAAGATCTTCAACCTGAACTCCCAGCGTCTTGGCATTATTTCGTTCAAACGCGTGCTCCGCGTCTATAAATGCGGCAACTCCACCTACTCTCTGGACTTCCGCAATCGCGCACAAGGCTAAGGTTGTTTTACCTGATGCTTCCGGGCCATAAATTTCAATGATCCGTCCTCGTGGTAAACCTCCAATTCCAAGAGCAATGTCCAGCGCTAAATTTCCGGCGCTGACTGCAGGAAACTGTCCCACTGTCGAACCGTCCATTTTCATAATTGAACCTTTACCAAACTGGCGTTCAATTTGTGAAATCGCGGTTTCCAAATCTTTTTGTCTTTCTTCAGTCAACATAATTTCTCCTTAATATAAAAATATAATTTGCCCAGTTTTCACTGAATTAATGTTTGCTTATTTTGGATCAGCCCTTGAGAAGTACTGGGATTACAAGTTTAACTTCAAAATGCCTCCGGACACTACTCATGCAAAGTCTTTATACCTGTATATTTAGACAAGTTTAATGTATAGATAATAATCCGACTGTGCTGAAGTCGCAATGCTATATTCAATTTGGAGCGAAAGTACGGCAATTTTCCGGCAATCGACTTCAGTCCTTGACTGAGCAGGCATGGTGATTTATTGTGATAAAGCTGAAAAACAATTAATTCTCTTAATATTATTAGCACCGTAAATAAATTCTAATATATTAGTAAATTATGATCATTCGTATTATTCTTAAAGACACTTCGTCAGCTTATCGTGTGACTTTCACTACTATTGTCTTGAGCTGATAAACTGCGGTCTACCTTGAACCTTGGAAGCTTATCTGGCTATAATGTTATTATTCTAATTTACGATTAACCGAGATTATTTAAATGAAAAAAGTACTTGTTACAGGAGGTGCAGGTTTTGTTGGATCTTTTCTTTGTGACCGTCTAATTGATGAAGGCCACGAAGTTATTGCAATTGATAATTTTTTTACAGGCAACAAATCGAATTTACGGCAGCTTGAGCACAATCCCAATTTTGAATTGATACGTCATGATATCGTGGAACCTGTTCTCTTGGAAGTGGACTGGATTTTCAATCTGGCCTGCCCGGCTTCTCCGATTCATTATCAGTACAATCCGGTAAAAACCGCAAAAACAAATGTTATGGGGGCTCTTAATATGCTGGGGCTCGCAAAACGTGTTAACGCACGTATCTTACAGGCCTCCACTTCTGAAGTATACGGCGATCCGCAAGTACATCCTCAACCGGAAAGTTATTTTGGCAATGTCAATCCTGTTGGTTTGCGAAGTTGTTATGACGAAGGGAAACGTTTGGCAGAAACATTAATGATGGACTATCATCGCCAAAGTCAGGTTGATGTAAAAATTATTCGAATCTTTAACACCTACGGGCCAAGAATGCATCCGGATGACGGCAGGGTTGTCAGCAATTTTATTGTTGCAGCACTTAAGGGTGAACCTATCACAATTCACGGAGACGGACTACAGAGCCGCAGTTTTTGTTACGTCACAGAATTAGTGGACGCAATGTACCGCATGATGCAGACAGAAGATTTGACCGGGCCGGTTAACACAGGAAACCCCGGAGAATTCACCATGATTGAGTTGGCAGAAAAAGTCCTCGAAATGACAAACTCAAGTTCCAAACTGATTAAAACCGCAGCACGTCCTGACGATCCAGGACGCCGCAGACCGGACATCACACTGGCTAAGAAAAGACTCGGCTGGGAACCTAAAATAACACTTGAAGAAGGACTGCGCCCAACTATCGATTATTTTGTTGAACTATTGAAAGGCTCCTGAAAAGTACTGCTCACTAAATTTTTTACTGACTGCTTTTGTGAGCATTTTATTTTAGCTGAAGGTGCTGACAAACTTAAATATCAATCCCCGAAAACCTTCATGCCCCTCCTGCCTGTTCCTCCGGAACTAATTAAAATCGCAAAAGCAGTTGCGAAGTGCAATGGTCGCAGCCTTCTTGTTGGCGGCGCTGTACGGGACCACTTCATGGGTAGCAACATTTCAAAAGACATTGATGTGGAAATTTACGGAATGAGCCCCGAAATTCTTGAATCCGTGCTCAGAAATTTTGGACATCTTCATGCTGTGGGAAAAAGTTTTGGCGTGCTGAAGCTTAAAACTTCACGCGCAGAATATGATTTTAGCCTGCCCAGATCCGAAAGCAAGTCCGGAAAAGGTCACCGTGGTTTTCTGGTAAAAACTGATTCTGCAATGAGCTACCAAAAAGCTGCTTCTCGTCGTGACTTCACTGTCAACAGTATCGGTTATGATTTGTTAACACAGGAAGTACTGGATCCTTTTGATGGTTTAGCTGACTTAAAGTGTAAAGTACTGAGGCATATCGGCCCCTCATTTGCCGAAGATCCGTTACGGGTTTTAAGGGCCATGCAGTTCTCCGCACGTCTTGAGTTTGAAATTGCCCCAGAAACCTTAGAACTTTGCGGAGAGTTAGACCTGGCTGAATTATCAAGGGAGCGGATTTTCGAAGAGTTCCGGAAGTTATTTTTAAAAGCAAAACGCCCTTCCATAGGTTTGGAAGCAGCCAAAAAACTCGGAATCTTAAGGTATTTTCCAGAGCTAAAAGCGCTTATTGGAGTGCCGCAGGATCCGGAATGGCATCCGGAAGGTGATGTCTGGATTCATACTCTGCTTGTTATGGATGAAGCAGCACAGTTAAGAAAAGGTGATGAAAAACAGGATTTGGAATTAATGTTCAGCGCGCTTTGTCATGATTTTGGTAAACCACTGACTACTGAATTTTTGCGCGGACGCTGGCGCAGTCCTGCTCATGACGTCAAAGGTGTTGTACCAACAGAGCAGTTCTTACGCAGAATGACGGATGATCGAATTTTAATTGAAGAAGTCACAACTCTGGTTAAAGAGCACCTCCGTCCGGTACAGCTTTTTAAAGAACGTGATCGAATTAATGCCGGAACAATCCGTAGACTCGCGTTACGTGTCCGCATACCTGAGTTGGTTTTACTGGCCAGGGCAGATTATTTTGGCAGGACACTGTCTGAAAATAAGAGAACACATTTTGAAGCAGGAGACTGGCTTTTGGATGAAGCAGAACGTATGGACGTGCGTAACAAAGCGCCACGTCCGTTGCTTCTGGGAAGACACCTCTTAGCCCTCGGTGTGACCCCCGGCCCTGAAATGGGCCTTATTTTAAAACAGGCATTTGAAAGCCAGCTCAACGGAGATTTTCAAAAAGAAGAAGACGCCATTGCCTGGGCAAAGTCATATCTTTCAAATTAGTCCGCTCTTGCTCATTCCTGCCGGAATCGTTATAATCCAAGTAATATACACAGTATTTTTTCCAAACTATATTCACAGACATGTCATCCAAAACTCTCGCCAAAAATCGTAAAGCACGGTTCGAATATGATATACAGAATACTATGGAAGTCGGTATCGTCCTACAGGGTACAGAAGTTAAGAGTGTCCGTGCAGGGCAAATCAATCTCACAGAAAGTTACTGCAGGGTGGATGATCGTTTACAAGTATATTTATTGAATGCTCATATTTCTCAATACGATTTTGGCAACCGTCATAATCATGATCCACTCCGGCCGAGACGTCTGCTACTTCACCGTTCTGAAATACGCCGCCTGTATGGACAAGTTAAAGAGCAGGGGCTTACACTGATTCCGCTTAAAATTTATTTAAAAGGAGGTATCATTAAAATGGAATTGGCATTAGGTCGCGGAAAAAAACTGCATGATAAACGTCAAACTATGAAAAAACGGGATGCAGAACGTGATGTAGAAAGAGCTCTCAGCGAACGTACTTAATCAAGAACAAGATGACAGAAAACGCCCTGCAACCAACTGATTCAGATCCTGCATGGTCGTGGCTCGCGTTGAGTTTAATTTCCGGAATTGGCTACAAAAAGATCCGGCAACTAAGTGAGCATTTAGGCAGTGTGCAGGAACTGTTAAAAACTCCCGCTGAAATCCTTGCCAGCAAGTTCCAACTATCATCAAAATTAGCGGGACTAGTTGCAAAGGCAACTCAAACACACAGTTTCCTGATAGAAAAACGAATCATTGGAGAAACTCCGGGAATCCGGCTTTTTTGTCCTGATTCATCCGGATACCCTTTGAGCTTAAAGCAAATATCAACTCCACCAAGCGTTTTGTACTGGCAGGGTGAGTTGGAGAATGCTGAAAGTCCGTGTCTTGCTTTTGTCGGCTCCAGAGGCTGCACAGCTTACGGAAAACAACAGACCCGTCGACTGGTTAAAGAACTGGCACAAGCTGTTCCGGAGATGATAATTGTGAGCGGACTTGCAAAAGGGATTGACACGGTGGCACATGAAACAGCGTTGGAGTGCGGCTTAAAAACCATTGCTGTACTCGCTGGCGGATTACAGCATATCTATCCTCCGGAAAATAAAAATCTAGCTGCGGAAATTCTAAAAAATGGAGCGCTGGTTTCCGAATTTCCCCTTGGTGTAAAACCTCTTGCACGTAATTTCCCTATCCGGAATCGTATCATCAGTGGTTTGTCAATGGGAATTGTAGTAACCGAAGCGAGGAAAAAAAGCGGTGCAAAAATCACAGCCGCGTTTGCGCTTGAGCAAAACAGAGAGGTCTTTGCTTTGCCGGGCCGGGTAGATTCATCAACGAGCTCCGGTACTAACAGTTTGATCGCACGTCAGCACGCTAAACTGATTTGCAGAGCAAGCGATATTTTAGAAGAATTATCACTTTTTTGTGCTTCTGCTTCTCAACTTCCTTTCAATTTCGAAACTACTCAATCAGGATTAAAAAAAATAAATCCGGATGATTTGAATGAAATACAAAAGAAAATTATTTTAGCGTTAAATGACGGAATTGAGGAAATCGACGCAATTCACTCACAAACTGCAATTGAAATGAATATCTTGCTGGCCTCCTTGCTAGAATTAGAATTAGCTGGTAAAGTAGAGGGTATTGGCGGACAAATTTACCGTCTTGCGGTCGAACTTGACCTGCCCACAAATTAAAGCTTTTTCAATGAGTATAAATGGAAACTAATTTTTTCGTTGTTGGAGACAATCGCGGAACAGCGTTTTTTCTCAGAAATATCAAATTTTTTGTCTGGTTACTGTTAACCATTATTTTTGCTTTATCCATTGCAAGCGCTTATCTATATTTTAAACTCCAGCTCGATCAGGAGCTGTTGGCTGTACGTATCGAGCAAGAAAAAACACGCAGTGATAATCTTATTGAGAAATTAAAACAAACCGGACATCAGGACTCTGAATGGGAGCAGCAGGTGTTGTCTCAGTCTTCTCAGCAAAAAAAACTGAACGAGCAGCAGGCATCACTACTGGAAAGTCAAAGAAATGAAATTAATGAACTTAACTCAATTCTTAAACAGCGCGAACAGGTAGTTCGTCAATTTCAACTTGAAAAAACTTCTACTCAGGAACAGATCAACAATCTACAACTTAAAGTACGTTCTCTCCAGCAGCAACTCTTGAACGCGCAAGCATCTTTAACTGAATCTATAGCAGAAAATGAAATTGTCCTGGCAAAAATAACTGAACTTGAAGCGGAGAAAAATAAACTTGAACTAAAAGTAAATAAACGCGTCCGAGCTAAAGCTATTGCTCCGGTTAAAAAACAAAATTCAAAAATAAGTGCAAATTCTGGTATCACTGTAGAAAAATTAAAAATTAAACGGGTAAAAGGTACAGTAAGTGTCAGTTACAACCTGACCAATAAATCGAACAGGCTCCAACTGGGACGTACTGGTATGTATCTTTCTTCCAAGAAAAACTTGGAAAAAGATATTCCGTTCCGCCTCGAAAGCTCAATTCCTTATAAAATTAAAAGATATAGAATCATTTCCAGAAAATTCTACAAAGTAAAGTCAGGAAGTTTTGTACGAATCCTGATTTGGAATAACAAAAAGGAGCTGATAATTGATAATGCTTATTCGATAAAGTAGTAACAAAAACTCCTTTACTTTCCGCCCTTCTTCATGTCTGCTCTCTTAAATCTTGAAAGCGTCGGTAAGCGCTTCGGTTTTCGCAATATCCTCAACAACATTAACTTCTCGGTTGATACAGGTGAGTTCGTGATGCTGATTGGAAATAACGGTGCAGGCAAATCAACACTGCTCCGTATTATCAGTTCACTGATGAAACCGTCTAACGGGGAAATTATTTTCCGCGGCACAAAGCAAAAAGATAATCTGCTGGAATGGCTGAGGATAATGGGCAGTATCACTCATGAAAACAGGTTATATGCAGACCTGAATTCAAAAGATAATTTACGCTTGCACGGAACTCTTTACGGTGTTGAGCAACTGAATTCAAAAATTGATGATATATTAGCGAAAATCGACCTGTCCCATGTTGCGCAACTGCCGGTTCGTAATTTCAGCAGTGGGATGACAAAACGTTTGATGATTGGACGTTTGATGTTGTGCCAACCTGAAATCCTGATTCTTGATGAACCATACACCGGACTTGATCAAAACTCTTTCCGCTGGTTTCAGGGATATCTGCGGGAATTTCACCAGCAGGGAGGCACCGTGCTGATGGTTACCCACCAACTTGAACTTGGACTGGAGCTGGCAACCCGTGTCCTCGTTTTGCACCGCCAAAACATCAAGCATGATATTTCCTCTGCAGGCTTGAGCATTGAACAGTGTAGCGCCCTGCTGGAAGAATAATGCAGTTTAATACTTACCTCGAAAGTCTTTCTGAGTTAGCACAAATCCAACAAACCTCAATCCGCGAAGTGATTTTGGAACACAAATCGCTGAGCAGAATGGGAAAGCAGAGTACAAAGTCTCTGATCTCACTCCTCAACGCGGCCCTTTCTTGCGGATTGTCTCCCGTTTTGCAGTGGGACATCCTCAGCACAGAGCAAACTTTCCGGCACTGTCTGACACTCCTGAATCGTCTGCCTTTAGCAAAATTTCACGCAATCCGTGTGCAGGATCTTGGAGCCGCGGAGTGGATACGGCAGGAACATCCGGAACTTCCGCTGCACTTGATTGTTGAAAGTGGAAACCATAACATCATCGGACTTCAGCGCTGGGCGGAATACTTTGGTCCGCAATTACAACGCCTCGTTCTTTCCACAGAACTTCCTAAATCCGCGCTGATTGAGTATAGTAAAATTTTAACTGTACCTTGTGAAATATTAACTGTTGGTAGAATTTTATTGTTTTATACTCCCCGTAAATTACTTAGTTCGCAGAATATTTCAATAAACTCTCCGGATTTTCTTGAAAAAAAATTAGTCCCCGGAGATCAACCGCAACGACAGTTTCCAACTGTTGAAAATCAACATGGAACTTTCATGTTTCATCAGCGGGATTTGTTTTTGCTGGATTATCTACCGGAGCTGCAGAACACAAGTTTGAGTGTCTTAAGACTTGATTTACGGCATCTTGATTTATCCGCAAACTGGCTTATTAAAATGACAAAACTACTCGAGTCATTTGATAAAGAAAAATGCACTGCTTTAAAATCAGTATGGCCCACTAAAATAACACATGGTTTCTTTAGAGCAAACCGAACAGACCTCGCGATCGAGCGGATAAAAAATCCTCACCTGAAGGATCACGGAGAAACTTTGGTGGGATATGTCGTGGAAGCGGTCAAGGATGCGCATCTGATTATTTTGGCACGTAAAACATTCCTTTTTGCTAAAACTTTACAGGGGATTACTCCGGAAGGACGAGAGTGTGAAATTGCCACCAAAGACATTCAGACTACTGACGGTCAGCCTGTAACAGAGATTGTTTCCGGAAATCTGTATCAAGTTCCGCACGTAAAATATGTGACCGCACAGACCCTTGTTTACAGCCGTTATGAGTGATTGAGGCTTGAATGTTACTCACAAACACGTATGCTTTAATATCCTTGTCTTTGAAATTTACGGTGCTGCCTGTAAAAATGTTTCAAACCTTTTTCGTTCAATAATCCCTGTTTAATACTGCGCTCAAAGGTCTTCATGCAGGTTTTCAGTTACCAGGATAAAACAACACCTTTTCCACGTTCCGTTGTTACTATCGGAAATTTCGATGGAATTCACTTAGGCCACCGTGCTTTAATATGTTCCGCGGTACATGAAGCAAAAGCACGCGGATGTGCCAGTGCTTTAGTGACTTTTGATCCGCATCCTCAAGAAATAATTCATTCCCAACAATCAGTTTCACGAATTTGCACAGCTGTTCATCAACTGCGTTTACTTGAAGAACTCGGTCTCGATGAGCTGCATGTGATACCGTTCACAAAGGAGCTGTCGCAAATGCCTCCAGAAGAATTCGCTCTTCAGTTTTTGATCAAACGTTTTGCATTGGAAAAGCTAGTTATTGGTTACGATTTCCGTTTTGGAAAATACCGTGCAGGAGACTTCATCCTGCTGGAAACTCTCAGCCAAAAATACAACTTTTCACTGGAAGAAGTTGCTCCGGTGCAGGAAAAAGGTCAAACAGTAAGCAGTACCCTGATACGGGAATTGATACAGGAGTATCGTTTTACAGAAATACCGTCTTATCTTGGTCGTGATTTCAGTATTTACGGAGAGGTAGTTCACGGTGAACATCGTGGACAGAAACTCGGATTTCCTACTGCAAACATCCAGCCGGGAATCACCTTAGCTTTGCCAAACGGCGTCTATGTCAGCAAAATAAAATTGGCAGAAAAAACCCATTTTGGCGTTAGCAATGTTGGTAAACGGCCTACATTCGGCGAAAATGCTGTTACGGTTGAAACTTGGCTTTTTGATTTTGAAGAAGATATTTACGGTAAGGATCTGGAGGTTATTCCGCTATCTCAGTTGAGGCAGGAAAAGAAATTTTCCGGGATGGAAGAGCTGCAAAATCAAATTAAGAAGGACCTTGAAAGCGCGCGAAATTACCTTTCAGAACATGAGCTATTGCCCGTAGAATAAAGCTACTTATATACATCAAGTATGGTTTCTGGTTACCAATTGTAAACCAACCATTTTCGGATTCATAAGTCGGCAAGTTATATTTCAGGCTGACTTTAGATTCAGGAAATAGTTCCTAAACCAACCTATGAACGGGCTTGGCCTTTTCACTCGGTCCTTCCGGCATTTCAGTGAAATAATGTTTTATCTCCATAATACTGATTAAAGTTAGTTTTTCATTGTTCAGGTAGATGAACTGAATCCCTCTCCCTGCTTTTTATATTCTTCACGGGGAGGACTAAAAATATCCAACACAGTCGCACCTATCTCAGCAGTACGAATTCCATGAGAGACGCCACATGGCGTATACCAGAAATCACCAGCCCTCATTGTCAACTCTTCATCACCTTGGATTCGCACACATTCTCCTTCAAGTAGAACTCCCCACTGTTCCTCTGGATGACTATGAAGAGTACCTGCCGTATTTGGTTCAAGCTTTACTACTGAGAGCATCACATTCTCTCCGCTGAAAATCCTAGTTGTGATGCCTTCAGTCAATTTTCTAAATATGCCCTGGGTTTCGTTTCCTATTGAAAAGTTCCACGGTAACTGTTTCAGTTCTTTTGCAATTGTCATGATAGGTTCACTCCCATTTTTCTATTATTAAAATTCTGCTGAAGCTCGAGATAGTTGACCAGCTTTATTCATATAGTCTCTCTCATGGAGACTGTAAATTAGTTTAAACTGCTAACGCAGAGTCCCACGGCTTGCGAGTGGGCAAAGACTATACCAGGATAGTTTAAAATTTCCCTGAATTTTGGATCGTAACGGATACCTCAAAAAACAGCGCCATCGGACATTCGGTGCAACGAATTGTTAGCAATTAGTTAAGCTTTAGTTTAAACCCTTCATGAGTACTTTTGAATCCAAATCCTTCATAAAACCTGATTGCATCCTGTCTTTGTTTGTCTGAAGTCAATTGAAGAATTTTTACCTCTTTCTCCCTGGCATACTGAATGACCCATTCAAAGACTCTGGTTCCTATCCCGTCACCACGGAAATTTTTATGAATCCTTACTCCTTCCACCAGACATCTCCAGGAACCTCTATGGCTTAAATATGGTATGAAAGTTAACTGCAGCATTCCAATTATATTGCCTTCCTCCTCAACTACAATCAGCTCATTATTGGGATCAACTACAATACTCTTGAATGCAGATAAATAGGAAGGATTTAAAGGGTTAGATGTATCTTCACGTTGTGAACCTAATTCATCGTCCGCCAGCATCTCTACCATTAAAGGAAGGTCTTTTTCCAATGCATCACGAAATGTTAAACTCAAATATTCTCCTTTATTATGACTCTAAGGCACTCGGTATTTGGGCAATAGCGACATTATTTATTAAAATCATAGGCAACATCATCCCAACTATCGGTCGGGAAAACCCAAAGCAATTTAAGATCGACATCACCGGTATTTCGTACACCGTGAAGGGCATTTTCCGGAATATAAACAGCGTTATTCTGTTCTATCGGACGCGTTTCTTCATTTTTTAAAAGTAACAGCCCTTGTCCCTGTAAAACGAAATAGATTTCTTGTGGTGCATGGCTGTGCAAAGGCAGGTGCTCGCCAACAGGAATGTTCAAACACCCTAAAGATAGTGTATGGCTGTCATGCTGAGCTGCATCCACAAGATGGC
>MPLU02118373.1_pt1 | contig 18697 bp, 14 predicted proteins | sample 1617381 | NCBI WGS metagenome assembly MPLU02 (sample SAMN05944801, study PRJNA350692) | marine metagenome | biome: marine; feature: ODZ; material: water; isolation source: 90 m water sample filtered on 0.2 um supor filter | place: Pacific Ocean | collected 2012-04-08 | depth 90m m
AGAACGGTCAACGTCGTCGCTCAGAACTCTGGCGGAGGGCAGGGAGACGGCGGTGGGCAGGGAGACGGCGGCGGCCAACAGGGTCAGGGTTGAATCAGAGGGTACCCTCTGATTCAAAGAATTGAAGCAGCGACTTGGTCTATATCTTGTGAACGTCCACAGTAAGCACATCGAACATCTAGTGGGTCAGTAGATACGACACGCAATTTGTGAGGAAGAGGTTCACGAGGATTCTGAGTTACACAATTCCAAAAGGAGCAACGAGCAATATTTACCAACTCTTTTCCAAGCTCGATTTGTCGCTTCTCAGCAACTCCATAATTACGAATGATTGCAACAGATGCTTTAGGAGCAATCAGAGCTAAGCGGTCTAACTCCTCTTGAGTCAGTTCGCGGTCCTCAATCTTCAGGACATCCTTACGACCGACTTTACCGCTTGGAACGTTCATGACTAGAGAAATAGGATTAGAACGGCCGACATCGATTCTCAACATCTGCATTACCTGAAGTGATTTGCCCGCTGGTATGTGATCAACTACTGTACCATTGCAAATTGCTGTAACACGCCTCATCTCACTCATGCGCCCACCTTCTTTGGAACTTTGACTCCTAGACTTCGGCAAAGTAGCGCCATCCTAGTAGGGACGCCATTGAATGCCTGTTTGAAGTAATATGCGTGCTCTGTCGAATCTACACTGGGGTCAATCTCGTCAACTCTCGGAAGAGGATGCATGACAATCATGGATTCTTTCGCCACCTTGAGGTCATCTGCAGACATCTTGTAGATTCCAGCCACCTTGGTGTACTCATCTTCATCAGGGAACCGCTCTTTTTGGATTCGCGTCATGTAAATTACATCCGCATCAGGAATTGTTGATTGAAGGTCTTCACTCTCCGTAACATCACCACCATGGGCTCTCAAATCACCGATTATTTCTTCGGGCATGCGCAATGATTCTGGAGATACAAGAGTTAGCTTAGTTCCGAAGCGAACTAGAGCGTGAGATAGTGAATGTGTAGTTCTGCCATATCGAAGATCTCCCACAAGAACTACATTGAGTCCTTCTAGAGTGCCATGTGCCTGTTGGATTGTGAAAAGGTCAAGCATAGTTTGAGTGGGATGGTTTCCAGCACCATCGCCGGCATTCAACACAGGTATATCGACGGCATCAGCACTGTACTGGGCCGCACCCTGCCTAGGGTGTCGAATTACTGCGATATCGGAGTAACCATCTACCATCTGCATAGTATCATACAGAGTCTCTCCCTTAGCAACGCTTGAGCCAACTGAACTTAGGTTCAAGACATCGCCACCGAGTCTCTTCATCGCAGTTTCAAATGACATCCGAGTTCGGGTTGAATTTTCGAAAAATAGATTCCCGAGAACCTTGCCTTGGAGAAGCGGGGCGTAGACTTCTCCTCTTGCAACTGGTAGTAGTTTTTCGGCTGTTTTGAGAATATCAATAATCTCCTCATTGGTCAAATCATCCATTGTGATGAGGTCACTCATGCCTTTCTCTCCATAGAATCCGGCAGCATACCGCTCATAGGTGTTCCGTGTGCCATTGGAGGCGCGATTTGACTCGAAACCGCTAACCGTCGGCTTGAAGTCGGATATTCGCACCGCCCGGTCGATGATTATCTCCCGCACACCCGTCCGGGTCTCGTTTTGCGGAGGCGGAACCGATGTAGATTGGTTCTCTCATTCAGAGCCTAGAGGAGGGATGGTCACTTCTTTGGCTCTAGCTCGTCATATCCATGTGACTGTCAATTCACGCTTCGATAACAAAGTCCGTGTGTCCTACTCACAGATGGAAATTGTTGATGATTTTGAGGACTTGCAGCATGAATTGGTTCGAGAAGCCATGAGAATGACTGGGGTTACTTCTGGGATTGAAATTACCACTATTGCAGATATACCATCTCGTGGGACAGGACTTGGTTCATCCTCAACTGTCACAGTCGGATTGTTGAATGCTTTACATCGATTCGCGGGTAGAGAAGTATCGGCAACACAATTGGCGGAGGAAGCATGTAGGATTGAGATCGACATTCTTGGTCAACCAATAGGACGCCAGGACCAATATGCTGCTGCGTTTGGAGGAATAAATTCAATTTCTTTTGGTTCCAATGGAGTCGAAATTGTATCACTTAATTTGGATGATAAACTGATTGAGCGTTTGGAATCAGAATTTACTTTGGTATTCACAGGGCGCTCAAGAAGAGCGAGCGAAGTACTCTCCGAAGAACCTGATGATGAAGCGGATAGATTGTCACGTCTGCGTACTATACGCGCACAGGCTGACGAAGCCCGTTCGCGTCTTGAAGTTGGAGATTTGTCTGGATTGGGAGTGCTTCTTGAAGAGGCTTGGCAAACCAAGCGAGGGACCACTGCAAGTGTTAGTGATGAAAATTTAGATTCGATGCACGACCGATTGATGGAAATGGGTGCAAATGGGGCAAAGTTGCTCGGAGCTGGGGGAGGTGGGTTTTTCCTAGTTCATGGCAATGCCGAACTTAGACAAAAACTACTTACTGAACTTTCAGAAAAACACAGAATTATTCCTCTATCGGTAGACTTCTCTGGTTCAACAATCATCCACGAAGGTGAATAATATGAAAAGATGCTATTTTGCTATTTTTATGACCCTGATGCTAATAATTCCTGCATTTCCCCTAGTAGTTAGTGCTGATGGACATGGAACTCCGGATGACATTGTTCAATACCAAGGTTCAGCAAATTTAGTGATTCATGATGACCTTGTCGCGTCACAAAATATTACTGCAACGTGGAGTCTAAACATTTCAATTTCTGATTATGTGGGAACCAGTGAACTGCCGCACCCTGGAATTGGAATTAGATCTCAAATCGATCAGTATCTAGGGGACTCAGATGGTAATCTAAGTCAAACCGAAGTTGATTCCTTCTCTCAGTACATTATCTCTGCAAGAAATTGGACAGATTCCGAAGTAGGTGGCTGTTGTATTCTAGATCACGAGAGTTTTACTGTAGTAGACATGAATATCTCCACAAGAGTCCCTTCTATAGGCCCGGTTTGGGATAGAAACGGCACATGGGGTTGGACAGAGGAAAGTACTCTAATTGGGGCCACAGACAGTCGCTCAACACGACTAATTGACCTTCCTAGAGTTGGGAATGTAGTTGAAGAAATACCACTAACAATTATTCTACCTATGAATTACGAATTTCACTATTCTGCAATGCAAGAAATTATTCAAGGCACTCCGGGTGAATTTACTGTAAATCGAAGCGCCGCCCCGGTGGCATCGAACATTAGAATTAGTGTTGGAGAAAACTCAGACCCACACAGCTTTGTTCAACGCATTAGTGATGGCTCACAAGTTCCTCTTGATTCGCCTACAACATACGAAGGATATTGTCAAGATAGTGCCTTAGAAAATACACAAATTAATTGGGATGTGAGTAATAATGGAACCTTTGTTTATCAAACAAATAACACAACTTGGATTACCATCAATCCCTCTGAACTTGGATACCAACACGGTGAGGTTCTAAGTGTAGTTTTCAGATGTAGAGATTCCTTTGGTGGAACCAGCACTTGGTATGAAAATGTCGTCATAGATGGCGTGTCTCCAACTTGGGAGGCATCATTCATGGCTAATCCTACCGAGGGAGAATCTACACTCATTGACATCTCAGATGGAATCATCGAGATTGGCAGTGAGGACATACTTGACATCAATATAACAGCAGTTGATGATTCTGGCCTAGATACTACAATTGAAATTACTAGCAACAGAACTAGTGAGTGGCGTCATGTAGACTGGAATGATATGTTTGCCCAGAGTAAATTCCCCCAAGGTGAGAAGGTCAACGGTTTGCACCTTGATATTAATTCGCGTCATGAGGAAAAGCCTGAGACTAGATATAGCCTAAATCTTACAGTTATGGATGATTCTGGCAATCGTGCATACCAAAACTGGACTATTCTTGTACTCGATCAAGCAGGCCCAGAAATTCTTCCAGACATATATTACAATGGCACACTTCTTGCACCTGAGAATCCAGTTAGAGCGGGAGAGAGAATTCAGGTGAATCTAACTAATTCATACGATGATATAGACTCGATAATGGATACAAGATGGACATTCATTCTAAATCAAGAAAAAGTATTTGAGAACATGACATATGCTGATGTTTCTATCTTCGACGTCGAACCCTTAGAAGCAGGTTCTCACTGGTTTATTCTAATGGCTTGGGACTCGAAGGACAACGTGAATCTCCTTTCCTTTTCTCTTTCAGTACAGCCTGCTCCAGGAGTTGATATTCGATTCTGGAATCTCAGTTACTATGGTGAGCCTGTTATAGGAAACACAATTTCCGTACATGCTATAATGCAAAATCTAGGAGGGGATGCAGCAAATGGCCGACTTTGTAGTGGTGATGTTTGTTCACAAGTTGTCAATGTCCCATGGGCTACATCAGTGGGCCCGGGAATTGTTGAAGTCGACCTTGAGTTGCCATTAGAAAACTCAGGAGCTGTGGATTTCCGTTTTGAATGGGGCAGCAGTCAATTGAACTTAGAGGGTGAAGTGCCGATAGATTCAGACATTCAAGTTCGTCAAGAAACAGGTCCTTTACAGACTATTATCCTTGTTTTCGTAGTTATCGCAGGTCTATCTTGGCTGGCTCATAGATTATGGGGAACTGAGAAAATCGAATACTGATTGTAATGGTTATCTCGAAACTCAGAGAACCGCTCGACTCTTGACCTAATGACCTCGGGAGGAGTTCATGGTGCTGCCTCCGGACCACGCCGACCGAGTCATCGCTAAGCAGCGAGCACGAGTCGAAAAGGTGGCAATGTTAGGGACTCTAGTTCTCATCGCATCTGCTGGTTGGTGGCTGAGTCTTAGTTTGGATGGAAGTGTCCAGATGTTACCGAGAATGGGTCCTGTAATTGCAATATTTGCTTCTGCACTATTACTTATGGATCTCATTGACTATGGCCCTGTGGAACGTTCACGGATAGCAGTAGGAGCCTGTATCATGTGGCCCCTTGCACTTGCTCTTGCAGTAAATTCCATTGGACCAAAGGATGCGATAATTGCTACCTCTCTACTAGTAATTGTAGCCGCATTCCTACTATTTTATTCTCGTGCATCTCTCTCAAATACGCTTTCCGCTCGTCGTTTACGTGGATTCTCAGGACTTGCAGGGTCTGCAATTTCTATTGCGGTCTTGGTTTCACTAGAAATTGAATTATATCTGACTGCTTTAGTTGGAATTGTTTCATTAATTCCCGTAATTCCTGATTTAACTTCAAAAGATGATGAGTATGAAGCCCGTCAGAAATTTGCTGTCCAATTAGAGGATGCTGAGAAAAGAATGCTTAATTTGCGTTCAAGCAATTCTGGATTGGAACAAGCAGCATCACTGATTCAGCAGGCACGGGAGCAGGGTTGGAAAGACCCTGCACGTGGCATGATTCTGATACAAGAGGCTGAGCGCGAGGCTGAAATAATCATGGCCATGAGTCTAGATATAGATGCCATACGTTCCGACTCATTGATGGCAGTAGAACGCGCAGAAGCAATTGCTCCTGTTGTTGAAGGACCACGTCGTTCCTTCAAAATGGGTGATCGCGAGGCAGGATTGGGGGCACTTCGTGAAGCAGAGACACTCTATCGTCTCGCGAAATCTAAGGCTGCAACAATCGAAGAACATTGGGGAGCTGCAGTTGAGGCTATTTCTTTCGCAGAAGAACAAATTAAGGATAAATCTGGTTCTAGTTCGGATTCGGTTATGGGAATTCTTCAAGCGGCAAGAGAGGCTCTTGATGCTGAGGAACCAAAAGAAGCAATTCACATTGCAACCGCTATCCCTGCTCATTTGGAAAGCCTAGTTTCTACTACTGCTGATGCGAAAGCGAGAATTGAAGAAGCCGAAATCGCACTTGCTTCGGCAGAAGGTGAGCTGGCACTTCGTAATGCAGATAGATTAGCCGAGGCAAAAGAGGCACTGGCCAAAGGAGATGCACCTCTTGCCAAAGGTTTGGCGGATAGTTTGGTGCGAGAGGCAAGAGAGACAATGGATGCAATGCAAGAAGTACAACGTGCTCTTAGACAGAAGAAACAGATTTCAGCAGGATTTCCTTCAGGAGAGGCCGGTTCAGTATGGCAGCAAAGACTTGCAGATATTGAGATTTCAGTTGAAAATGGGGAATGGAAACAGGCCTCTGAATCACTTTCCACCCTAACAGTAGACCTGCAAGGATACCATTCAGAATACGAAGAGGCTGAAGAATTACTCAACTTCGTGCAAGATGAGTGGACTACTCTACGACGCAGACTAAATTCAACTTCAATTGGTCCAGACGATGAAAACCGTCGTGCGACAGAACAAGCGGTTGAGGCTGCTAAGACAACTCTTGAAGCAGGAGATATCCAAGCCTGCTTAACCGCATTAGGTAAGGCCGATGAATTACTTGAAAATTTACGCAGAAGGGTTTGAGTTTCTGTGATGGCGGCAATAACTGCAAATACACCGCCCCTCATCTGTGGGTGAAATTATGTCCGACTTCGGCAACATCGGCTTTTCGGGAAAGTTGCGTCCCTCACAGGTTGCATCCTCTTCAATTATACACAAGCAACTGGAAAGTGGAGAGAAAGAACTCCTCATCGTTGCACCTCCTGGTTCTGGAAAAACCGTTCTCGGACTATATGTGTGGTCTGATCTAGTTCGCCTTCCTACACTCGTATTGAGCCCAAATTCGGCAATTCAAGCGCAATGGATTGCTCGTGCTAAGGAATTATTCAATTTAGATGGTCAAGAAGAAAATATCGGAACGGACGGAAAAAATCCAGGAATCCTAACTTCTTTGACCTATCAAGCAGTTACTATGCCCAAATCAGGTGATGAAAACCTCGATGGTTCGGCTATGGAAATTTGGGTTAATGGATTAATTGAATCAGGAGAAGCCGTCGATGAAGAGACTGCTAGGGCATGGATTCTAGATTTACGAGATAAAAATCCCGACTATTACAAACAAAGATTGGGATTCTATCGCAAAAAAGTTCGTGACGATCTAGTTGCACATGGCAATGCACTTTGGATTCTACATGATTCGGCTAGAAAAAATCTCGAAAGTCTGGCAGAAGTTGGAATTGGAATGATTATTCTTGACGAATGTCATCATCTACTAGACCACTGGGGTGCCGTTCTAACAGAAGTCAGAGAATTATTTGGTAATCCAGTGGTACTAGGACTTACTGCAACTCCACCAGACATTGAATCTGCTGACAAATTGTCTGCTACTAGATATATGGAATTCTTTGGAGATGTAGATTACGAGGTTCCAGTACCTGCTCTTGTTAGAGATTCAAACTTATCTCCATATCAAGACCTTGCATATTTCGTTCGCCCCGACCCCAAAGAATTGGAATATATCGCCAATGTTGACAAGCAATTCACTTCACTAATCGAGGAGTTAGCAATTGGCCCTGAAGACGGAGATTTGGAAAGAGTCCCCGGACTCAACATTTGGCTAACCGATGTATTGGGTAACCTAAGCCTACCAAGTGGTCCAGCCAAAGATTGGATTAGTTTCCAGAAAAGAGACTCGACCTTGGCTGACTATGGACGATTATACCTAACCGAAAGGGAGCTTGCCCTCCCTAGAGGCGTCCCTAAACCAGGACCTCAACTGCTAGACATGGGGCTAACTGGAAATATGCTTCTGTTGCCCTTGCTTGACCGCTACATTCGACACGGATTGATGCGCTCTGAAAGTAGCAAAGATCACGAATTAGCCGAAGAAGCAAAACAGCGACTTCGATTATTCGGAGTTCAAGTCACTGAAACTGGAACTCGGCCTTGTGCATCTCCGGTGACTAGAGTCTTGGCATATGCTTCGGCTAAGTACGACGCAGTACGTGATGTTCTAACTGCTGAAATGCAGGCACTAGGGCCTGATATCAGAGCTGTGGTGGTTACTGATTTTGAGAAGAGTTCGGCTACAACATTAGTCGAAGGAGTTCTGGATAGTGAAGCGGGTGGAGCAATTGCGGTTTATCGCTCTCTAATTGAAGTGGAGGCCACGGACAGACTTGATCCTGTATTGATGACTGGTTCTACTGTTCTAGTTGATGATGATCTGCTTGAGCGAATTATGCCGAGATTTGAAGCTTGGATATCCGAAAAAGAACTTAATATCAAATTACAATCAACTCCGAGAGATGGATTTTTTGAAATTCGTGGAAGAGGTCCTGATTGGTTACCTAGATATTACACAGAGATGATTACAGAACTCTTCCAAGAAGGTGTGACAAAGTGTCTTGTAGGAACTCGTGGTCTGTTGGGTGAAGGTTGGGATGCAAGTCGAATCAACGTCCTTGTTGACCTAACTACAGTGACCACCAGTATGAGCATCAATCAACTTAGAGGACGCTCTTTCAGGCTCGACAAACATTGGCCTGAGAAGGTTTCAAACAACTGGGACATTGTCTGTTTGGCAGAAGAATTCTCGAAAGGATTTGATGACTATAACCGATTCAAACGTAAGCACTCAAGACTCTACGGTGTTTGTGATGACGGGGCCATAGAGAAAGGAGTAGGACATGTACATCCTGGATTTACTGAAGATGGCCCGGAAGTAATTTCTGAAACAATCCACGTAATCAATGAAGAAATGATAATGCGTGCTAGAAATCGTCCTCGAACTCGTGAGTTATGGAGAATTGGAGAGCCATTCAATGCAACTCCTCGCGAGGCATTTGAATTGAAAATGGAAGAAGGATTTGCAGAGGGGGCTCCTATCTTGAATGACCCATTCAGAGGACGAGTGTCCTATCCAAATGTAAAATGGAATGAGGAAACATTAGTTCTAGGAATTGCTGCCGCGGTTGCTCAATCTCTCAAACAAACAGCAATGGTCAGTCAATCAGTAAAAGTTTCAGGAGGAGACCGCGGAGGTGGTTGGATGCGCACTTTCCTTGAAGATGCTAGTGACGAAGATTCGAAGATATTTGCTGAAGCAATGCAGCAGGTTCTAGGGCCAATAGATAATCCAAGATACATGATTTCTAGACAAGCTAGAATCATCTCAAATACATGGTTGAGTAATTTACTACCAGAGGTCGTAGGCAAGTATTTCCGTCGTAAAAAGAATACAATCTGTATGTTCCATACCGTTCCAAAAGTTCTAGCCAAGAAGAAAGAAACGGCAATAATTTTCGAGAATAACTGGAATTTACATGTTGGACCGGGAGTAATAGTCTACGGACATAGCGAGTCTGGAAGAAAAGAAGTTCAGATGGTAATACAATCAGGATTGACACCCCGAGGTTCGTTCCACAAGAAGAGTGTATTCACTTGATTATGAACAGCCAGCACAATCAACGCTTGAACCGCCATGTGTTTTGCAGAAGCGCTTCCTACAGGTAAAACAGCGGAAATCAAAGGCATTAACGGAGTTTGAACAACCAGAATGACCGCACATTTCTGAAGAAGAGGAAGCAGGTGCTATGACTGCTGCTGGAGATTTTTCCTTGAAGCCGGAATCTAGAATTTTTGTTTCAGGTTCATCAGTGTCTTCTTCCCACCATTTCTCTTCGGGTTCAGGAGTTCCAGCAATTTGTTCCTTTGCAGTTTCTATCGGTTGAAGATTTAGTGCCTTGATTACATAAGGACTAGAGAGAAATCGGTTCTCAATTCCTTCTTCTTTTAATCTACGAATCCCATCTTCCCTGGATTGAATTTTTCCGCCGCTGGCTTGTAAGTATCCAATCAGTCTGTCATAGGCGCGGATGTAACTGGGAGCTAGTTCTCGATCCAAATCTCGTATTTTCCGAGATTGGTAATAATTCTGGGGTTTAGTGAAATTACTCTTAACCCGTGGCGCCTTACCTTGTTGAAAGCCAACATACACCAGCATCACTACAATTGGTCCAAAGGCAAAAAGACAGGCCATGAAAGCAAAACCGTCCCCGATTCCTGACATAATGAAGAGTGTTAGTAGTGCTGCTGGAACAAAGAATACCACTTTGTTGTCAGTTTTCTCGTCAATAGCCTTGATCGCTGACCAAATTCCACTAAAAAACAGAAAAATAATGCCGAGAATGATTTCTTCTCCTGCCACAGTTACCACTCCTTAGAGTGACCGCGGCGCTGTCCCGGCGCCGCGGCCGATGAGGTACCGTAAGTTGATGCGTAGCATCTGCAGTCATTGCCCTCGCGGGCTCCTTCTTCGGGACAATACGGGGTTGCCCCCTCAGACAATAAACTAAATGCCGGATTGAGGGTTTTTATCCCAATATTAGCAATTAATGATTAATTTCGAATTGCAATTCTCATAGATGCTTCTGGACCGCCTGCAATATCTCCATCCCCTTCCCTAATTGGTAGCCCTAAGCGAGAACAGAGTTCTAGATGAGGGGCGGACCAAGGGTGAGTGCATCTTTCACTCGCTTCATATCCTAGAACCGTTATTGGTTCAACTTCACCAATCCATTCATCCTCAGTCATACGACCAGTTATCCTCACCCATGCGTGGTCAAATCGTCGTAAATCATGAGCAAATTGGCCTAAACCGACTCTAGGTAATCGGCTAAGTAGGAAATCACGCGGAATTGCACGAGGTATGATAGCAAGTGCTCTTTGACCGTCACTAAGATAAGCTACAGGACCAATGTCTATTGAATCGAAGATTGCTTGAGCATTCTCGACTGCTTGCTTAATATCCCCCCACTTTTGAGGTAACCAAACTACGATTGCCGAGCGATCTTTAGTCCCCGAAACATGACTACTAACCTCTAAACTAGTATATTCAGGGCCTTGTTCTAATTGCTTCTTTGAAGGCTTCTTAGCAAATTTTGGCCATGCAATACTTGGCAAGGAGATTGGTGGCCTTACTGGTATTTTGACTGCTAATGAATGACGAGGAATTGAGTCAATCCATTCTGCAACTGGATTTTCTATCCAATCTTCTTGCATTATCGTGCATTGCCAGCCAGTAGAGCCGTGAAGTGTACCAGGGACTCTGATTATTCTACGGGTATCGGCAGTGACAACCGGGTCAACTGGGTGACCTGCCTCAATTACTCGATTCAGTAACTCCTTACGCTGCTTGCGAATTGCTTCCTCACGCACTACAGGGTCTGGTTCTGCAAAGGCGCTACGATCAGGGTCGTGGGCGATGATGTGGAAGCCTTTGCTGCCGGAAAAGGAGATATGTTGTATTTCCAATTCTGTATTTTCTAGCAACCAATTTCTAAGTCCGAGGGTTGCTAAACGCGCCTGCTCTAGTCTTTTTTTACAGAAAGGACGCATGTCAATATCGAATACAACCATGTGGTCGAGTAATATCGGTGCTGGGCGACTAGTATCTTTCAGGCGTGGTAGATTTACTGGGTCAAGCCAAGAGGATGTGGAGACATAGACATCGATTGGCATTACTCTATGAAAGTCCTTAATCAGAGATTTTGCTGACGAGATTCGTCGCCGACTTGTAATCCAAGGTCCCTTCAATGAACGCCATCGAAACTGATGTCTTGAAGGCTTATTCAACCAATCTAAATCGACTTCAGAAGTACTTTGATAATGCTCTGCCAAGACCTGCTCGGACCATTGCGGAGAGCCTGTCATGGCTGATGGAATGTGTCAGAGGTCTTTGACTAATTGCCGGCAGCGATTAGTTCAGGTCCATTCTTATCATAGCAATATGGACAGTATTCCTCAATGACAAATTGTTCAGATTGCATTTCCTTCTCAGTCAAAGGTTCGCGGCAGGCAAAGCACATCTCGTGTCCAGATTCATTTAGGTCCTTACCAACTGAAACTCGCTGGTCAAAGACAAAACAATCACCATCCCAATGAGCGCCGCCAGTTTCCTTGAAATATCCTAGAATTCCACCTTTGATTTGGTAAACATTCTCCCATCCTTGATTCTCCATCACTACGCTAGCTTTCTCACATCGAATACCGCCGGTACAAAACATAACCAACGGTGTTGATTTATCCTGTTCTAGATCTTTGATGGCTTCAGGGAATTGCCGAAATGACTTGATATCAAGATCGATAGCATTCTCAAATGTCCCGACCCGTAATTCGTAATCATTCCGAGTGTCAAGAATCATAACTTCACGCCCCTCATCTAACCATTCCTTGAACTCCATTGGCTCAATGAATTGACCATTGTATTCAACCGGTCGAATTTCATCCATTCCTAGCGAAATAATCTCTTTCTTTAGGCGAACCAGCATTCGGCGGAATGGTTGGTAATCAGTGTAAGAAATATGCAGAGGGATGTCTTTGAAGCGCTCGTCTTTATCCAAGTATGAAATATAACTGTCAACGGCTTTCTGGGTTCCGGCGAGGAAGAAATTAATTCCATTAGGACTGAGTAAAATAGTGCCCTTGAGTCCTAACTTTGCTGTTATATCACGAAATGGTTGGCGTAATTCATCACGGTCTTCAAGGTTAACAAATCGATAACCAGCGATATTAACTATTGAACCGCCGTCACTCACATAATCACCCTACTGCGAATCTGATACCAGAGCCAGTTCTTTCTCACGGTTGGTTATTTCGGCAAAGATATCTGCAACGAACTGGGCTAGTGGGACTCCATTTGACTGGTCTCCATTTCTAGCACGAATTGATACTGTGGAGTTAGCGGCTTCATCTTCACCTAGAATCAGCATGTAAGCTGGTCTCATTTTGCGATGCATTCTGATTTTCTTACCAATCGTAGCGTCTGAATCATCGATATTGACTCTAACACCTGCTGCTTTCAGAGCATCACCTACTTCGACAGCATACTGCTTCTGCTTCTCTGAAATAGTAATCACCTGAACTTGAACTGGTGAAAGCCAAGTTGGGAAATTTCCAATCCATTGCTCAGTTAGGAAAGCGACAAATCTCTCGTGGGTTGAAAGAGGAGCACGGTGAATGACGAAAACCTCACCATTTTCCTCGCCATTCTCATCCTTGTACGAAAGACCGAAGCGATCTTTGGCGGCGAAATCAAGTTGGATAGTTGACATCGATTCTTCTCTTCCAAGAGCCGTTGTGAATTGAATGTCTATCTTAGGTCCATAGAAAGCGGCCTCGCCGATTGCTTCGACATATGGCACGCCGATATCATCTAGAATCGAGCGAAGGTGACTTTCAGTTGCTTCCCAATTCTCAGGCTGATCAATGTATTTGTCATTTTTCTCAGAGTCCCAAAGTGAGAGGCGTAAGTGATAGTCATCGAAGCCGAAAGCCTCGTAGTAATCCTTGACCATCTGTACATTTGCACGGACTTCTTCAGCCACCTGGTCTAGAGTGCAATAGATATGAGCATCATTCATTGATAACATACGAACTCGAAGAAGACCGGCTAGAGTTCCCGAGAGTTCGTTGCGGTATACTGTACCGTACTCTGCGATGCGGATAGGCAGTTCACGGTAACTTCGCTTCTTATTTCGGAATACCAAGTGATGCATCGGACAATTCATCGCTTTCAGGTAATATGTACCATCATCCATCTCCATTGGAGGGTACATCCCTTCTGCGTAATGTGGCAGATGACCTGAGCATTCGAACAACTGCTTCTTGGCTAATACTGGAGTTGTTACTCGGTCATATCCGTACGCTTCTTCTGTCTCAACTGCAAATCGCTCTATTTCCGACTTGAGAATTTCACCATTTGGCAACCAAACCGGCAATCCCTTGCCAATCATCTCGTCAATCATGTAGAGTTCCATCTCTTTGCCGATTTTCTTATGGTCACGCTTTGATGCTTCCTCGATTTGCCGCTGACGTTCTTTCAATCCGTCCTTGGTTGCATAGCACATCCCATAGATGCGAACTAGAGATTCTCTCTTACTATCAGCTCTCCAGTATGCTGTACTAGTGCTAGTCAGTTTGAACCACCTTAGATGAGCAGTACTCGGGACATGAGGGCCTCGGCATAGGTCAACGAAGTCACCCTGACGATATGCAGAAGAGCCAACATCATGGCCTATTTTGTCATCCATTATTTCGAGTTTGAATTTGTTATCTGAGAACATCTCACGCAGTTCATCATTCCCATACTCTTCACGAACCATTGCATGATTTGCACGAATATGCTGATTCATTTTCTTCTCAAGAGCCCGCAACTCTTCGTCCCCGATAGGATTCATGTGGAAATCGTAGTAAAATCCGTGATCAATTGGAGGACCTATAGTTGGTTTTGCATCAGGGAACATCTCGACGACAGCCTGAGCAAGCAAATGAGCACATGAGTGGCGTAGAATGTAGAGACCAGCCTCGGATTCACCAAGAATCGGCTCAACGGAACAATTTGCTTCGAGAATATGAGAGAAGTCGCGCTCAACTCCATCGACAAGGGCCGCCACAGCGCCTGATTTCTTGCCATGGACATTCTTGATTACCTCACCAGCGGTGATTCCGGTTGCGTATTCGTGGGTGCCTTCAGCACCAACATCGACTGCAATCATGGACATGTACTGTGTCTCCGTCGGCTACGCCGACGAACAAATGATATGAAGTCCTTGGCAAAGAATCCACCTATTCGATGGTGAATTGGGTACCTGCGGTGCCATTGACCATGGCCTCTAAATCAGTTAGAGCACCAATCACAGCGCGCTGTCCTGAGCGCTTTACGAAGTCGCATGCAGCCTCGACTTTTGGCCCCATTGAACCGGCTGCAAATTCGTATTGTTCAATCTCATCTGGTGTAGTTTTCTCAACTCTCTTTGCACTTTCAGTGCCCCAATCAAGATAGACACCATCTGTATCTGTGGCCAAAACCAGTAAATCCGCTTCCAACTCAAAGGCTAGAAGGGCGCTTGCTCTATCCTTGTCAATTACAACTTCAACGCCTGATAGATTCCCATCTTCGTCGTATATTGTTGGAATTCCACCACCACCCGCGCAGATGACGATTGTTCCCTGTTCCAATAGCCAGTGAATAGGGCGTAACTCAAAGATTCGGTGAGGTTCAGGAGATGGTACTACACGACGCCAATGTTTTCCATCTGGTTTCATTATCCATCCTTTCTCATTTGAGAGTCTAGCAGCATCTTCCTCACTGTAAATTGGGCCTATGGGTTTGGTTGGATTATCGAAGGCTGGGTCTTCGGGATCTACCTCGACCATTGTTAAGATAGTAGCAAATGGAATCTCAATGGATAATAGATTGCCCAATTCTTGCTCAATCATGTATCCTATCATACCCTCCGTCTGCGCACCCAAAACATCGAGAGGATATGCTTCCACTTCTTCGTAGGCTGCTGATTGTAGAGCCAATAGCCCAACTTGAGGCCCATTGCCGTGACTGATTACGAGTTGGTTGTCAGTTGATATTGGAGCGAGGGATTTGGCAGCTATCCTGACATTTTCTCGTTGATTTTCTGCCGTCATCGGCTGGCCACGACGCAGTAGTGCGTTGCCACCGAGTGCCACAACGATTCGCATGAGGGAACTAGGGCAGGCTGTGGTGATATTAACGCGCCCCCGATGCGAAGAGCGTGGTAAGACTCGGGCTGTTGGTCAATCCAGACGCAGGTCTCGGTGGAAGATTGGGTCTGAAAGGCTCTGATGGACAGGCCGAGTACGCCCGTTCACAGGGTGCTGAAGACCGTGCTGGACCCCGTGTTACGGATTGCTTGGCTTATTTCTTCAAATTACATCGAGATTGTTCCAAGATAGAGTGGGTCACTTCAGAAGGACGAATGGGAACTGATTGGATAAGTGACGATATCGGCACGGTTGAAACGGTTCACGAATCCACTGGAAATACGAGTGCTGCAGACTCGTCAGGACTCATTGCAAATCTATTGAATTCAGGAATTGATCTTCTTCTCTATGGCGGCGGTGATGGTACCACGCGGGACATTGTCGCCTCATTGGAGTCACATGGTCGCAGCGATTTGCCAATCATTGGTGTGCCGTGTGGAGTCAAGATGCATTCGGGATGTTTTGCTTCATCGCCAAAAGCTGCGGCTGAAGTTCTATCTGCTTGGTTAAATGGTGAATTGTTAATTGCAAGCACAGAAGTTCTAGACCTAGATGAAGAATTATATCGAGAAGGAAGATGGGTCGTTCGCCTCTATGCTGAAGCGATGACTCCGGCTAGTCCTCGCTGGATGCAAGGTACAAAACAACGTGTTGAAGCCAGTGGAGAAGAGGAAATTGTTGAAGGATTGGCCGATCATATCAAGGAACTTCTGATGACTGAAGACCGATTGATAATTTGGGGCTCAGGAGGGACACTGCGGACCATTGGAAAGATTGTTGGTTTGAAGCCAACTCTTCTAGGGATTGATGCTAGTGTGGGTGAAAAGCAGGTTGGTGTCGATTTGAATGAAGAACAATTGCTTGAACTTCTAGATACACATAATGGCCCAATCACCCTTCTACTCTCGCCGATGGGTGGTCAAGGATTCTTGATTGGTCGTGGGAACCTACAGTTGTCGCCAGCCGTTCTGAGTCAAGTTGGAGTGAACGATGTTCTAGGAATCTGTACTCCTGCAAAACTGCTTACTGTTCGCCGATTACGTATAGAGACTGGCGATGCTACTCTCGATGCAGAGTTTGCTGAGAAACGCTATCTCAAAGTATTGCAAGGATATAGAACAACACGGGTTCTTCCTGTGGCTGTGGATTAATTTCAATGCCGAGTCAAAGTTGAAAGGCTAACCTCATTATCAATTATTGATGATGGAAGGAAACATATCCGATTCAGATTCTCAAATGCCGAATGAAAGTAACTCCGCAATTAGTATGATTGTTGGAACAACTTCTCTAGTACTAGTATTGCCTGCTGTGATTATTGCACTGATGGAATTAATGGATCAGATTGAATATGGCGACTTTAAGTGGATTATTTATTCGATGGTATTCTCATTGACAATAATCTCAATTTTATTGATTTCTGGATTGTATCTAGCGGGATTAATCAATTCAGATAATACAAAAATGGGTGCGGGAATTTATCTAATTTCTCTAAGTGCGCTAAATCTACTCATAAGACTGAGTTACCTAAACGAAGAGCGAGGGATGTGGTTTGGGGGTGGTTCATGGTTTGAATTCATTCAATATCCATGGGTGCACGAGCAATTAGAACTCGCCTTCTTGGGAATCCTGATTGGAGCCCTAATAATGAAGAAATAATTTCACTTCAATCTTTTCTAAAGCTCATTCTGATTGACCATAAACCTAGAATTGCAGCAGCAAACCAAGCAATTTCCAGAATAAAAAAAGCCCATTCGTCAATTAGGTATGCTCGTACAGCAAGAAGTCCAGAACCTAGGGCCATCAGGATAAGATATGGCCACTCTTTGCTATTTAGTAGATCACGAGTTTCCAAAAAAAACGCACTGAGAATTAACATCATTCCAATGTAGGCTACAATTTCATTGTTAGCAAGAGTTGTGATTTGGTCGTACACAATTTCACCTGATTTATGAGAATCAAATTTCTTGACCAACTGCAGCCTTCAAAAGTCCTAGGAATGGAGGACTGGGCCGGTTTGGTCTTGATTTGAACTCGGGATGATATTGAGTTCCAACAAAGTACGGATGGTCTTGTAATTCCATGATTTCACAACGCTGCCCAGTCTCATCTTTACCCACATACACTAGACCTGCAGCCTCGATTTGCTCAATCAATTCTGGATTGACTTCGTAGCGGTGACGATGGCGTTCATCAACATGTTCGGCACCACCATAGAGACGGCGGATCTTACAGTCATCAACAAGGAAGGGTGTTGGTTTCGTTCCCAAGCGCATGGTTCCGCCCATGTGAGTTTTCGAAATTTCAGGCATGAATACGACTGCCGGATTAGGGGTGTCCTCATCGAACTCTGTTGAATTAGCTCCCTCTAATCCGAGGACATTGCGACAGAATTCAATTGTTGCAATCTGTAATCCAAGACAAACTCCGAGGTATGGGACATTATTGACACGAGCATAGTTTGCAGCAGCAATCTTACCTTCTATTCCTCTAACACCAAAACCTCCAGGAACTAGAATACCATCAGCTGACTTCAATAGAGCCCAGGCCTCATCATGCTTCTCAGTTTTATCAATAGGGTCCAAATCTGCAGATTCAATCCAATCGATGACTAGTTTGCGATCTACTGCAAAAGCACTGTGCTGCAAGGCTTTGATAACTGAAAGGTATGAGTCGGATAAGCCTGTATATTTGCCCACCATAGCAATGTGAACATCTTCTGTAAGTGTATCCACCTTGTCTGCCATTTCTCTCCAATCATCAAGCATCGGTAGCGAAGATGGAACTTCAAATCCAAGGTGGTTAGCAACCTTTGAAAGAACTGATTGATGGTATAGAGAAATTGGGATTTGGTAAAGATTTGATACATCATGAGCAGATACCACAGCGTCCTTACCTACATGACAGAAAGCTGCTAGCTTAGCTCTAGTATCATCTTCAAGTGGATTCTCAGAACGACATACTAGTATGTCAGGAATAATTCCCAGTCCACGCAATTCCTTGACTGTATGTTGGGTCGGTTTTGTCTTCTGTTCACCGACTGGCCCCATTACTGGAACTAGACTAACATGAACAAAGCAAACATTCTCTTGTCCGACTCTGAACTGGAATTGCCTTAGAGCTTCGATAAATGGTGCACTCTCAATGTCACCAACAGTTCCGCCCAACTCAATCACACAGGCATCGGGAGTTTGACCCGAACCATCTGCT
>MPLU02164231.1_pt1 | contig 18666 bp, 31 predicted proteins | sample 1617381 | NCBI WGS metagenome assembly MPLU02 (sample SAMN05944801, study PRJNA350692) | marine metagenome | biome: marine; feature: ODZ; material: water; isolation source: 90 m water sample filtered on 0.2 um supor filter | place: Pacific Ocean | collected 2012-04-08 | depth 90m m
AAAGGAAGATCGCCCCGATCTTCAACCCTCTCGCTACAGCATTTGCTGTAGCTCGGCAGGCAATCGAACTCCAACGCTTCTGTATTACAGAAGGGATCGGAGAGATCGAAGATCTGAGTTTCCTTTACAAGGAACTCACTGCCTGTTGCTCCGCTAGGAGCACCGGAGATGGTAGCCTTGCATCTCAGATTGAGATGCAGCAGTGGAGGCACAGCTTTGCTGTTACCCTCTTCAGTATCCTTGAGGATACCCTGCAGACCGTCGAAGACGGTGGCTCCCTTGGAGATCTCAAGGAGAGGATTGTGGATCTTGATCCACAGTTTGAGGACTTCAAGTCCTCCACCCTGTAAAGGGTAGGAGTTCAAGGAACTCCGAGTCAGGGACACTGTAGGTAACTACAGTGTCCTTGCGTTGGAAGTCTTTGTTAACCCGTTTGTATCCAAAGGGATACAAACACAACTGCCACCTTCGGTGGCTTAGAAAGGATAGCTTATGGATAAGCTATTGACGCTAGTGGATAACATTCTTAGAGAATGTTCCGACGTTGCTGTTGCGAAGCAACTTGTTTACATGAGGTCAGCTTTAGTGATACTCAGTAAACGAAAGGGGGGATGCCCCAAATTCACAACGGTTTACCGTTGTGCTTTCAGCCATCTCGTTATCGAGATGGAGAAACTAAGGGATACAGAACTCGAAGAGGTCTGTATGGAACTTGACTCAACTTATGAATATGAGGAAGAATAAAGTGGTCATAAAGAAAAGCAACTCTCCGATTCAACGGAGAGTGTGGAAGGGCATGACTCTTAGTCATGCTATGAGACAAGCCCCAACTCCATCGGAGTTAAGGGCTAAGTCGGCAACCCAGTCCAGTAAGGGCTGGGTTGGTTTCTTGGAGTCCAGTCTTGCAGACTGTAAGCTGAAGCTGGACTGAACAATCCACCCTCCACCCTTTACAGGGTGGAGGGTTCAACTCAAACAGAAAGGAATTAAGTTATGGAAATAACTGAATGGGGTCTTGCAAATGTTGAGATAGCCTTTGGGCATCTCAATCGAGGAGTAGCTCCTAGAGAGATACTAGAGATACTCTGCTTTAATTGTGGTGGTAGACCTATTGGTGAAGTAGGGGAAGTAACCGAATATAATCCTCATATTCATGAGGATTCGGAGGGAGGAATTTCTCCCGGCGAGCTGATCAAAGTGATCCATGTTGGTTTACTTAACCCCGATGCTGTAAAGAGATCAGTAGAGAAAGTCTCTACTGATGGGGTTAATGTTGAAGAGAAGGTCAATGAATTTCCCTACGAGAAAGTCATTGTCCGAGCCACTGTTCGTAGAGCTGATGTTCCCAAGGAACATCAAGATTAGTAACCCGCTTGTATCCAAAGGATACAAGCATAACCGCCACCTTCGGTGGCTTAGAAAGGAACAACTTATGGCATCAAACTATAAGTTTTATAGACGACCAGCAATCGTCATTCGCTCCAACGCTAAAAGCGGTGGAGGCTATGCCCTTCAGAGGCAGAGCGATGAGCTTTATGAAAAGCTCATGGAAGCAGAGGCAGTGATAAGATCACTGCAAGCGAAGCGGAGACTTCGCATTCCCTTGGAACACCAAGATTGGTAGTCCACCCTCTACCCTCCACCCTCTACAGGGTGGAGGGTATAACTTAAACAGAAAGGATACAAAGTATCATGCCTTCTTTTAGAACCAAGACAGCAAGTCAGTCTCACCTCGATCTTCGTGAGGCTAAGAGGTCTTGCTGTATACCAAACCACCAAGATACTTGGTGGTTCAAAGACAAGCCTTGGAAGAAACCCAAGGCTTGGAGAGGATCGAAACTAGCCAAGAGGCTTTCCGCTAAAGCGGAAAGAAAACAAGCAAAGCTTAACTTAAACAGAAAGGATACAAAATGAATAAGCAATTCATTTGGCTAACCCAACAGATCGAAGATCTGATTGGTAGACTTGAAGAGGATCAACGCTTCGGCGGTAATGATCCTATATTGGAGGACTCTCCAATGAAACACACTGTAACAGAGAGGCTTAAGCATCTCTGTTCAGCTGTGGAGTTTGTCAGTGGGACAACTCCAACAGGAGATGAGATAGCTGGTGGCATAGCCACCATCTTCGAGGAACTAGGACATCATCCTAGTTGCCGGACAAATGAGGACGGTAAATGTAACTGTGAACAGTTACATCAAAAGGAAGAAAGTCGGAAGGGTCGTGAGGCTCATCGTAAAGCTTTGCTTCGTGAAGGAGAAGTAGCGTGGCGGGACAGAATGATGGGAAGATAACAAGTAAAAAGAAAGGATACAAAGTGAGTATTGAGAATGATACTGTGACAGGTGGTGAATATCCCTCATGGGATAATCACACTGCAAAGTTAATCAGAGATGCTAAAGCATCTCTTGAACTATTTACTCCGCCACTTTATAAGTGGCTGGAGTATACTGATGATGATCGTAAACCCCTTGGGGTTACTGATGGTAAGGTTCTTAACCTTACCGAACCTGACCCCGGAGGGGTCGAAGAGATTGGCTTTGGTATTCCTAAGGAATACCAAGACAGTGGAGATAACAAGTAAACAGAAAGGATACAAAATGAGTAGTGATACAACTTGTAACGGGTGGAGCAATCGCTCCACTTGGTTAGTTAATGTTTGGTTTAACCCAACATCTTCTGATCTTGAGGGAATAAAAGAAACTCTTGAGCAAAGGGTAGATGACCTAGCTAATTCCAAGGACACGATGGACAACTTCCTTGCCGACTATATCAATTTAAAAGAAATTGATTGGGAAGAGTTAGCTGAATACCACAAACCCAATCATAGATGGGCGGGCGGGTAGGTGCAGGCGAGAAACACCCCCCTCTCGGAAAGGTGGTATAGCATTCTCTAACGAAGTGTAGAGAATGCATACCTCCTTTCCTTGAGAGAGGGGGGTGGGACAGCAGACAGCAAACCACAATTTCAAAACCCCCCATGTTAAACCGTTTGGATACAATCCAAACACAACTGCTACCTCCGGTAGCTTAGAAAGGACAAAGCCTATGGCTAAGTCAGAAATCCCGATAAGAAAATTATCGGTTGCAGAGGTTGGTGCAATAGCACCAATCACATACCAGACAAACAGATTCTTCTGTTTGCTGGGTAAGGGAGGCAATGGTAAAACTACCATCGCTTCCACCGTAGTAGCTCCAGCTATTGGAGCTACTAGAGCGTTGATCCTGAACTTCTCAGGATCATCTCCGATGGAGGTTCTTGGTTATGGCATCCCCGATGCCACTACAAGAGACCTTTGGTTCTCTTGTCCTGAGAATCTCCCTACTAGGGAGAGGATCGGGGACGAGAAAATCCTTCTCGTCCTTGACGAGTTCACTGACTGGGACTTAGCAGTCCAGTCACTGTTCAAGTCTTGCTTCAACCCTGTTGATGGCGAGGCTAAGATCGGGACTCACGTTCTTGGTAAGAACGTCAAGATAATGGTTACTGGTAACCGTCGCCAAGACGGTTCCAGTAAGTCTTCGGTTCTGTCTGCTCCACAAGTGGAGCGACAGTTTACCTACATCCTTGAACCCACTCTTGATGAGTGGATTCAGTGGGTAGCCGACGAAGGCTTCGGCCACTCAGCCATTTTGACATATCTTGATATGGCAAATGGTCTTGAGGGAGTTGACCATTTCAATCCTATGATTGGAACTTGGGAAGGTGCTCCTCATCCATGTCCTAGGACATGGGATGCTGCTATCCGGTCAGTGTCTTTGACACCTGACCCGAACCTCCAGTCTATCCTTCTTGAAGGATCGGTTGGAATTGAAGCAGGCTCTGCCTGTATGTCCTTCTTGAATACTGTTGCAACTATGTTGCCAGTATACAAAAGGATTAGGGATGGTGTGGAAGAGATGGCACTTGACTCCGATGGAGTTGAGCGCACTCCACAAGACCAGTATGGTCTTGTCCACTGTGCTCTTCGCAATCTCCTTAAGGAGAGTGCGTCAGATCCGGAGGCAGCAGTAGTCGAAGACTCTGCTGGTAACACTGACATCGACTGGTTCGTCGATAAGTTCCTTCTTGCTGGCAAGAATGAGATTGGTGAATGGGGCTACTCCGCTACTAAGCGGAACGGAGTTCCCATCAACAACCACCCCAAGCGTGAGAGTCTCCAAGGATTTGGAGACTAAGCGCACTCACACTTCCCTCTTAGGAGGAGGGTAGTAACTACTCTTTATGCAGTAAAGAGTAGTTACACCCCCTCCGTTAAGAGAGGGAAGGTAAACAAACCGTTTGGATACAAACCAAACACAACTGCTACCTTTGGTAGCTTAGAAAGGGTTAGTTATGACTAACACTGTTATCGTCGATGACAAAAAGATCGACACCAAAATGCGAAGCATAGTGAAGTGCACCTTCACTGCTTCTTGTCCTGCAGCTACGGTGGTTCACCGCCCTGCCACTGAGAAAGTCAGTGGCATCTACAAGTCAAGCGACGAAGTCGCTTGGGTAAAGGTAGCTCCGATTCCCCGTAAGGGGAGTGTCTATGGTAGCTTGACCTCTGTTATTAACTCTACTGGAGTTAAGATCAGAGACATGGGCTTACCTTGTAAGACCGGAGGGACTTACATTCAGTCTGCTGACATCGAGGAGGTTATCTCCATCTTCGATGAAGGTCAGAGGGAACTTGATCGACTTATCAAAGTCGTTCTTCCAGCTGAATGGAATGACATCGTAGCTAAGGCTACGAAGGATATGGGGGAACTTGCTAAAGCAATCCCCATTCCTACTGCCGATGTGTTCGGTTCCAAGTTTGGAATGGATATCATTTGGGAGCACAGCCCTCAAGACATTGAGGGAACTGTAATGAAGGGAGTTGCCAACGAAGTTGCAGCTCGGATCAGAGCGCAGTCAAAGAAGTCCACTAAGGACATGTTTGTCACTGCTCATGGAGCCCCTATACAGGAAGTTATTACCTTCCTGACTGACACCATTGAACAGCTTTCCGGTGGAAAGCGGTTGGGTCAGAAGAGGTTCGACAACGCTGCTAAAGCAGCGAAGAAGTTAGCGAAGAAGAACCTGCTCAATCTCCCTGAGATTGATAAGGTTATCCAAGCTATGGCTTCGATTGGTAGCACCAATCGGGATGACATTGTCACTGACAGTGACAAGGAGAAAGTCATCAAGAAGGTGAAGCACGCTACCAAGGTAGCGTTGACTGCCAAGGCAGACCTTGGTCTGTAGTTAATCCGTTTGGATACAATCCAAACATAACTGCCACCTAACGGTGGCTTAGAAAGGAACACTATGAGTGTTGCTGTTAGAGCGAAAGCTCGTGAAATTCCTAGCTACGTAGTAGCCGGGTCAAGTATATCCGTTCCCATTAATGGGAAGGATATCCTTGCTAGGGCATTGAGAGTAGTCAGAGACTACTGTCCTCTTGCCTACGGCAAGTTGGTAGCAATGGATTGGTTCGGCACTGACCGAACTGCCTACGGTGCTACCGACGGTAGGAAGCTTCTGCTTAATCCCAAGGGATTAGCGAAGCTGGCAGAGACATCCGACCCTGTCGGACTGACTGCCTTCTTGCTTCTTCATGAAGCATACCATGCTTTGCTTGGTCATGGTCATAGACTGAAAGGTCTTAACCACGATTTAGCAAATCGTGCAGCCGACTACTCAATCAACTGGTTGATTAGTCAGGAGAACAACAAGTATGATAGGGAACACTTCCCTATCATCGAAGGTGCTCTGCTTGATCCTCGGTTTGACAATATGTCAACCATCGAGATCTACCGTCAGTTGCTCAAGGAGCAACCCGAACCACCTCAGGGTGACAACCCTGAGGGTGACGGTGACGGAGTCAGGATCAACCCTGCTCCTAATCCCGAAGGGGATTCGGAGGACGGTGAAGGTGACGGAGACACCGAAGGTGACAGCACCGAAGGTGAGGACACTGGAAGTGGAGACACCGAAGGTGATGAGGACGGTGACGGAACCGAAGGTGGAGACACCGAAGGTGATGACGGTGAGGGCACCGAAGGTGATGACTCCACTAGTGGAGGAGGAGCCGACACCAACCCCGGTCAACCGGGGTCTGACAGTGACATCCTTGGCGACGACTTCGTCGGTAAGGGAGGACAGGATACCTTCGAGCCGAAGGCTAATCCAAAGGAGAAGAAATCTCAGGAAGAGGTTGAGAAGGAGATTGATCAGCACAACGAAAAGGTTGTGTTGATTGATCGGATGTCTGAATCCTGTGGGATTGGTGGCTCCGCTGGAACACGTTCTGTTGCAGAACAGAACAGTGTTACAAAGAAGCCCTTTGACTGGGCTTCCTACCTCATCAACTGGATGTCAGCAAGGCTGGATGAAGGCTGGAACAAGATGTTCAACACTCCGATGTATTCCTCTACAGGAATGGTTTGTGCTGGACGAGAGAGGAAGTCAGCTGGAAAGCTGGTCATCGTCGTAGACGATAGTGGATCTATCTATGATAGACTCCTCAAGTTGTTCTTGCTCTGTGTCCAAGAAGTCTTGGACGAGATGAAGCCTGAGGTTATCCACCTCATTGCTGTAGACAACCACTATCCTACAGAGGATAGACAGTGGGAGTTAAGACCGGGGGACACTGTCCCCGAAAGTCTTCCCAACGGTGGTGGAGGCACTGCTTTTCAGCCAGCATTTGACTGGGTGGAGGACAACTGTCCTGACTGTGATGGTCTTGTCTACATCACTGATGGTCAGAGCTGGGATATCAGTGATATCCGGGAGCCGGACTATCCGGTCTTTTGGTTGAGCTGGTGGCTCAACAAGGATAGCTTCCCCTTTGGGGATGCTCACCGGATTGATCCATCAATCGCCAGTTACGACCACGGTCAGTGACCAATCGTCCTGAGTAAGCTGACCCCCTACGGGGGGTTGGCAGACATTAAACTGCTCACTTATTTTATTATGATTGACTTCATTCTTTTTTTAATACTCTTATACATCTACTGGGACAACTACCCGGTAGTTGTTATAACATAAACCGTTTGGATACAATCCAAACACAACCGCTACCAAAGGTAGCTTAGAAAGGAACACCATTATGGTAGACCAAAAAATTGCGGTTAGGATTAACCGCTTTAAGAACACTGGAGGGTATGAAATACACTCCATAAAGGGAGCAGTAACCTTAACGGTTGATGCTCAGAACCAAGCCGAGACACTCCGTGTCGGTGATGAAGTATCAGAGGAAGAGATTGCTTATCTTACTAAGCACTATCGGACTTACTCTGTAACCATAGTCAGTGTGAAAGGAGACCTGTAAGTTATGTGGATACATAGTGAAAAAGGATTCCTCTCTATAGTAGAGGACTTAAGTAACCCCGATAACTTGCTCGTCAGAGCAAGGTATGATGGAGACATTGAACGTATCTTCGGAGAAGATACCTATGTGATCTCCGGAGCTGGCTCCGACTATGAGTTCCGGGCTTTTGTTCCAAGGGAACAGGTGTCTGCTGTCCTCCATAGGATGGTCGATGAGATTGATTACTTCAATTTCAAAGACCGGATGGAGAATGTCCATCGTCGTCAATCAAAGGGGGAGACACTCCCCCTTGACCTCATCAATGTAAAGCAAGGTGCTTTACATAGAGTTTGGGAAGTTATGCTCCAAGCTCAACAAGAAGCTGACGCTTGCATAGACTGGACTAACATAGTCAAGTCTAGTGAGTAGCTAAACAAAACCGTTTGGATACAATCCAAACACAACCGCTACCTTTGGTAGCTTAGAAAGGATCGACATGAAAAATGTTGAAACTAAAGTAGCCGATTACATCGGTAAAAATCCTGCATTTAGAATGCAGGTAGCTAAGTTCCTGCTGTCTCAGGGACACTTAGAAGAGGGTTACACCCTGAGTTCTTCGGAACCGGAGGTGACCCACACCCCTCCCAAAGGGAGGGTAAAGAACACGACCTATACTGGTCATGTTCTCTACTGGAGTAATGAACTCTTGCAAGACAGAGCAGAGGACATTCTCAGGGTAATACAGGAACTTGTTCCTGACACCACCCTTGATGGATGCCGTGGTAAAACCACCAACGGTATGAAGTCGGTTGTTCACAACCTGTGGCGAGGCAAGAAAGCAGTGGATGCTGTTGAACTGGCGTTAGGTGAACCTAACTCCACAAGGTCTGCTAGGCAGATTGGGAGACAATCCGCTAGTCGGTTTGTCAACCGCTTCTTAGTTCCCTACTTCCTCCTTGAGGACAGAGGGCACTTCGATAAGGCAGACCCTTCCAAGGGAATGGGTCTTGAGGATTTGATTGCTGCAAACCTGTAGCAATTAATCCACACTCCACCCTGTCTCCTTCACACTGAAGGAGGCAGGGTGTTAACTCTAAAACAGAAAGGATACAAAACCATGAGTGTTTTGACAAAGACCGTGACAACGGAAACAGAGGAACCTCTATCGAGTGTAGAGGAACTGCGGGAACTGCTGTTAAACATCAGCAGTCACATGAACGAAGCCAGTAGTTTACTGGGGGATGTTGAAGGCTATGTCGAAAGCGTAGTCGATGAGGTTAAGGATGTAGAAGGGGAGAGCAAAGCCTATGAGGTAGAGCAGTTGCTCTACAGTATTGTCGATGCTGACTCTATCAACATCGACGATGAGATTGGTGAGGTCGATAACATTGTGGATCGACTAAATGATGAGATTGGAGGTTAGGTGATGGGAAGTAAACTAGAAGGAATACTCTCGGTGATCACGCTACCCACTATAGGAATAGTGGGGTTCTTAGTGCTGATCATCATAGATAAACTAAACAGAAAGGATACAAAGTGAAAAGTATAACTATACTTGTAGAAGATACGGATCAAGCTACCGACATTTGTCGGATGCTGAGTCACGCCGAAGCAGTAGGAGAACTCGACTTCTCCTTTAACGTATCAGTTACTGATACTGAACCGGAGGTAAGTAAAGAACCGGAAGTGGTTATAACATATAACCGATGGCAGTTCTTTGAGGATGACGAAGTCACCGACAAGGAATGGTCTCAGCTTGTAGCTGAGGCTGATGACATGGACTGCTCCTTTATTCATGAAACTATTCATGAAATCATGGAGGCTCATCTAGAAAGTATCCGATCAGCAAACCATCGTAAGATGAAGGAGGTGTCATCATGACAAGGTTCAAAGTAGAACTACTTGTAGATGTTTCAGACAGGCAACTGGAGGATGGTCACATCCTCCATTGGCCTTGGACTGATGTGATTGGACTTGGTAGCGATGCTATTGTCATCGACTCAACCGTAGTTGAAACAGAAGAGGACGAGCTTGATGCCTAGCATCAAGATGTTCCTCTACAAGTCGGGCGACTACTGGAAGATATGTTCTTCCAACAGTCCAAGCAGAGTGATTACTCTTGATGACCGTAAAGGTGCTAAGAGAATTGCTTGGTGCTTGGGTTGGAAGTTGGTTCGCAAAAAGGAATGGGACTCTTAGTCCCGAATATTAATAGCCCCCTCTTCGGAGGGGGCATTCAAAAGAGAAAGGATACAAAGTGAAATACCAAATAGGAATCACAATATATAATACCTTCGAAGTCGAAGCAGACTCAAAGGAAGAAGCACAAAACAAAGTTAGAGATTATTGCGATGATGCAATATTAAATGACTGTGACTTCAACGTAACCTATGCTGACGAGATCATTTTTACCGACGAGATAAAAGACAATGAGTAACGATGAACGACCCTGTTACAGGGTAGAGGATTATGACGGAGAGTGGCATTGCCGGAATGATCACACTGGTTGTCTCTACAACAATGGTCACAATTTATGTGGTCATGAAGGATCATCCGACCAACCTTTGGAGGATGAGGAATCTATAGTCAAAGTGGCTATTCATCTTGAGGATGGAGACAATGGGTGAACGAAACCCTAAGAACAAATCAGTCTACGTAGTAGAGCTTGACCCTGCTGTAGCAGAACGGGGGTTCTTCAAGAAGAACAACCCTGACTACAAGGAAGGTCAACCATGCGTCTACGTAGGCATGACTGGACGAACACCAACCGAAAGGTTTGCAGTCCATAAGAGTGAAAGCCCGAAGGGAAGCCGAAAGGTAAGACGCTTCGGGATCAAACTCCTACCGGAGTTATACGAACACCTCAATCCCATGACATGGGATGAGGCTACCAAGACAGAAAAAGAACTGGCTGACACCCTCCGTAGCAAAGGCTACGGAGTGGTGCAGTCTTAACGAGAAAGGATACAAAATGGTTAAGTTACTTCAGAGTGACACCCCTAATGTTTACGAGAAAGACCAACATGGCGAGAACTCCATGATACCTTATGCTGACCATTACAGTATGAAGAATGGAGATTTTGTAAGGCTCCAAGGGACAGACCCCGGACATAGCGGTTACTATACAACAACCGTAGTTCAGGGAATAGTAATGGACACTCCACCGGAGGTGGAACATCGAACCAACTTTAAATACTATGGTGACACAAAGGATACTATGTGTGTATACGAAGATAACTGGATGCAATTCAAGTGGGAAGTTATCGACCAACTGCTCCCCATCTATGATGATTCTGACGATTGGAATAGTGAGGTGGGTTTGGATAAGGAGATAGTAGATCAGACAAAGTGGGACTCATGGTATAAAGACGATGTGTGGTTTGATCTATTGTAATAAAAAATGAGAACATTCAAAGTAACAATGTATAAAGCTCAAGCCTTCACGGTGCTCGTGTCAGCTGACGATGAAGGAGATGCTGTTGCTAAAGCAATAGCTGGAGAAGGGCAGAACCCCAACCCTGTAAAGGGTTGCATTGCGTTCACTAATTCAACAGGTCACTTAGTGGTAGGAAAAAAACTAGAGAATGGTTTTACCTCCGGATGTTATCCGGTAGAGCTACCGGATATAAAACTAGAAAGGATACAAAATGATTAAGCTAACAAGGATGACACGTAGCTACTCAGACAGAGGTGGTTACTATCCAATGACTACTTTTGATACAGGCTGGAGGTGTTTAGAACTCCTCCGAACTGGTGCAGCTTGGGGACATATTTCTCAAAGCAATTTAGCTAACGAGATTCCGGAGGAAGATTTTGTCGATGCACATTTCGACTTCCCTGACGAAAGTAACTGGATGGACTTCCAAGTCCATGCTGAAGATGAATTGCTTCCCATCTATGATGATGAAGTGAGACACCGAGACTGCTATGAAAGGACACATAGAGGATGTTCCCAACGGTTCGCCATTGGCGAAGGAAGTATTCCAGCACCAGCAGAGGGAGATCACAACTGTGCTAGAAGAACCCACAAGTGGCATCAATCTCTTTCAGAGCTGAAGCGGAAAAGGGGTGGTGGTATTCGGAAGGTTCCCGATTGGGCTAAACCAATTAACTATACAGACACCGACGAAGTTAGAAAGGATACAAAATGATTAAGCTAACAGAAAACATCATCATAGATAAAATTCAGGATGAAGGGATAGTCTTTACAACCGATGCAGGGGGTTTCCCTTATGGGAACTCCCCTTATCTAATCCCTAATATTGACGATCTCCTAGAGATTCCGGAGGAAGCTATATTTGATGGTAGCCAATACAGCATTTACGAGAAGAATTTTTACGCTAAACGGTTCCCCGACGAAAGTAACTGGATGAACTTCCAAGTTCATGCTCAAGATGAAGAGCTTCCCATCTACGATGATTACGCTAGAGTGCTGGGTGAGAATACTCACCGTGAAGGAGTTCCATTCTAAACGCCGGGATGAGGGAAGCTGAATAAAAAAGGATACAAAATGGTTAAGCTAACGACGACGAAATATCCCCCTAGTCCTGTTACAGGGAAGAGGGGTGGAGGTTTCCGGACTGTATATAATACAGACTGGATAAAAACTCCCTACTACTATGGGGCTGCGGATGTTCTCCAACATACTGAATGGAGATGGGAGCGCGAGGCTACCTATCTCTATGAGATTCCGGAGGAGGCTGTTGATAACATAGGAGAAAGCTTTCCTAATGAAAGTAATTGGATGAACTTCCAAGTTCATGCTCAAGATGAAGAGCTTCCCATCTACGATGATTGTGGGAATTACTCACCATTCCGGGTTTGTTAAAGTGTTCGGCTATGCTGGAGTTCCATTCTAAACGAACAGAGACTAGGAAATCGGAGGAGATCTCCGATCCGGGTTCTTTTATACCTGCTTACCCTGTGTGGGGTAAGCAAGAAAGTAACTGGAAGGGTTATATTTGTTTTCCCCCAGTTCACCCTCATTGAACACTCTGTTTGTTTCCCCCCTGTCTACCTTACGGTAGGCAGGGGGGTTTTTTTATGTCCACACTCCACACTCCACCCTGTTTGATCCCTCAGGGTTGGCTTCAGCCAACACCAACACCCATGACGCTCCCGTATACGCGAGTATACGGGGCTTTAAAAGCCCAGTTCCAGTCGCACGTAGCGATTGGGGCTGGGCTTTTTTTGTGCCTACGAACAGGGGGTAGGACAACGGCAGGGGGACACGCACACCTTTTTCGATTGGGGCTTTTGTATCCAAACTAGCCACCACTAAAGAGGGGGGTTGAAGAAAGGAGATGATGCACCCCTTTATTTTTGGCGTTTTTGTATCCAAACTGGTTACGAGGGAACGGACTCCGGTAGCTCAGGTAACTCAGTCCCAATGTTAATGCGGGGATCACGGGGGGCACCTAGATTATCTCCGTTTTTTGTATTCAAATAGGACTCGAAGTTAATCGAGATAAGATTTCTATAGAGTTAAGTCGTTGATAATGAGGGAGGGATAACCCGTTTGAATACATTGAAGTTTAGTTCCTAACCCTCCGGCGAAGGTAAAGATGTGCCGAAAAGAATTTAATTAGGGGGTGTATGAGATCCAGACCCGTGGTTTTTGTATCGCGCTGCGCGGGCAGCGCGGTCGCCGCAAACTGATTTGGATACAAAATGGATTTGATTCGAGCGGGCAGCGCGGTCGCCGCAAACTGATTTGGATACAAAATGGATTTGCTTCGAGCGGGCTGCACGGCGGGCAGCGCAATCGTTTTTGTATCCAAAGTCCTTACGTGTGTGCGTGTGCGTGTGCGTGTGCGCGGGGGCGCGTGTCGCGGGGGAGGAGCAGGACATGTTACCCTTGAAAGAGCAGGACATGTTACCCTTGAAAGAGCAGGACATGTTACCCTTGAAAGAGCAGGACATGTTACCCTTGAAAGAGCAGGACATGTTACCCTTGAAAAAGAATTGGAATAGGTTCTTTACATGTTAAAATATACGGCTATATGTTATAACCATGAACGACACTGCTGCTAAAATTGCAATGATAAAGGCGATATTGGAGGCTCCGGAAGGACTCACCAACGAGAGGATATCAGAACTACTGCTCCAAAAAGCCGAACTCGAGAACACGTTACACCCATGAACGACACTGCTGATAAACTCGATGAGGGTAAGAAGATATGCGTCCTGTGTGAAGGTGAATTTACAGGCTGGGGGCACAACCCCGAACCTTTAAAGCCGTTTGAGGATGGTCGAGCTTGCGAAGCTTGTAACACTATGAAGGTAATCCCGGCTAGGGTAGGCGTAACGGTTGAGGTGCGATGAAGATAATTAGAGAGATACTCCCGAACGGAGTCCCAATGGTGGTTCAAGCTGAGATAGATGAACACAATGATATTATCGACGGCTCAGTAAAAGTGTTCCCTATCTTCCCCTCCCCCCAAGAGAATACGGAGGAAGCCTTGATGGACAATTTAGGCACCCGCGTCATAGAACTAGACCCACACAAATGTCACATAGGGGAGGAGTTCCCCTTCGATTGCTCTAAGTTTGAGCGAAGACTACAGAAAACCCTTAACAACAAGGAAGCTGAGGAATTTCTGAAAAATGTGTTTAACCCCAACCAAGACCAAGACCAATGAGTTTATACCTACAGCGCAAGATAGATGGAGTTGAGATTAGGGATGCTGTTTCAGAGGTATCCGGTTTTAGCCCAGCGGAATTAGCTGACCCTCGCTTGCGGTGGGATAGGAAAATCTCATCATGGCGATCTCTTGGATTATACATAGGCAGGAAGCGGGGGCTCTCCTACAAAGAGGTCGCCAAATTCTTCGGGGTTCAAGGCATGTCAGCCTACCACTCACACCGAAAGGTGGCTTATGAGACTACTCAAGATGATGTGGTGTCCCAATTGATTGAGGAAATAGAATACAAAATAGATAACAGAGATGACCGCGAAGACCATGAAAGCCAAGACCATGAAAGCCAAGACTCCCCTTAGACACATCCCATGCCAAACTTTTGGCTACTCAGTATGGAGAGCAGAGCAGGGCGTTAACCTAATCGGGCATGAGGACTTGGTTCTGCTCAACTTTATTGACTGCGACACAGGAAAGTTTCAATGCCTAAGTCTGTTGACTACCGAAGAGGAAGATCGCTACCATATTCTCGGTAGTAAGGAAGACGATTTGAATACAATCCTGTTTAGTGGAACTGACAGGCGTATGGCAGAGAGGTATTTCTACCACATGGCTTCCCGATATCTAGAGTGAGGTTCGTCATAACCCTCGCTCTAGGGGTGACCCCCGATTCGACCACTACTCGGATCGGGGGTTTTTATTTACCCACCTCTTCAAGGCGAGGCAACTTGTTAAACTCATCAAGGTAGATGTCGAGGCGACGGCGACCCTTACCTCCTTCCCTAAGGGCGGGCTTACTCAAGATGGTCTGCATGAAATCCTTGGACGGGGGTATACGTCCGACTGCATTCTTATACAACATGTTCAGACGCTGCTTGGATATGTTGGCTTCCTTCATCATGATGAATGCTTTTTGTTGAGTCAGCCCTGCTTTCTCACCCCCGCGAATCTTACGCACCATGTCGTCGTGCAAACGAACAAGCCCTTTGTATTCCTCTCGCGCTATATCCCTTATCTCGGACTCCGTAAACTCACGGGTTTCGGAGAAGAGCCTGTTCTTATTTCCCCTAATGCGGTCGTAGGTTCCACGCATCTCGCCAAGGAATCTACTAAACAGTTTGGGTGCATCTACATTATGGATCTTGAAGGGTCGAAGCTCCTTAGCAAGGACACCTGTCGATGAGTGCTCCCATTCCTCAAAGTCTTCCCCGCGAACATCCCAAGCTCGGTTGACTGCCTTAAACATTTTGGGTTCAAAGGCATCACGGTAGATAAACTTTAAAAGCTTTGTTGCCTTCTCCGTTGGTTCGTCAATGCTCTCATAGATCGGATCACCAGTCATGGGGTCATTGTTCCTGTAGAAGGCGTTATATACAGTGCCCCACATGATCTGCTCGTCCGCGAAGATATCGAATGTCAACGTCCCTAGAATATCTGCGACCACATCTCCCTCCCGGTCATTCAACAGGGATTCAGAGCCCCGCAGAAGGGGGTCGAGGATAACCGCGAACGGGTTCACGAATGTAAGGTCAAACATTTTGGGTGGCTCGCCTTCCTCTCCTTCGGGGAGGTAGAAGAATGTGTTGTCTCGGGCATACTCAGGAACGCCCGACCTCATGAACTCATCCTCCTCATCACCGAACCCTAGAGCACCCTTGAGCAAGTAAGAGGCTCCAACTCCCATGATGCCCAATGTTCCGGAGGCTCCTACAAACCTCCACCTACCTCGGGCTTTCTCCACAGCGTTACCGCTCTTCATTTCTTGGAACGCTAACTTAAATGTATTCACAGTAATTCTGGGAACCTCAGTTTTAAAACGGAGGAACGGTGAGTGGAATACGTGCAACCACTTGTCTTGGAATGCCTTAACGATTGGGAGTGTTTGGCTATAGGACTGCGAGGTCATCAGAACTTTCTTCGCAGCCATGCGCTCTAGTTCCTCATCCGTCCTATTTTGTAGGTGGCTCCCATCAACAGTCCTGTTAGCGTGATCTCTAGCCTTCTTGAGCACCTTCATCTCGTGCTCGAAGTAGGCAATCTTGTGTGCTGCATCAATGGCAAACGATATCTCCTTAGCCTTCTCCAGTGGAACTTCCCACAAAGCTTTCTTCGTCTTGCCCAACAGCTTCTCACTACTCTTCAAAAGCTTTTCCAAATCTGAAGTCATCGTATCGGTGGACTGTTTACCACTCAACAGATCAGATATCAGATTTGTATTCACATCATCACCGATAATGTTTAGAGCATGGAGCCTCATCCGGTAGCTATCTAATGCTTTTGTATCCATTCCAACCATCGCCCCCATCTCTCGCCCAACTTCCTTCAGCAGTTGAGTCATGCCGTGCCCCGGCACTAACCCCTGCATCGGACCGAAGTATATGAGGTTGGACAAAGCGTTACGCAGGTAGAACCCTGCTGACCCCAGTGTCTTGAAAGCCATAGACAACCCGGTTGCCCATGATGCTATCTTCAAGCCCTTCTGCATGTAGTTCTCAGCAGAGTTAATCTGCATCTGCTTCGCAGTCTTGCTGAAATGGGCGTTTAATCCGTCGGCTAATTCCGGTGGTCCAAATAACTCCCCGCGATTACGTCCGTCGGAGTCTATGAAATTAGTAAATGGATCATACTTAGCAGATCTAGCTGCGCCCCCAAGGGACTGGCGTCCCCTGACTGGGGTGTATTTCTCGTATTTAGTAGCCGCCACCATATCCCCGGATTCTTTTGCTTTCCGTATCTGATCGTCTAGCTCGGCACGAGTGAGTAGCCAGCCACTCTTGCGTCCAATGGTCGCCGTGTGGCGTAGGAACGCTTGGTTACTAGCCATCGTCCCCACAGTCATAATGGATCTAAAGAGATTATCGAGGTTGGAAGACTCGTCGTATTCCCCTAACAGTTTCCTCAAAGCCGGAGGCACTTCCTTGCGCCTGCGGATGTTGTCGATGAGGGGCTTGAACGGAGAACCCTCCCCGTAGCGTCTAGCCTTATTGTCTTGGTATTCAAACGAATCAACATACTCCTGAGCAGCATCCATGCCGTAGGTGTTGCCGTGGTTGAGCCTTTTGTAGTTCGCCAGTTCTTCTTCCGCAACCGCTTTGGCTTCAGACTCGCTCATCTTAGAGCTATCCATAAGCCTTTTTACAGTCGCCTCTCTGAACTGAGACTCAAAGAAATCTGCAGCCATGCTCCTGCGTTTATGGAACTCAGGATCTTCCATAACCCGCTTACCCCAATCAGCCTCCGTAAACATCTTATAAGCACGGGTCAGGTAAATACCCATGTTGGCGTCGAAGTGTGCCTTTAATCCGTCCCCTAAATTATAAAGAGAGCTGACCTCAGAGGAGAGATCATCCAGTAGATTCCGGAGGGAAACCAAATGGCTCACCAGCTCTTTGCCGTTAGGCATACGTTCGATCTTAGAGAGGGCATTCGCCTTCTTCTCGTGGAGACCAATCGCTACGGCTTCCTCCTTGGCCTTGATGCGTTGCATCTTGTCATCCTGAGCCGTTTGGTAGAGCGATTTGGCTTGGTCATAGGTAATGTCTCCCGCCCGCTGGCGAGTAGCAATAGCCTCTACAGATGTAGCGTAATCATTTTCGATGACGGCTAGGTCGCTCGCAGATACATACGCTCCCTCGGTATCGCCAATAGCTGCCGACAAGAGGGAGGAATCGGCTCCCTCGACGGAACCAAATGTTTTCTTCAGGAGTCTATCAAGCTTGGTTTTGTATTGCTTAACGACGGCTCCAACCGCTCGCTGGAACCCCCGACGGTTGTCATCTAGGTCTGTTACCCGGCGATCCAACTCTCCTGCTAATATAGTCCAACCCGGTTTCTCGTAGTCATCTGTGTGGAAGAAGGGCATCTCCAACAGCTTCTTAACAGATGTCCCGAAATCCACCCGACCTGACCCAATGTCCAAGGGGATGTGGGACTGATCCGTTGGTTTGGATCTAAACTGGTTAGCGGGGTCTGCCTTCATGCTGCTGTGGATACCCGCACCGGAGTCGGTTAGCACCCTAGCCTTCTTCTCCCTAACCTCGGAGAGCTTCAAGGAGTGGGCAGGAGTATATCGACCCCTCAATTTTTGATTCCAACTCATGGCAGACGGAGCCTCCTCTACTCCTTCAAAAGCTTCCTCATGGGCATACATAAGGGTTTCCTCCGCCATTTGCGTGCCGGGTTCAAATACATCCACAAACACATTGCCCCTCTCTTCCTGTTCGGAAACCTCATCGGGGGCGTAGGACGCAGGCAACCCATCGACAGAAACCATATTAATGCCCTCCCCTCTCTTCACGCCCGCTAACTGAGACAACGCACTGGGGAACCTCTCGTTATAGTTTTGGCGGTGGATGTTCCCCCCGTATTGCAGATTCACTCCCTCTCCTCTTTGGATACTTCCGGATTTATTACCCGCCTTAACCTCTTTCCGGATGTGGTTGAGTAAGTCATCCCCAACCTTAGATGCCATAACAGAGTGGGGGACAGTTCGGATTTCCCTCTCGTAGATCAAGTTAGGATCATCGAGCCTTGGCAAGCTGCGTCCTGTTGGGAGCGTGATACTGTTTGGTGGCGAGCTCCCAAAGACCCCTTGAGTTTCCACAATAGCCCCCTTAAAAACTAGGCTCCCTCTGAACAGGCTTCCGGACTGTCTCCGACTGTCGGGGTCAACCGTGGGGGTCTGTAGCAAATGACCTACTTTGTTACCTCCTTTAAGGACAACTTCTGTCAGCACCTCGTGAGGCTCC
>MPLU02151037.1_pt1 | contig 18563 bp, 10 predicted proteins | sample 1617381 | NCBI WGS metagenome assembly MPLU02 (sample SAMN05944801, study PRJNA350692) | marine metagenome | biome: marine; feature: ODZ; material: water; isolation source: 90 m water sample filtered on 0.2 um supor filter | place: Pacific Ocean | collected 2012-04-08 | depth 90m m
GAGATTCCTCGTCGACCTTGTGGATTGAGATGTCGTAGCAACCCGTGTAGGTCCCTCCGGCAGTGGAGTAGTTCTCCAGATACATATCATAGTTCAGGGAGACTAGGGCATTGAGCACAGCGGTCCTGCTTCTGACATCAAGAGTAGAGGGATTGTAGACTACGGAGGTGGTTGGGAGTGGATCAAAGACGGAAATGGGAACGTACTGATCGATTTCCAAGCACCAGTCTTCGTCATCCTCGGAGTTGTCATTGTCGCAGCTCTCGCTGACGATTCCCCCGGTGGAGAACGCCACCTCACCAAAACCCTCGGATAAGCACCTAATTGCACCGAGGGCGCCGAAGTAAGGTGAACCTTGATCGGGGATAGATGACTCATTTGAGAAAAATCCGTGGACGATTCCCCTGAGTGATTCTATTCCCTCCGAAGGTCCGCTGGATTCGACATATCCATTGCCAATCAGGTGCCCAACTGGAAGGAGCATGCCAATTGAATCTAGCAGCCCCGTGTGACATGAGGTGCTTCCCTCCATCAGTGAAATTGGGTCAGTTGATGGGTCATCGTCTAGGTGGGCCGCTGCTATGCTGCTGTCGGACCTCACCCATGCCTGTGGGAAACTGGTCGTGGTCTCGTCGTGGTTCTGTACCGCTGCCATAATGGACAATCCGTATTGCTTCCACCCCAACCATGAGGATTCAGGTTGCATCAGCGCTATGTGGGCCTCCCCTGACTCCAATGAGTCAATCTTCCCCCTCTCTGAATCGACGTGGTGAATCATAACATCCACCCCTAGCTCCGATGATAGGAAGTCTGCGAGAAATTGCGGGTCTGAGTTCGTGCCAGACACGGAGTCATCGGACTCGAAAGCGATTCTCAGTTCGTCAATTGTCATTGTGACTTGCTGGCCGTCAGAAGGATCATCGGTGTAGTATGCAGATATCCCAGGTATATTCGAAACCAGGGGCGTGTATATCCCCAGATGATCACTGGAGTTAGTTGGGATTATTCCCCTTGTGTTGAGGACGTTTGACAGCAATGTGCTCGTATCCTGCGAGGAGCCCATTGCAACCAATGCATTTGTGATGTCTTCCAATTTCCCCGGATCCATGAAATCGGGATTGTACATGATGGTGTCACTAGGGACCTTTGCGAAGGAAGGTAGGCTGACGTATCTGCTGCTATCTAGGCACCATTCGGCCCTCTCAGCCCCTACTTCGGATGGGCATAGCCTCTCTATCGTGTTGTCCTTAGCGAATGCTATCTGCCCTGTTTCGTCCGACAGGCACTTTACCACCCCATCAAATCCATAGTAGGGGGTGCCAGGCTCAGGAATCGAAGAGTTCTCACTGAAGAACTCCTGGATTGTCCCCCTCAGGGATTCAATGTCGTTCGGATCTCCAATGACGTTTGCATAACCCAGCCCCAGCAGGAACCCCATTGGGACCATCATCCCTGTTGATTTGAGCCAACCAGTGTGGCAGGATGTCTTTCCCGACATCAGTGCGAAGGGGTCTGTCAATGCGTCATCATCCAGATGGGCAACTGCCATGTCAGAGTCATCCAGCACCCATGCGTGGGCGTTGTAGTATGTTCTACCGTCGGACTTCTGATCCGCACCCATGGACTCGAGTCCGTATTGGTTCCAACCAATCCAAGCCATCCCGCTATCCATCATTGCTATGTCGGCGTTTCCAAATCTCAGTGCCTCAATCATTGCAACTTCGGAGTTGACAGTGAAAACTGTGACATCATAATTCGTTGATTCAGAGAGATGGTCGGCAAGAAGCTGTGGATTTCCCTCCATGGAGTCTAATCCCGGAGCGATCTCGTAGGCTATTGTGAGATTTCCCCTAGGGTCATCTTCAGAGGGGTCATCTGGGGAAGTGCAACCAGAAAGTGTGCTTGCCAATAATACGAAAATGAGGGATAAGGAAGGAAGGCGGCTACTTGTTGCCACAGGAAGGGAGTTCTTTTCGAATCGCTCTACCATGTGCTTGCCACCTAGATTCCGTATTTGGAATTGTGTATGGGCTCCTCAGAAGTGAAAAGTTGGTTGTTAGCAGGGGGCGTTTTCCGAACTGCGATTCGAAACTGATGATTTGGGTGTGTTTGACGCTGATGCGCCCCCTGCCAACGTTAAGTTGCGTATCTATTCCTAGATTCTATTCACTGGAGTGTTCCAATGTCATCTGCGGTGATCCCATAGTGGTCCCATGCAGGCTGTAGCCAAGTCCTGATGTCAGCCTCGTAGTCTGCGGAAGCGTCTCCATCGTTGGATAGGTCGAACATTGCCACGATTTTGTCAGAGTAGTAGTTTGCATACCATCCGAAGGCCTCACACTCCTCCTGTGACATCCCCTCATGCTGAGCGTGTGTCACAGAGTTGTAGCAGCCGGTGAACTCCTCTCCATTCGGGTCGTTAGAAGACGTGTAGTTCTCCAAGTACATGTATGCCTCGCAAGATGCCTGTGAGCTATCCGAGGAGACTGTGTGGGAGACCATGTTGTAGCAGATCGACGTGTACTCGGCGACGTATGCCTCGATGACCCTGTAGAAGGCGTGGCCCTCTGCCTGGTGCTTGTCGTAGTCTGCAGTGTCCCCATCAGCTAGGTCGCCTGTCATCTTCGATGCGTACCTTACGGAAGCCTGCGAGTAGACGATGACGATGTTCTTGAGAATCTCATCCCGTGCATCGACTAGTCCCTGCATGTCCTCGTTCTGCATGGCAGTGAGTCCGGCGTTCATTGCCTCTAGTGTCGCGACGTTTGTGGCCGCTGTACCGTCAGCGTTGGCAGTTCCAAAGTTGCCGGCTCTCTTGTCAGCAGTCGCGTATGGCCCACATCCGTCGTAGTCTGCGTCTGCATCATCCGGTCCGTGGTAGAATGCCCATCCCTCGTCCCATGCGTGCTGAGCGTCGTCTGGCCCCCAGTTTCCAGCCTCTGCCTTGCCAATGGCGGCATTGAGCTCGTGAATCGCGTATGCGGTCATGACACCGTTCTGGATTCCCTTCTCTGTGGCTTGGTCCCTGACTGTATCGGACTCGCCTGCGAAAGCACCAGTCCCATCTATGGCCGCGGACACGAAGTCGTTCCACGAGCCATCTGCGCCATAGTATGCATCGTAGGCATGGTTCTTGCCCGAAGCATCTGCGAAGCCCATTAGGGTCCTATAGGATCCATCGGACTTCTCCGCGTGTTCTCCGTCCTCGTAGATGTTCTTCACTCCGTCCCAGTCGTAAGCCCCCGATAGGTCCTTGATGTCGCAGACATCGCCCATCAGCATTCGGTGGTTGTCGACATTGGAGGCGTATTCGTATCCCCCATCAGAGCCATCTAGCTCAATTCCGTCGTCGTCTCCTCCAGTGCAGCCAGCTAAGGCGCTGCAAAGGAACATCATAGTCATCATTGCTGTTGTCAGTTTTAGGTTCATATTATCCTCAATCCAATGGCCGAACAAAACTCGCTTATCAAATTTAGGGCGCCCTAAAATCTTTTTCACATGCGATAGAATCATGGCTGGTAGTCCTTCAAGATAGTACATGGAAGAGAGTATGCGAGCCATGCTGGCCTCTCTCGCAGTGGCATTCTCAATGGCATTGTCATATATTCCATTTCAAGACACTGGGAGCCATCTGCATGAAGATATGGTCAGGATGGCGCAGTTCGGCGCAGGGGGGAGCCTAGAAGCGCAATGTGGTTCTATAACCTTCGAAAACATGTTCGAATATTCAGGGGCTACTTTTGACATTATTTTCAATGACGATTGGGAAACCGCTGAAGTGCAAGCCGTTGCGTGGGTGAATGACACCCTAGCGGATGAACTTCGGGAAACTATGGACGAATTCATGGAGCTCATTGACCCGAATAAGGGGGGAGATGGATGGTTCTCTACCGATGAGAGGGAGTTCTTCCGAGCACTGGCGAGCGAATGCATAGAGCACACACTGACGCGAATTGGGCTCAGAGATGGCCCTGCCCACAGAGGCGGCGTGGGAATTGATTGGAAGAACACCAGTTGGGAGGATGATGGGGTCATGATCGAAGAATTCAACATCGTCCCCCCGAGACACTCCCAAATCAGAGGGTGCTCATCATCAATCGGGGCGGACTGTGAGGAGGTCCCGGTAATTCCAGACCCGGGCAGGGACTGTGATACGTCAATCCCACAGTCGAGCGCTGTTGACGAATGTAGGGTGCAGCTATGGCTAAACGCCACAATGACGATTCCTGGAGTGGCGGATCCAAGCAATTTCACTCTAGCATTCAATGCATCCAACATGTCTGGAGCCCGTCTGGACTTCACATTCCCACAAGATGATGGCCTCCGTCTGGACATGTGGGACGAGTGTGAAGGAAGGGACGTTGGCCTAAACGAGTCTACTGCAGGAGGGCTTTCACCCGTGAGAGGCGGATGCATCGGAGACGGTTCTTCCAGTTACGAGCTAGTCACCAACGATGATGGGAGCCTTACATTGGAGCTGAGCCCCAATGGCTGGAGTGAAGACTGGCCAGAAGGCGAGGATCTTTTCTTTGACTTCACGAATCAGCCGATTCCTGTCGATGACCCCCCTCAGTGGACTTCTTCGGCGCCCTCTGATGGAGCATGGTTCCCGTCACCCCACTCAGGGGATTCTACATGGGCGACATGGGGCTCCATTTCCACTTGGTTTGTCGATGAGTCTGGCGTTTCCTCGTTGGATATCCAATGCACTGCCGATCCATCAATGGGGCTGTCCGAGAGCGATGACAGGTCACTGAATGCAATAATTCCATCCGGTGACGCACAAGAGGTTACTTGCGAGGCGATTGACTCGGCAATGCAGACATCGGGAAGCAGAACATGGCACCTAGGAGTTCCATTCACAGTTTCCACCGATTCCCAGAAACTATCCGACCCGCATCCAGTCACACTAACGCCGGCTGGGGGATGGCCAGAACTTCAAGTCGAGGTTTCATTGGTCCAGAGCGGTTCTTCCCAGAGCTCAGGAATTACGGCCCTTTCCGAAGAGACTACCATCTTGGCACCCAGCTCGGACATGATTCCAGGGGGCGTTTGGGTTGAAGTCTCAGTTCAAGGAGATGGTACCTATCACATGGAAGGGCTCTATGACCTCGGCATTACCAAAGAGAGTTCTCCCCCACTGATCTCCATATCCGATTCCATGTGGGATGGTTCTCAATGGTCAATGCAAGGCCAGTACAGTGACCCTGACGGCGAGTCGGTTTCTTTCACGATGAGAGTTGATGGTTCTGCTGCTGGTTCAGTGAGTGTTTCAGGCAACTCTTGGTCAACGCCTCTGATCGATTTCTCACTATGGGAATCAGGAGAACACACCGTGGAAATAGAAGGTTGTGACACCTCTAACAAGTGCTCGGTAACATCCCAAGTCGTGAACAATTCGATTCTGTTCGAAGTTGTCGAACCGGACTGTGAGGCTCTCACCTGCGGGTGTGACCCAAGTCTATGTGATGACGATGCTGGTGGGATTGGTGGACTTCTGCCTGCATCAGGAGTCGTTTCTGTTATGCTTGCGTCAGTAGTTGCAATCATGTATGGAAGGCGGAGGGACTGACACATGGCGTTCTCCGGCAGAGTCACAGAGACCTCTCACATGGGGGGACTTCTGGCTTCATTCGAAGGAAGATCACCAAATCTCGGGGATACGATTCGAGTAAGTGGTGGCAAGGTACTAGGCAGGGTAGACACTGTAATTGGCCCTGTTGACTCAGGGTTAGTCCACATACACCCTCTTTTCGACGGAGTTGACTCCAGGAGGGCGATAGGTTCGCCTGTTGAAGTGGCGCCGAGGGGACGTACCAACAACCGCAAGCGGCATGCTGGAAACCGAGGTGGGGGACACAGGGACAGGGGGCACAGACGTGATGGTGGAAATAGCCGAAGTTCTGGCCAAAAGAAATGGGACCGTGGCAACAAAGGGCGTAGTGGCGGCAATAGGAGCCATGGCAAGGGTCGTGGCAGAGGAAGTGGCGGTTCCCGGAAGGGGCACTCAAGAGGCCGCGGTAGAAGGTAGTCTGAGGCCGGATCATGAGGAATCCCGGACATAGGCTGGGAGCCTCAGGAACGATTCTCGAGAACACCATTGAGGGATTTAGGGAGTCTCTCGGGGTTTCATCCGAGTCGAGATTCAGATACTGGGAATTTGACATCAGAGAGTCTTCTGATGGTGTCCTTTTTGTTTACCATGATGACACCATAGAATCCGGTGGAACAAAGATCGAAACTGCCAACATGGGATTCGGAAAGATAGTCGAGGCAGGATTGGAGATTGGGATTCGCATACCTACTTTTTGGGAGGTTGTGAAGGAATTGGAAGACCGGGATGAGCCAGTAATGGTAGAGGTAAAGCAAATCTCAACTGACGGGGCTAGGAAGGAAGTTATCGATGCCCTGTCATCCAAGCCGAGGTGGAAAGTTATGGCAACGCCAGAGAGATTTGAGGAGACTTTTCCTCTAGAAACAAGAAAACGATGGAAGGAAGAGTTTGATGCTGCTGGAGTAAAGGTAGTCAGAGTCGGGAGACATCGGGTCGATCTATTCAAGGCATCAGAAAGTAGAGTTGGATGGTTTATCGCTCGTCCGAAATGGTTCTTCGGCATCTAGTAACAGAGTTTAGGCTACCCTAAATTTTATCTCATGACTGTTTCTCGACATGTCCATGAAGAAAGCGGAGATTACTGACTGGGCAATGGCAAACAAGGCATTTCTGATGGCTGGGATAGTTGTATCAGCTGCTGTCCTGTACCTCATCTTCGATGTCAACTATGACCAGTGCGAAGATGATGAGAACTGCATCACAATAGCTTTCCAGGTTCAGGACACATACTTGATTTGGGACAAGAACCCTCAGCACCTTGCGGACAAAATGAGTTCACTCACAGGGATGGAAGTTGAGATTTACCCGGTTACTAATTCGGGAGGAACGATTGAGGCCATAGACAAGGGGAACGCCGATATTGGATTCGTTGACGGTGCTGCAGCATGGCTGGCATGGGAGGTATACGACCTAGATGTCCTTGCAGCGGAGTGGAAGTCTGATGGTCGTACTTACTACAACGCCGCTGCTTGGGTGAAGGCTGATTCCGACATAGCGGCTGCCTACCTCGATGATGATCCAGACACCGATCCGTTCGCCCTGATGGAAGGAAAGAAGTCATGCCATACCGGTTGGCTAAAGAGCGCGGGTATGCTGATACCAATGGGCTACCTAATCGGCAACGATTATGCCGATGTTGTAGGCGACCCTAACCAGATAGAGTCGTTGAGGGACACGGTAACTAATTTCTTCCACAAGGACTCCAGTATACCCGAGGGAGGCACTCAATACTCTGGTTACAAGGGCGCAATGAAGTGCATGATGACTGGTCATGGAGACGTTGCATTGACAAAGGATACTGCTTATCGCTTGTATTGTGACGAGAATGATGACGGAATTGCTGATGGTGATGATTGGTGCATGGATCTGGACGATTTAGTCATGCTTCCTCCCTTCGGACAGGCACCAAGCCACCCAGCTCTTTACAACCCTGACAACATGGATGCAGAGACTATCGCCAAAATACAGGAAGCACTGGTCGCACTGAATGACGATGCGGAAGGCAGAGAGATTCTGAGCGACTTACTGAACACCGATGGAATGGTCGCCACTACAGCCGATGACCACCTTGGCACTTACGGAGCGGCGGTTTCCAACGTACCGGGAATTCAGGCATATTTCTCATAAATTGCAAAGGGATTCTGATGAGGGTTCTTCCAATTGTATTGGTACTGTTGCTCTCGACATTCTCAGTTGGCTGCCTCTCAGATGACTCGGGCGATGGGTTTGATTGGCCAGACCCAAATGAAAATGGGTGTAATTTAGACAAAGGTGCACTCCAAAATCTCGCGGATCTCAGAGAGGAGGCCGAACTCGGCGATTCTGTGAGTTTGGATTGCGACTTATTCATTGATGGATTCGATACACCCCATCACTCACTGATCAACCCATTGAATGGAGATCTCTGGATAGTGTACCTTAGTGGCTTCATCAAGTCATGGGATGGAGATAATCTTGAGGACGTGGCTGACCTGAGTAGCCTAGTTAGCAGATGCCACATGGAGCAAGGGCTTCTCGGCCTCGCATTCACGGATGATCCGCACATGGTGCTGCTCTCTTATGTTGAAGATGGGGTTTGCGAGGGGGAGAACCAATCTGATCTGGTTCTTTCATATGCCACTGTTGACGAAGATAGTGGGAAGATTGACGCAGGGGATATCAAAGTCCTGAAAAATATCAAACAACCATACAGAAATCACAACGGAGGATTCCTATTGCATGCGGGCTATGGAACTTTTCTCTGGGGGATAGGAGATGGGGGGAATGCCAATGATCCCGAGTCAAACGGGCAGAACAATTCGACTGAATTAGGGACTATTCTATTCTTCAAGTTGGAGAACGGGGGTGTCGTCCCTGCAATCAATGACTCTTCGGAGAACCCGTTAATCCTGCATCATGGACTGAGAAACCCCTGGCGTTTTGATCTGGATACTGAGGGAAGGCTCTGGATAGCAGATGTTGGACAGAATTGCTGGGAGGAGGTCAATCTCGTCACTATCGACGAGAAAGCCAATTTGGGATGGGCGGAAAGGGAGGGTTTCCATGCATTCTACGAGGGATCCAGTTGCTCTGAAGTTGCGGAGATGGCCGATCCGAATTATGTTGACCCCGTGCTTGCTTACCCACACCAAAACGGAAACTGCTCAATTACCGGGGGTTACTGGATGGACTGGGGGCCGGAGGTGCTCCGGGAAGGTTACCTGTATGGGGACTTCTGCACGGGAGCAATATGGCTCCTGAGGGAGAGTCACGAGGGAACGTCTTGGGAGGAGACACTGGTGGGCTACAGCGGTGGAATGATTGTCGGCTTTGGAGAGGGGCCGGAAGGCGGCCTGTTGGTGTTCCACTGGACAGGAGAGATTCTTAGAATAAGTTGATTTGAGAAAATATACAACTTAATCGTGCGCATCCTTCAAGCCAAATAGCGCACCGGGATATTCATGGCCAAGAACGCGGGAACACTCTGGCTCGATGCTATGGAGGCAGAGGAATCCGGGGATAGGGAGGAAGCCTTGGAGCTCAGTCGGGATGTAGTTCACATTGATCCGACTCATTCCGATGCATGGATGATGATAGCCAGGATGGAGCTCCCTGCTGCAACTAGGGGGAAGCAGGAGATGCCTGACCTTTCCCAGACCGCCAAATCGGTTAGCGCACTTCGTAAGGTGGTTGAGTTAGATCCGGACAACCGAAGGGCATGGGAGCTTGGCGGTACCCTGATGGTAGACCATCTAGGGATGTTGCAGGACGCACTGGAGTGGTGGGAGAGGCGAAGGGATGTCGAGCCCACTGAGACGACCCCGATGATTGAGCAGATTGCGATTCTCACAAGGATGGGGCACTACGAGGATTGCGCTGATTTGCTCGAGGAGTTGTTCGCACCCGAGATGGATGCTGTTGATGGGGGAACCAGGATGAGGATGGAGAGGGTCAATCAGACAGTTTCCAGGGCCTCGAAGATGGAGGCCGATGAGATTTTCAAGCCTCAGCAGCCGAAACACCCGAGATGGTCCAAGATAGAGATGCTGAAGGACAAGAAGCCGATCTCAGAGACTCTGTGGCTCTTCATGTTCGTAGCGCCATTGGCTTTCCTAATCGGTGTCGTGGGTATGACGATCTTCGGAAACACCGGATGGGGTTTCGCCATTGTTTTCCTAATTCTACTGACGTCAATCATAATCATCAGCCGACTTACGATTGGGATGCTGCAGAGGGTGAATAGGCACGCTCTGGACCTGGAAAGGGCGATTGACTACGAAACCTCGACAGGCAAGGTGTGCATACCCCCTGTCATCAGGAGCAGCAAACTCTACGCTTCCCTGATTCAGAACAAGATGCCTGCAATTCGCGAGAGGCTAGAGTTGATCGTTGAGTCGGATGAGAAGATGCCATCCAAGTGGAAGCTACAGATGCCTTAGGTCCCTGCACTGTAGTCGGAAAGGTACTCTATCTGCTCAGCGGTTAGTTCGTCGATCTCGACTCCAGACGCACCGAGCTTCAGGTTAGCCAGGTCCCTGTCCTGCTCAGGTGAGATCTCGTACACGGAGTTCCTGTACGATTCGCCCTCGGCGGCCAATCTGCAGAGTGCTAGGAACTGGTTTGCGAATGACATGTCCATCACCTCACTAGGATGGCCTTCAGCGGAAGCCAGATTCACTAGCCTGCCCCTAGCCAATAGGTGCAGGGTTCGCCCGTCCTCCAGCAAGAATGCCTCGTTGTTCTCCCTGATGGTGTGGACGTCCTTGGCCAGCTCTTCCAGATCTGCTATACTTACTTCGCAGTCGTAGTGTCCGGTATTGCATACTATGGCTCCGTCCTTCATCGAATTGAAGTGCCTTCCAACTATTACGTCCTTCATCCCAGTGGCGGTGCAGAAAATGTCGCCTATTATTGCGGCTTCGTCCATCTTCATGACCCTGAAGCCATCCATAACGGCCTTCAATGCGGATATTGGGTCGATTTCGGTAACCACCACATTGGCGCCCATACCCCTTGCCCTGGATGCGAGCCCCCTACCACAGTGCCCGTAGCCCGCCACGACGAACGTCTTCCCTGCCAGAAGGACGCTGGTCGCCCTGATGATTCCATCAAGGGTTGACTGCCCCGTCCCATGGACGTTGTCGAAGTCCCACTTGGTCTCAGCGTCATTGACTGCGATTACCGGATACATGAGTTCCCCCGCATCTGCCATGGCCCGAAGCCGATGCACCCCCGTGGTCGTTTCCTCGGTTCCCCCGAGGATTCCCTCAGCGAGGTGTCGGAACTCCGAGTGAACCCTGTAGATCAGGTCGGCCCCATCGTCCAGAGTCAGGGTTGGTTCCATCTCAAGGGTCCTGTCTATGCAGTTGTAGAATCCTTCGTTGTCTTGTCCGTGCCATGCGTGTATGGAGTAGCCCTCGGAGGCTAGCCATGCTGCGACGTCGTCTTGTGTCGACAGAGGGTTGCATCCCGACCATGAAATCTCGGCTCCCGCAGCTGCGAGTGTCTCTATCAGGACGGCTGTCTCCTTGGTGACGTGCAGGCATCCGGCAATCCTTTGCCCCTCCAGGGGCCTTTCCTCGATTGCCTTGGACCTCAGTTCGGCCAGTGCGGGCATCCTGCTCCTGGCCCACTCAACCTTGAGCCCCCCCGCCTCAGCGAGGCCTATGTTGGCCACTGTGTAGGGGCCTGAGGTGTCCATGGCCCCCGGGGGGGACTACCTGTTTTCAAGTTCGTTACGCGCCGCCTTTGCGTTGCTGCTCGTAGTAGTTGGCATAGTACTGCTCTGCATACTCACGTGCTTGCTGTTCATTGTACCCGGATGCGACCATCTGCTGGACGTATGCCTCGACTGGATCCATTGTCTCGACCCCTCCGAACTGCTCCACAGTGTCACTCTCGACACGGCTTCCGCCACGCCCCCTGGCAACCATGGTCACTACGACCACCACTATCAGGAGGACGGTGCCGCCCAATGCGGCCAATACAGTTGTACTGAGGCCACTGGATTCTCCAGCGTCGCCTGGTCCATCATCCGTACGTGGGACTAGACTGATGTCGATTGACTCCTCCAAGACGTACCTTGAGCCGTCGCCTTCAGTAATTCGTAGGTAAATTGTCGCAGCAACACCAGTGTCCAGTTGGTAAAGATCAGATATGTCCAGGGTCAGTGAGAAGCTGTCTCCGTCACCTAGTGTAGTTGTGGTGTTGTACTTCCCGATCGTCCTCTGAGTGATCTTCTGTGATGTCGAGTAGTCCAGGACCGATTGATCGAGTGCGGCCTCTATCAAGACATCACTGTTCTCAGCTCCGGATAGGAGGTTTCCTGTGATTACCACCAGATCATCCCTCTGCGAGTCTGTGGGCCTTGGTGCTGTGAACTGGGTCACAGGAGGTTCGTCCCCGAAGTCCTCGCCAACTACGATGAAGTACATCCTGTGCTTCTCGCTCTGCTTGCCCGCCTTGTCGTAAACAATCAACTCGACCCTGATCTCGTTCTCTAGGGATGCGTCAGGGCTGCTGGTCAGATTGCGGAAGGTGTATGTCCACTCGTCTGTTACAGCGGCTGGTATCTGGAACTCATGGCCCTCGAGAGTGGGGCTTGAGCTGTCCCATGGGTAGTCGAAGAACACCTTCCACTCAAAGAGCTCTATTCCGGATTCACCTTCGGGTGCGTCTGGATCTGAGCTGTTCTCTGCGGTGAAAGAAAGACTGATGTCACCAGTATCAGTTAGCCTGACCCTGTAAATCGGCCAGTCCACTCCTGCGACAGTCTTCGAACCATCCAACTCCAGATTCTCAGACAGGGCCGAGTTGGAGATGATGCTCGCGGATGCCAGAGGCCTGAACTCGTCAGCCAGTGTGTCATCGGTAACCAGTCTGATGTAAGTTATCCTGGTGTGTCCCTCGTCATCGTGCAGGTACAGGGTCAGAACCCACTCAGCCCCAATCCTGCATCCCGTGGATGAGGTCGTGTTTCCGACGCAGAAGGATCCCAGGGTTGGAATCTCGGGCATCAGCTGCTGGGTGTGACTAACCTCGCCAGAGTCAATGACAGCGCCATCCCATCCAGTGACGGAGTCGTTGTTCCCGGAGGAGAGGGTCCAGTCTGCCATGACCCCCTCCACAGTTGTGACATAGTCGAACTCCATGTCAGAATTACTCTTGATGTACATGGTTGCGTATGCGCCGGTTATCGTGTCGATAGCCGGTGCCTCGCCGTTGACGGTGAGGTCATACCCTTCGCCAGCGATTCCGAAGTCGGCCGGGTAAGGTGTTAGGTGGTAGTCAAGGAGGTTGGAGAGGAGTGGTATTTGCTCTCCCCCGAATGCCTGCGAGACACTGGGGTTCTCGACGTCGATCGTGGTGACAATCATTCCACCAGCCCCGCGATTACAGATTGATAGCAAGGATTGGCTATCGTAGGTGTTGTCGCGTATCAGGGTGTGGAAAGTTCCAACTGGATCGCTTATCCTCCCTCCACAAACCTGTGGTATCTGAGTCCCCTGAACCTGTGCGGTATCCAATCCCGAGAGTGCCACGTGAGAGCCACCGTTGATTGCGCTGAAGGCAGTCGGGTCGACGTTGCTCAGTATTGGGTGGTACTGGTCCACTATCGTGATGCTGTCACTGTGAATCCTGTTGTCCACGGTGAAATTTACCTGGTTCCTCATGGCGATGTCCATTCCGAATGGCAGGTTGCTTGGCTGGTACGCATCCCTGTACGGGCCGAGGTGGATTTGGGTTGTTCCTCCATTTACCATGTAGTTCTCTAGGGTCTCGGAAACTGACAAGCCGTCCGACTCGCGTGTCTCGGAGAGCTTCTCGTAGTAGTCCCCGTAGTACACGTTGTAGTCGGTCTGCCATGGGAGCAGGACCTTGTCATAGTGCTCTAGCCAGTCTGGGGTGGCATAGGTGTCCCAGTTCTCTAGTTTCATCTGGGTGTATGTCATCCCCATTGACTCGAGATCTGCCTTGACCCTCTGCAGACGATTCTGGTCTGTCGGGTTCGAGAGGACTGCCACGTCTATCTGGTCGTGGAAGGTTATGATGAAGAAACGGACGTTTCCAGATGGCTCTATTGCCCCGTCCTCCTTAGTCACCTCTGCGGAGAAGCTGATGTTGTACGTGTGTCCGTCCACCCATGAGTTGTATGGCTGGCTCCAGTTCGCATAAGCCCTATCATGAGGCTGCAAATTGAAAGGTCCGTTGTCGGCCACGTCTGTGAAGACCTCCTGATTGGTATCTAGATCCACGATAGACATGGTTAGCCCGTACTCACCCTCGATAACCCCATTCAATAGGGGGACCGAGAAGCTGTGTGCTCTAGCGTCGTCTATTGGATACACGCACTTGTAGGTGATATCCGTAACGCATTCCATCACGTCCGGCTGCATCAATGTGATATCTGCACTCGCTATACTGAACATGATCGTGGAGATGTTGTTTGCGGTATTCACCTCATTCTTCTCGTACCATGAGTCCCCAACAGTCGTGTTGTCGAATATCGTGGTAGCGTCAATGCGATAGATTCCACTCTGGAAATCGTGATTGGCAAGGGTGAAGCGCGACCACTCAGAAGCATCGAGGCCGTTCACTTCCTCGGTGTACTCACCGTCGAACTCGAACGTGAACTCCTCGACCCTGATGTTGTCGATCGCGAATCCTGCAAGTCCGGCATTGCCGTTAATTCCATCCCCGTTCGACTGGAATCTCCATGTCAGGGATAGTTCGGAGCCGGCTAGAGTTGTGCATTCATCGCGCCACTCGGTTGTGTCCTCACTGGTTCTGTTCTGCAGGACTATGTGCGTGAGGTCCAGGGTGACTGACTTGACTATGTTCTCTGTGTCGAACCAGACCACTGAGTTTAGGTTGTCCGAGTGGTCTCCGAAGTACTCGACCTCGTCATACCCGTTCAGATCGAAATCCTCGCACCTGTGGAAGTTGGGGTCGTCCGGGTTCGTGTTCTGGATACCGTTCTCATTGAGATCTGTCCAACTGCCGTAGGCCACCCCCTGGTAGAGTTCCCCGCCCTTCGACCAGGAAAGTTCCAGATTGGCAGCATCTCTGATAGCCAATATGTTCCCTTGGGAGTCCTTCAAGAAGTCCCCCTCTGCATAGTAGTCGAAAGTCAGGTACGTGAAGTCGGCACCTGATGCCGCGATTGGAATGGACTCTATTGTCATGGTCTCACTCCAATTGTCCCCATACCCGTCATCCGGATGGCCGAGCCAGTATGAGTGGCTCTTGAAGACGCCCACATTCTGAGGGAGCATCGAATTCTGGCCGGTTGAGTCATCTAGTCTGCTTCCGTTCTCATTACCGTCGTCAGTCCATATCGGATTAACTCCCGAGAAGTCCTCTATTGCGACAAGATCGGGCTCAGCATTGTATATCATCGCCTGGACTGAGAAGTCAGTTACGGTATTTCCATAATTCCTAGCCACTAGTTCTACGTCCCTATTCCCTGATGCGTATCTAACACCATTCTCCAGAGAAGGCCATGGCTCCTCGGCTAATCCGGGATCGAACAGGTTGTTGACAGTGGTTTGGAACTTAACCTCGTCATTCAGACTGTCCATATCAGTGAAGCCGGTTGGGTTAGTGAGCTCGGTGCTGATGTAATATGTGGTGTTGTCGAGGAAGTCAGCAGTAAGTGAAACGTCCTCGGAGGCACCTGCAGCTAGGTTGTTGAAGTTCAAGGTCTGGCTAACGACCTCGCTTGCTCCGAAAGAGACGTCTCTCTTCCTGATGGTTATGTTGTCGAAGGCGAAACCATCGAATCCTGAGTCATAGGACGAGCCGGTTGGGCCCACAGAGCCCACAAGTCCGCTTCGGAACCTGAATCTGATATCCACTACTTGACCTGCATATCGAGTTAGATCGATGGACTCGGCCTCATAGTCGGCTTCGGACGTTCCCCCTCCCTCGGTGTAATTCAACCACCCAGTTGCAAAGTAATCCTGGACGTTGAAGTTATTCGTATTGAACTCTGGATCCACCCCTTGAGCTAGAATCCGGTAGTACCTGTTCATATCCCATCCCCCAGTAAAGAAAACTGACTCCCAGCCATTACCGTCTGACCATACCTCAATACCACACGAGTCCTCGTAGAGCCATCTTTCTACGACAGAGTACTGCTCTGCTAGGAACAGCTCAAAGAAAGCAACAGTGCACATCAGCGAGATGTCCATGAATGCTGCATCTGCACCAGTTAGATCCACGTTCTCCAGTATCAATGCCTCATCCATGTTGTTGTAGTATCCGGAGTCCGACTCATTGTTTCCATTGTAGTCGAGACCCACCCAGTAGTATCCAGTGGGGTTATTGTCTGCCTCGTACCATGAAACGTTCTCTGTTTCAGCTGTTGAGCCAGTCTCAATATGCCACGATGAGTCGCCTGAATCGTAGTCACCTGTGTATGAGACCTTGGAGAACGAGCAGGCCGGACAATTCGTATTATCCGTGCTTCCATCGAAGTCTGAAGAGTAGACTACAGTATCCGTCCCCCCGAGTACCTCCTTGACCTCCAGATCGACGTCGACTGAACCCGAGAGTGGATTGAGTCCCGTGTTCTTCACGGTAACATTGACCCATCTATTGCCTTCACCAAGCTGGGCTTCCCCAGTAGATGGATTATATGATGCAGGTGCGGCTGTAACGCTCGTTATGCCCATGTCTTCGTTATCGAGGGTCAACACCGAGAGGAAGTCTCCAGCACCAGCCCATCCCTGGGTGTCCAGCCACATCGCATTGTCTGCGAATCTGTATGAGTAATCTCTCTGTCCAATCACTATCTCGAAAGCACTGTTCTCTCCTCCTTGGAGCTGTCCTGGCATTGCCATCGTTGGCCTTCTACCGACTTCAAAGGACAGTGATGAAAGGTATCCAGGGCCATTGGGGTTTGCTAGGATAATCTCTACTGAATTGATCTCCCTGAGATTTTCTAGCAGCAGGTATGTCTGATTCTGTGCACTAGAGTCTTGTAGTCTTGTGAGAGTTAGTTCTGTGGGGACGAAGAAGTCAACCTCTCCATCCCTGTTGACGTCCTCGATAGTTATCGATGCACCCTTGAAGTCACCCAAAGTCACGTAATTCTGGGTGTTCCATCCGCTTCCACTCTTCTCGGCGTAGGAAATGTTTCCTGTGATTCCGTCCACCACAGCGATCATGTCGACCTCGTTATCGTCGTTCGTGTCCGAGATGTCCATCCCGTACATTGGATAGTTGTGCTCTGCATCGAGTTTGAACTCGTTGATGCCCTGAGCGGTCGGGGTCATTGGGTTGGGGTACTGGTCCTGGAGACAATCATACTCCAAGACCGTCATGTTGTCGTAGTGCCCGACTGAGTAGCCCACTCCCGTATTGTATGGTGGAGTCCTGAGGAGCCAGAGATCTAGGTCCTCGCAGTCACCGATACTCCCGGGCAGTCCGCCACCCTGAACGGTCTCTCCCCAGTGGCCCAATTCCATATGGTCATAGAGTCCGTTGGTCAGTGGGACAGGGAGTTGCTGCTGATTAGTAATCAGGCTTGGGTCGGGTCCCCTGTATACCTGAATGTACTGATTGGTGAATGTTGCGTCTATGGTGAGTAGAACGATGTCGTCGTTGCCGTCATCATTGATATCACCAACTGCCATATCCACGTGATACGGATTGGAGATTGTGATCTCTGTGTCGGACCACTCATGGACTAGATTGTCGCAGTCACCCCATAGAATGGTTAGGTTTCCTGGTCTGACGAAAGTCTCGCCCACGAATCTGATGTTCTCTTGGTAGTAGATGACGTCGTTATTTCCATCTCCATCAACATCTCCTATCTCAACGTCAACGCCGTTGGCTGTGTCCACGAAGCCCGCCCTCTGGGAGTCGTTGTTCGAAATGAAGACGTCCTGTCTGTCTGCGAACCCGCCTGAGCCGTCGTTATACAGGGCGGTGATGTAGTGGCCCATTGCACTAGCGGAGACGATGTCATTGTCCCCGTCGCAGTCGATATCCCCAACCGCAGCATCCTGAGGGTCCCTCTGGACGGCGTACTGCGTGATGTGTGACGCACTAGCACCGGGCGCAACGGCGGCCAGTGGTGAGGCTAGGAGCAATAACACCAGAAGTACGGCCCTTCGGGCCTCTCTGTTTCGGTTTTGGGCGGTCTTCGAACTAAACGACATACCCGTCGGGACATTCGACCCTCTCTTATGCCTTCTCTAGGGATGAGCATAGCAACCCCATAGGGGTTGTAGTGTAAAATATCCAAAATTAGTGTGATTCCAGCCAACTAGGATTGGGTGCATAATGATCCTCTGCACCGCCATGTATTCTCTCGAGTTTGCCAATCCTCCAGAGTCGGTCTAAGAAAATCTTGATCTCTGCGGTGGTCTTGTTTACCTTCTCGCCGATGAGTTTCTCGATGTCGCTGAGGGACATTGAGGTGTGTCCGTGTTCTCTGACGACCATGGTCAGTACCAATTGTAGCCATGCCTCGGCCTGGGGGTCGCTGGAGAGGATATTCGAAACGGGCTCCGGGGTCTCGACTTCGTCGATGAACTCGGCTAGGGCTGCCATATCTGTATCAGTCTGGCTGGACATTCCCAATTCCGCGGCCTTTGCTGAAAGATCCAAGTCCCCAACGGTCCGTACCACGGAAGGTATCCGCGATGGATCGGGAGGTGGGCCAGGGAGGGTTTGTTGCATGACTGATTGGCCAGAAGATTCGTCTGATGACTGGGATTGTGATGACGAGTGTGATGATGCCGGCCCCAATGGTCTCGTGAATCCGAGAGCAGCATTGAGCCCTATCTGTGAGCGGATTGAGTTCACCCAATCAGTGTCACCCTGGAGTACGACCTCGATTGACTCTTGATGGGATCTGTAGCTGAACCTAACATTCTCGCCCGAACTCATGTTCTCCCTCCTGCCCTAGCACAGACGCTACCCATTAACTAATTCACGCCTCGGCGAGACTCCTCAAAAC
>MPLU02114122.1_pt1 | contig 18463 bp, 13 predicted proteins | sample 1617381 | NCBI WGS metagenome assembly MPLU02 (sample SAMN05944801, study PRJNA350692) | marine metagenome | biome: marine; feature: ODZ; material: water; isolation source: 90 m water sample filtered on 0.2 um supor filter | place: Pacific Ocean | collected 2012-04-08 | depth 90m m
GCCGCGGCGGTGATACCACCGCGATGGTCAACCGCAAATACAACTCTCCCGAGGAAATGTTCCGCAAATACGGGTTCATGTCCTATTCCAAGGGAAGTTGGGTGCTGCATATGCTGCGCTCACAGCTCGGCCCGGAGTTGTTCCGTAAATCTGTGAAGACCTACCTTGAACGCCACAAGCACAGCAACGTCGTCACCGAGGATTTGCGCTCAATTATCGAGGAAATCTCCGGCCAGTCGTTCGACCGGTTCTTCGACCAGTACGTCTTTCACGCGCACCATCCCGAGTTGAAAATAAGCTATGCGTGGGACGAGAAAACCAAGCTGGCCAAGCTCAGCGTAAAGCAGGAACAGAAAGTCGATGCCAACGTGCTTCTCTTCCATGTGCGGTTGCCGGTACGTTTCACCGTCGATGGCCAGGCCCTCGATCGCTCGCTGCACATCACCAAGACGGAGGAGGACTTTTACCTCCGCTTGGCCAAGGCACCGTCGATCGTTCGAATCGATCCCGACGTGACGCTGTTGGCCAAGCTCAGTTTCACGCCGACGACCGCGCTGCTGCACGCGCAGTTGGCCGACGAGAGCGACGCACTTGGCCGCCTGCAAGCCGTCGAACTAATGGCCAAGCGCAAGAACAAAACGACCCGCGAGAAACTGAAACACGCGCTGCAGAACGACCCGTTTTATGCCGTCCGACTCGCCGCCTCCAAAGCGCTGCGAGGCATCGGCGGTGACGACGCGTTCGCCGCGCTGACCGACTCGACCGATCAACCCAACGCCAAGGTGCGCCAACAGGTCATCTCCGACATCGCCACCCAATACAACCCGGAGGCCTTGGCCGCTCTCAAGCAGAGCCTCGCCGGCGAGAAAAATCCGTCCATCCGCGCTCGCGCCATCGGCGGCCTTACCGGGCACGACGACAAGGCGGCACGCGCGCTAATCGACGAGGCGCTTGGCTCCGCGTCGTTCCGCCACCAACTCGCCGATGCCGCCGTCAGCGCGCTGCGCAAACAGGACAACCCGGCCAACCTTGCCAAGGTTCGCAACGCGCTGGAAAATGACGGTACCAAATTCACCACCCGTGGCTACGCCAACGCCCTGGGGGCACTGGGCCACCTCGCACGCAACCAGAAAAAGAAAGCCGCCATCCGCAAATTCCTCGTCGGCCACGTGAACCATCCCAAGCGCCGAGTCGCCTTGGCCGCCATCGACGCGCTTGGCCGGCTCGGCGATCCCAAGGCCCTCGCCGTGCTCGATAAATTCACCGGCGCAGCCGAGGACGACCCCGCCCGCAAAGCCGCCGCGCAGGCGATCGAGAAACTCCGTGCCGCCCGCAAGCCAGCCGACGACTACAAGAATCTCCGCAAGGAAGTCACTAGCCTAAAACAGTCCAACTCACATCTAGTCAATGAGTTAGGTGATCTCAAAAAGCGTTTCGACGCGGCTATCGGCAAAAAAAAAGCTGAAAAAAAGTGAAACCTTTGCCTGATAATGATTGAATAGCCCAACGGCAAGGTTTGTAAGAAACTAAAGCCAAAAGGCAGAACACAAATGAAATCGTTTAAATTAATCCTCACGACGGTCGCCATCTCGGTGGCGATGTTCTCCGTTAACGCGGACGAGAAAAACAACAAAGCAGCCAAGACCGGTAACGCAGCGAAAGAGCGCACTGTTAAGGGCACTATCATGTGTGGCAAGTGCACGCTCAAGCAAACCGACGCCTGCCAGGCCGCATTACAGGTCAAGCGGAAGGGCAAGGATGGCAAGGAAGTCACTCGTGTCCTCCTGCTCAAGAACGACGCCGTCACCAAGGCGTTTCACAAAAAAATCTGCGGTGGCGACAAAATCGCCGTTGCGGTGACCGGCAAGCTCGAAGGCAAAGGCAAGAAGCGCCTGCTGGTTGCCAGCAAGATCGCTGATGCTCCCAAAAAGGGAAAAGGTAAAGCTACCGACAAGAAGAAGAAGGCCTAATCAGGTCGCCCAATCTTTAAGCACGCCCCAGCCAACTTGGCTAGGGGCGTTTTTTGTGGCCAGACAAAGTCGCAGCTTGACCAAGATTTAGCCCGGTGGCCAATCCATCTTACGCCCACCTAGAATGTGGCAGTGCAAATGCGGCACCGTCTCACCGGCATCCCTGCCGTTGTTCAGCACCAACCGGAATCCGTCATCCCCCAAGCCAAGCGAGCGCGCCACCTCCGCCGCCTTGAGTATCAAATGGCCCAGCAGCGCCTGATCCTCCAGTTGGGCCTCGTTGATGCGCGGGATCGGTTTGCGTGGAATCACCAACACATGCGTCGGCGCCTTGGGGGCGATGTCCCGGAACGCCACAACCTGATCGTCCTCATACACGATGTCGGCCGGAATTTCCTTTTCACAGATTTTCTCGAATAGCGTCTTCCCCATTGGTCAGTGCCCGGGGAGCCTGCCTGATCAGCGGGTGATGTTCGAGCCAAACCAAAATCAACATTACTGTTGACTGATTCTGAGTTATTGGGTATTAGCGCCCCTATCTTACTACCTACACTGAAAAATGAATGACGCACCCCCACCGCGGCACCTTCATCCTTGTACTGGTCATTCTCAGCTTGGTTTAGTAAGGCTTATTCTCACCGGCATACCCGCCTGGATTATGGGCAAGGGCGACCTTATAAAGATTCGTGGACATGGAATATTATTTTAAGGCGTTGGATGAAAAGGAGTACGGACCACTTGGGCAGGCGCAGATTCGCGACTGGCTTGGGCAGGGCCGAATGGACGGCAACTCACAGGTGCGCTCGGCCGAGTCCGATGATTGGTCGCCGCTGTCCGGCCATCCGGAGTTGAGCGAACTCCTTGCCCCTTCAAGGTCAACGCCACCGTCACCCACCCCCTCACCTCAGGCGGACGTGCAACATTATGCACCCCATCGAGGGGCATTGATCCTCACGTTCGGGATTTTGGGTATAGCCTGTTGTTTCCCGCTTGGAATCGCAGCATGGATCATGGGCAACAATGACATGCAACAAATCGAAGCCGGAATGATGGATCCAACTGGCAAAAGTATTACCAATGCCGGAAAGATTTGCGGCATCATTGGAACCGTACTGGCTATCATCGGCTGTGGAGCTCAGTTGCTAATTTTCGCCTTGGATTTTTCTCAAATGTAACCGCCACGCGCTTGGCCAAGTGGCGTTATCGCTACTCGTCATCCTCGACTTCGCTGGCTTTACCTGCGGGGCAGCCGGCGCGGAGCCAGCCGTTGACAAATGGATTGAGGTCACCGTCCATCACTGCCTTCACGTCGCTCGCCTGTACGTTGGTTCGCAAATCCTTCACCATGCGGTACGGTTGAAAAACATAGCTGCGGATCTGGTTCCCCCACGAGATGCTCCCCTTGTCTCCGTAGAATTTCTCCAGCTCAGACTTCTGTTCGTCCTCGCGCCGCGCGGTGATCTTGGCCATGAGAATATTCATGGCGGTCGCACGGTTTTGGTGCTGCGAACGCTGGTTCTGGCAGGCGACCACCAGCCCGGTCGGGACGTGCCGGATGCGCACCGCCGTCTCGACCTTGTTGACATTCTGCCCTCCCTTGCCGCCAGAGCGAAACGTGCCGACCTCGAACTCGGCCGGCGGCAGTTCCTCCTGCTCGCTCTCCTCGATCTCTGCGATGACATCGACACTAGCGAAACTGGTGTGGCGACGCTTATTCGAGTCGAACGGCGAGATACGCACAAGCCGGTGCACGCCCCGCTCGGCCTTGCAAAAGCCGTAGGCATTCTCGCCGGCGATCAGCAGCGTTGCGCTCTTGATGCCGGCGACTTCGCCCGGGAGCAATTCGCTGATCTCGACCGTCCAGCCGCGCTCCTCAGCCCAGCGCTGGTACATGCGCAGGAGCATATTGGCCCAGTCGCACGACTCGGTGCCGCCGGCGCCGGCGTTGATGGAGAAGATGCAGTTGCTGTGGTCGTGCGGCCCGTCAAGCATCAGCTCCAGCTCGAGCGCCTCCAGCCGCCCGGTGAACTTGGGCAAGTCGGCCGCCAACTCGGACTGGATGTCCTTCTGCGTAGCCTCGTCCTCGCCATCGGCCAGTTCGATCATCGTCCTCATGTCGGCGTGCTGCGTCTCGGCCTTGAGCAACGGATCAATGCGGCGCTTAATCGACGAAGACTCGGCGACGAGCTTTTGGGCGTAGATGCGATTATCCCAGAAATTGTCCTGAGACATCTCCCCCTCGATTTCCGTCAAGCGGTTTTGCGCCTTGGGAACGTCAAAGATACCTCCGGAGATGAACGATTTGTTCCGCAGCAGCTTTCAACTGATCATCGATGTCCTCAAACATAACCGCGCTCAATGTATTTTTTGCAGTTTCAAGTTTCAAGTTTTAAGATTGGTTCGCGGCTCGCGGTTCTTCAAAATTAAGACACAGATTTCACAGATTTTCACGGATTCATTCTTTGAATTAAACACAGGGCCTTGTTCTTTCGAGTCTTTCTTGACTCAAAAAAGTTTTCAGTTCTTCCAATCCTTGCCCATCCGTGAAACCCGTGTCCCGTTTTAAAACTGAAAACTTCACCTCCAGACGCCCTGCTCCTTGAGTTGTTTTTCCGCCTGTTCGGGCCAGCCACGGTTGGCGGCGGGGCTGGCTGGACTGGGGTGCAGGATACGGCCGATTTTTACGTCCGCTTGGCCAAGCACTTCGCGCGCTTTTTTCTCGGCGAACCCGCCAACGGCCACGAGCCATTCTGGCTGCAAAATCGCCACGACCCTGACCAAGTGCGCGTTGCAGATTTCCTCAAGCGGCTTAGCCTCGCCGGCGGGCAGCTTGTCCGGCGTGCGGTTTCGGCCGGTGTCCTCGAGGAAGGCCAACGGGCAGTAGTTCACGACGAAATGCCCGGCGAAGAAGGCCTCCGGTTGGCCAAATTTCTCCGCGAAAAACCCCCAAAAACGGCGGCCACTCACCTCGCTGCGCGGGCAGTCAAGGCCCAGCACCGGGCGCTTGGGATGCTCTTTAGCCGGCTTGCCGATGAGCGCGTCGATGCGTAGCCAGTCGCGAACGGCGGCCACCTCGCCGAACGGCACGCCGACCTGCGCCATGCCAAACGGCCCGGGATTCATGCCGAGAAAAATCGCGCGCTTGGCCCCGCCGCCGTAGCGACTGAGAAACTGCTCGTGCGCCGCCCAAGCATAGTCGAGCGGGTTGTAAACAAACTCGACCGGCGGCGAAAATCCCAGTCGGTTGACGGCATCGCGCAGCTCGGCGGCGGCAGCGATAAGTTGAGCGGCTTCGGCGCGTTTCGGCACGGCGGCGTTATAGCCCCAACGCCAGCGGTTGGCCAAGGTTTGCTTTGCAGCGCGAGGGCGGCGGGGTTACGGTCGCAGCGGTTCGCGCAACCAGACAACCATGAGTGACAAAATGATGATGACCATCGCCCACGCCATCAACGACGTGGTCCTGGTGGTGCTGAAGACGCCGGAGATTTTGGAGCCGCTCGGGATCACGCAGGAAAAGTTTTTTACCAAGGTGCTGGGCTATGACGAGACCGGCCTATGGGTGCAGTTCCCCGACTTCGAGCTGCCGGTGCGAGTGGGTGAAGAATCCAACCTGTGGATCCCCGAGTCGATGCAAGAGGTCGATGCCTCGGCAATGATCCCGTGGGGGGCGATCGGCACCGTCATGCATTTCCCGAACGTCGAGGGTTACGACAAGCCCAGCCCATTCAACCGCGACATCGGGTTCACTAACAGCGACACGAGTTAGACGTAACCTTGCTGCTTACCAATGTGTATCTTAGGGAGGTTTTGCGAATGAAATGGAAGAATTCAAGATTTGGCCATGCAGCCCGCTACCAAGGTTTGACCCTGGGTCGACTTTTGGTTGCCATCCTCATTCTCGGCCAAACCGCAAACACCGCTGAAGACAAGCTCAAGGCCGATCGGCCCGAGTGGACTGCTCGGCAAATCATAGAAAAGGCCCATGAGGCAGCAAAGCGCAACGGCATGGGTGAAACCGTATTTTCTTTTTTACGACAAGCCACCATCAAAGATCTTGGCTCAAAGGGAAAGATCCGAAAGAGCTACACCAAGACCTATCGCGCATACACCGACAGACGTGAGCAGGAACTGATCAGCGTGGATGGCAAGCCAGCAAGCCACCGGCAGGTCGCCCGTGAACAAGCCAGGAACCGTGAACGACAACGCCGATACTTGGCGCGTAAAAAAACGGGCGGCACTAATACAAGTGAAAACCTGGTCACGAAGAACGTTGAATTGTACCAAGAAAAATTCATACCCATCCTAGTAGGCGTGGAATCAGTCAATGCTCGCCCGGCCTACGTCATTCAACTGCGGCCAAACACAGACCACAAACTTAAGAGCAAAACCGTTAACCGCTTCATGAACCAGTTCGACGCCAAATTGTGGGTGGATAAGGATGAGTTTCATATCGCCAGAATAGACGCAAAATTAAAGAAACCAGTCACTTTCCTGGGTGGTTTGGCCGGAGCAGTGAATGCGATTAATATTTCCGTTTCCGAAAAACGATTGGCCAGTGACACGTGGGTAGACGAAATCATGTCCGCAAATTTTGACGCCCGGATGTTCTGGAAAACCTACAAATTCCGAATGAAGAGCGAGTCCAGCAACTTCGAGTCCGCCACCTCACTAGGTGACGAGAACGGTACAAAGCCTGCGGAAAATAGACGAAATCAGTTATTTTAAACTGAAACCCCGGATATGCTCCCGATGAGTCTCACGATCATGGCTCATGGAGGGCGCCACAGAAACCAAGTTCTCTGCGTTCGGTCAATACGTCATGGATCAGTGTCGAGCATAATGAGCTTAATAACGATTAGCCATTTCAACGCGACATCATTACGTTATTCTCGCTTTTATTCTGTGCGAAAAAAAAATCTTTTCCAGTTGACTAACCTCTACCAATAGTCACCTTTTCCAAAGACATGGGCTTCCGGATGTGCCAGAGGTCTTATGACGAAGGAGTCCAAGCATGCTAAAAATAAGCGTAGGCGGCAAAGGCGGCGGGTTTTGCGATGGCATCGCCCGTCGAGACTTCATCCGAATCGGTGCCATGGGCATCGGCGGCATGACCACGGCCAACCTGCTGGAGGCCGAGGCACGAGCCGACATCGGCTCATCTCACAAAGCGGTCATCAATATTTTCCTGCCAGGTGGTCCGCCGCACCAGGACATGTTCGACCTGAAACTGGACGCACCCCGCGAGATTCGCGGCGAGTTCAAGCCGATCTCCACCAACGTCCCCGGCCTGCAAATCTGCGAGGAGTTTCCGCGAATGGCCAGAATGATGGACAAGTTCACCGTCATCCGCTCCATCGTCGGCGCCACCGGCGGGCACGATGCCGAGCAGTGCATGACCGGCCGCTCGCCCCGCAACCAGCCTCCCGGCGGCTGGCCCAGCATCGGCTCCATTCTCTCCAAGCTAAAGGGTCCCGTGAAACCGGACATGCCGCCGTTCATCGGCCTCTCGCCCAAGACCGGCCACATCGAGTGGAGCGACCCCGGCAAGGCCGGCTTCCTTGGCCCGGCGCATGCGGCCTTCAAGCCCTCCGCCGAGGGCAAGGAGGACATGACGCTAAACGGCATCACCCTCGAGCGGCTGAATGACCGCCGCAAGCTCCTGCAAAGCTTCGACCAACTCCGGCGCGACGTCGACAACTCCGGCTTGATCGAGGGCATGGACGCCTACAACCAACAGGCGTTTGGAATGCTCACATCCGGCAAACTCGCCGAGGCGCTCGACATCGGGAAGGAAGACGTGAAACTGCGCGACCGTTACGGCCGTGGCACGCCCAAGTTGACAGCCGACGGCGCGCCCAAGCTGCTCGATCACTTCCTGCTCGCCCGCCGCCTCGTCGAGGTGGGTGTGCGCTGTGTGTCGCTCTCCTTCAGCCGGTGGGACTGGCACGGCGGAAACTTCAACCGCGCCCGGCAGGATTTCCCCATGCTCGACCAAGGCATCACCGCGCTCGTTGACGATCTGCACCAACGCGGATTGGACAAGGATGTAGTCGTCGTTTGTTGGGGTGAGTTCGGACGTACACCGACTATTAACAAAGACGCCGGCCGCGACCATTGGCCGCGCGTCTCGTGCGGCTTGCTCGCCTGCGGTGGACTCAATCACGGACAGGTCATAGGTGCGACCGACCGCCTCGGCGGCGAGGCCAGCGACCGGCCAGTAACCTTCGCCGAGGTGCACGCCACGCTGTATCACGCGCTGGGCATCGACCCGAATGCGACCACCATCGATGATCTCAACGGTCGGCCGCGCTACCTGGTTGAGAACAACACCCAACCGCTGCATGAGGTCATCTGACCGGCAAAAAAAACTTTTACGAATCCCTCCTTGGCCAAGCCGGGAGGGATTCGTTTTTTTGATGGTGACGCTATTCAGCGCCGCACTTGGCCAAGCGGCCGACCTTCGGCTGACCGTCGAACGGGCTGATCCGCTCGAGTTATCGTGGAAAACCGCGCCGACCGCCCACGGCTCGGTCTACATCACCCGCGTCACCCAACTCGAAGCATCTACCAATCTCATTCATTGGCAACCGCTTGGCCAAGCGCAACCCGGCGGACTCCGACCTAAGCCGGTCAAAGTTATCCGCACAATCGAACCCACTGCCAGGTTTCGGTATTATCGCGTTCGATCGCATGTCTTCCTGCCGAACGCCATCTTGGCCAACCACAACTTGGTCGCAGCCGACCTCCGGGGCGCGAACCTGCGCGATGCGAACCTGGCCAACGCTGACCTGGCGTTAGCCAAGCTAGACGGCGCGGATCTCACCGGCGTAAATCTCACTGGCGCGAACTTGTCCGAGGCAGTACTCGGCAATGTCAACTTCACCGACGCCGATCTCACCGGCGCAACGATCGCTCCCTGGCATCACTTCCCCGAGACGGTTTACCACAACACCACCCTGCCCGATGGCACCGTGAAAACCGACTCGCCCGAGCGTCGGTTGCTCATTCGCTTGTACGTCGATAGTGCGCCGGAAGTCGATTTGGCCGGACGCGATTTTTCCGGATGGGATCTACGCGGCGTCGAGTTGCAAAACCGAAACCTGGCCAAGTGCAACTTCACCGGAGCCGACCTGCGGAACATCAAACTCGCCGGAGCAAACCTGACGCAGGTCAATCTACGGGGAGCCACCGGTTTCGACCCAGCCGAACACGAAGGCGTCATCCTCCACCGAACAACACTCCCCGACGGCACGATCAGCGACTGACACGGTTCAGTCGTCGGGCCAAGTGAACTGCACGCCGTCGCTCTCGCCGGTCAGGTGAACCGTGCGGCCGCCGACGACCAAGTGCATCTCGTCGCCAACCTGTTGCGGTCCGGCAAAGTTCGGCAACAAGCCGGAGTAACTGTTGTTGCGAAAACGGTTCGGGTCGGTTTCGCGCCGCCACTCGCCGTCCGCATTCTTGAACGTCCGGAGCCCGACATTTTTGCCGTGCAGCAAAATGCCCCGAGCGCTAGACTTCGATTCACCGTCGAAGACAAACCGGTTGCCCTCCACCAAAATGCCCCGCGTGTAATCGCGAATCCGCACCCCGTTGTGCCACCACGCAAAACGTGGAGAGCTTGGCGCGATTAACCGAAAAAAGTTGTCCCGAATCACAAATGCCTTCCCGTCATTCACGCTCCCGCCGCCGATGCAGGCGACGAAACGGTTGTCGCGGATCACCACGCCCCTATTGCTGCCGGTGTCGAAGTTGAAACCAATGCCACAGTTCGTCACCGTATTTTCGAAAAACACAGCGCGCTGCAAGTACGCGCCGCCGAGTGCGATGCCGTTGGTAACGTTCCGAATCTCATTGTGATGCACACGCACGTTGACCGTGCCGTTGACCACGTCCGCGCCGCGGTGGCTTACCATAATGCCTGTGCAGTACGGCCACTCCGTCCCTGTGCTAGGCCCATGAACGAAGTCCTCGACGATGCAATGGCGGATCTCGATGATTGAGTCGCTGTAGCCCGGCAGTTCCGCGCCGTCGCCCATGCCGGAGATTACGCGGATCGGGAATACCTCGCGCCACGACGGCCGCCCACCCTGCGCCCCGAAGCCGCTCACCCGCACCCGCTCGACCAACGCCTGCCGCGCCAGTAGATCGACTCCGGCGACTTTTTTGAGAATCGACCCGAGCGCCGCTTTCATACCGCGCCAATTGCAATCGAGCGACACGTCGGCGACACGTAGGTTGTCGAAGTCACGCCCGGCCGGGCGCTGCGGCCCCCAGCCGCCACTGATGACGCTGTGATTGGCTGATTTGATTTTCCGGTGTCGCGCGCCCGGCACGAGCTTGATGGTTGTCCTGCCGATGCCGGCACCGGTCACGTGCCAGCGAGGGCGCAGCCGGATGCCGTGCGTCTCGTATTCGCCCGATAAAAACCGCAGAACCAATCCGTCGCCGTAAAAACCGTCTTCCTTGGCCAGGCGCTCGAGCGCTTGGCCAAGCTTCGTCGCCGACGAGGCGTCGATTGGCTCGACTGCGGCCTGACCATCGCCGAACGACCCGTGGGCAGCCGCCAGCCAAACCGTTTGCTCAGGAGCCGCCGGCCACTCGATCTCCTGGGCCGAAGCGCTTGGCCAAGCGACGAGCAGGACAACGAAACGAATCTGGTGGAGAAACCAATTCACAGCACTTGGGCAAGCTTGGCCCGAAACGGTTTCTTCGTCAATTGAGTGTAAAAACTGGAGTGTAGGGTAAGCGTGACTTTTTTGGGCGATGACGCGTATAACCTCTCAGTGATGAATGCTCAATTGCGTTGGATCAGTTTTGTCTGCGGCTTGACCGTGGGTTCGGTTTTTGTCGGTGCGGAAACGAAGTCGCAGAATGCCCCAACACCGCCTCCCGGCTACAAGACCCGGCTGGAGATTTTGGCGGCGTTTGGCAACGGGAAACTGGAGCTCGTCCAGCGGGATGTGCCGCTGCCGGATGGCGTCGTGCTAGAGAAGGACATCGAGTACGGAAACGCCGGCGGCCACTCGCTGCAGCTCGACCTGTACCGGCCGGTGAAAATCACCAAGCCGGTGCCGGCGCTGCTCTTCATCCACGGCGGCGCGTGGAAGAGCGGCAAGCGGCAGGACTACCATTTCTACACGGCGGCGTATGCCAAAAAGGGGTACGTGGTGGCCACGGCCAGTTACCGGCTGGTCGGCCGGGCGCCGTTCCCGGCGGCGGTGCAGGACTGCAAGTGCGCCGTCCGCTGGCTCAGGGCAAACGCCAAAAAATACAACATCGACCCCGCGCAAATCGCCGTGATCGGCGGCTCGGCGGGCGGGCATCTCTCGATGATGCTCGGTTACTCGGATGATCCCGAACTCGAGGGCGACAGTGGCAACAAGGGTGTCAGCAGTCGCGTCAGTGTGGTCGTCAACATTTACGGCGTGTACGACATGACAACCCAGATTGCAAAGGACAGCGAATCAGTTAGCAACTTTCTCCAGGGCAAATCCATCGACGAGGCGCCGGAGTTGTACCGGCAATCGTCGCCGCGATTTCATTTGGACAAAACCGACCCGCCCACGCTGATCCTGCACGGAACGATCGATGAGCTTGTGCCCATTGGCCAAGCGGACGCGCTGGCGGCGCATCTCAAGCGATTGAAGATCCCCCACGCCTACGGCCGGCTCGACGGTTGGCCACACACGATGGACCTGGCCAAGCCGGTCAACGACTACTGTCAGGCGATGATGGATCGTTTTTTCGCCAAGCACATCCCGCTACCGCAAAAGAAACATTGATCCCCAGCGTTTACAAACTGGTGTTTCCCCATTAAAATTGGGTTCTTGTGAACCGGAAAACGCTGGACAGCTTTTGTGAGAAGGGGATCGTTGGGCTGGTGCTGGCGGCGCTCGTTTTTTCGGCGCTGGCCACCGGAGCGGTCCGGCCACCTGAGTTTGTTGTGGTGGAGTTGCTGGTGGCCACCGCGGGCATTCTCTGGATAGCCCGCATCTGGCTTGAGCCACGCCGCAATCGCCTACTTTTTCCGCCGGTCGCCGGGTGTCTCCTGATCTTTCTTGGCTACGCGCTGTTTCATTATCTCCGGGCGGATGTCGAGTACACAGCCCGCACCGAGGTGCTGCGCCTGCTGGTTTATGTGCTGCTGTTTTTCGTGGTGCTGAACAATCTGCACAAGTCGGAATGGACGCAGCTTGCGCTGTACATGCTGGTGTTTACCGCTGTGGCGATCTCCATTTACGGCATCGTGCAGGTGATTACCGGGGTGGATCATGTCTGGCACTTCACCCGGCCGGAGCAGTACAAGGGGCGCGGCTCCGGAACATTCATAAACCCAAACCATTTTGCCGGCTTCCTCGGGATGCTGCTGCCGCTTTGCCTCGCGTCAGTGCTGACCGGCCGCATCAGCCAACCGATGCGCATCCTGCTCGGCTACTCGGCCTTATTGTTGCTGGGCGGCGTAGCGGTGAGCATGTCGCGCGGCGGCTGGGCCTCGACCTTTCTGGCCTTGACCGCCGTTATCGGTGTCCTCGGCTGGCAGAGACAGTTTCGACTGCGAAGCATCCTGCTGAGTTGTATCGTGTTCGGGCTTATCGGGGCTTTCTTGCTGAAATCAGACTTCGCACAGGACCGGCTGCGGAACGTCAACCAGCCGGGCACGACGGGACACGTCGGCTCGCGGGTTGAATTGTGGGGCGCTGCGGTCGATGTGTGGAATGAGGAAAAGCTGCTGGGCGTCGGGCCGGGGCATTTCGATCACCGCTTCCCGGAGTATCGGCCGGAGCGGCTGCAGTCGCGACCGGTGAGGGTGCACAACGATTATCTCAACACGCTGGTGGACTGGGGGCTGGCCGGCATGCTGCTGGTCGGGTTGATTTTGGGAACGATGGTTTCCGGGATTATCAAGAGTTGGAAATACTCGCAGCGCACTTCCAGAGATCTCTCGGCCAAGACCAGCAACCGCGCGACATTCGTGCTGGGCAGCACGATCGGGCTGGGCTCGATCGGGCTGCACTCGTTTGTCGATTTCAACCTGCACATTCCCTCCAACGCCATGCTGGCCGCCACGCTGGCGGCGTTGTTGACGGCGTACATCAGGTTCGCCACTGAGCGATACTGGGTGCCGGTGCGAACGCCGGTGCGAATGCTCCTGACCGTGTTGGTTTGCGGTGTGTCGGGCTTGCTTGTTCAACAGGCAATACAACAGGCGCAAGAGCACGGCCGGCTCGAGGCATCTCGGTCAGCCGAGTCGTTCCCCAAGCAGATTGATGCCCTCAAAAAAGCACTGGAGATTGAGCCGACCAACTTCGAGACGGCCGGGATGCTGGGGGAAATCCACCGGCGCAGGGCCATGGAGTCAAGCCGGGCGACGAGAAAGGTCGAGCTGAAAAAAGCGGCTGCTTGGCTGAAGAAAGCCATCACGCTGAACCGGTATGACGCGTATTCGCACGCACGCCTCGGCATGGCGCTGGATGAGCTTGGCCAAGCGGACAAGGCCGGGGAATATTTTGCCGAGGCCGAAAAACTCGACCCCAACGGCTACCTGACTGTGGCCAACGTGGGCTGGCACAAGATGCACATCGAGGAGTATGCGGAGGCCAAGCGCTACTTCGAACGGGTGTCACCGCCGGACGACCCCAAGACAATTGAGAACGAATCGGAGAACGGTCTCGTGGCGCATCGCTCCGAAAAAATCGCCCAGGACTTGGCGCGGCACATCCGGGCGGTGTACCTGCCGTACATCGAGGAGCAACTCAGGGACGGCGAGTGAACACGGGTGGGCTGGCTCTCCGAGCCGGCAGTTTTGAATTCGTGCGGACGGCTGGGGCAGCCGTCGCCACCTTCCGCTTGGCCAAGCGCTTGGGCTACTCCTCCCAGTCTATCTTCACCGCGCCGTAGTTGCCAAGCGGCAGCCACAGGCCAGACTCGATGTCGACGGCGACGCCGCTCAGATTGAACCACAAGCAACCATCCAATCCACCCTGCCCAGCGACAGAGAGCGACTCCGGGTTGGCAGTATCGAACAGGTGCAGCATGCGCTGGTTGTCCTGCCCCACGAGTCGGCCACCGATATCAGCGAGCTGCTGGATGCCGGTTTCCAGCTCGATCTCGTCCAGCAAAGCGAACTTGGCAGTCTCGTCGAGTGCGAGGGACTGCATGTAAAAAGTCGTGATATTCTGCGGCTCACCGCCCTCGGAGGGTTCGCCTTTTTCGGTCTCGGAAAAGGTCATGTACAGCGTGCCATCGCTGGTGACCTTGTACGATTGCGGCCAACTGCTGGGTTGCTCAACAGAATCAACAAGGTACGCCTCGAGGCCATCGTAGGAACTGGCGTCAAACCAGTAGCCATCCCACTTATGCTCGTCCGTCCAGTGTGCGCCTTGGGTGTACAGAAGCGCCCCCCCGTGCGACGTGCCGATCAGTGTCCCGGCAATTGATACAGGCTCGCGTACCACCGGATTGAACATGTCGGTATAATCGACCACATGCAGTTCGTAGCTGGTGATCCAATACCCTCTCGGTTGCGGATTTGGTTCCGGCTCCGGCTTCTCGATCGTCACTATATTAACGTTGAGTATTTCAACGCTTCCGTCATTGGCCTGCTCCACTTCGGCCTGCACCATCATCTCGTTCCCCTCCGCATCCTTGGCGTGAAGAACCACCTCAATAAATTCGTCTTCCTCCAACTTGACCCGGTTCAAGGAAATCACATCATCCACCAACTCTAGACCTTCATCCCCGAGTAGGACAGTCGCCGCCTTGACCAACGCTCGGCCAAGGTCGCTCTCCGGATCGATCGGCTCGATCTCACGGGGATCAGGTTTGGGGTCGGGCTTAGGGTCTTCCTCCGGTTCCAACTCAATGTACTCGGTGTGCTGGCTGCTCAGGTAAACCAGGCCGTTGTCGTTGAGGATCGCCTCGCTAAAGTTCCAACGATTGGCATATTTGTTTTTGCCATCCTCACTCTGTTCCACCGAGAGGTTGACGGACGAGGCCAAACTCGGCTTGGCGGCGGCCCCGACATCGAAGCAGAGCAACTGTCCGGCGGTCCCGCCGTAACCGGGCCACCAAACATCCCCCTCCATCAGCCCATCATCGACCATCGGACCCCCGCGCCAACCCCAGTACCGGTACCCCCCGGCATTGGACCAGAGCAGTTTGCCATCGCTTGGCCAATTGGCCTTGAACTCGTTGCTCCAACCCATCTGCTCGTCAACCAGGGCCAGTTCGCCCAGCACTGTCAACTCCGGCAAATTGGCCAAGTCGATCACCGTCAGGAAAACATTGGGCTTAGGTTCTTCCGGCTCTGGCTTCTCTCCATCGCCATCCTCGCCACCATCCTCAGGTTTCTCCGGGACAGGCTTCGGATTGGCAGACTGGAAATCCTTGGTTTGCAACAGGTACAGCTTATCGCCGTTAACCGAGGCGCCGGAGAGGTAGGCCGTCTCCGGCAAAACCACGCGGCCAAGCGCGGTATCGGTATCATCCTGCGAAGCCACCCGGATGGACGGTCCGCCCTGCTCGCCGAAGTACCAGTTTGAGCCCTTGGCCAACTGCAGCAGATAGTCGCCCGCGGGGATGACTTGATCGACCGTCCACGCCAACTCGACCTCGCTCTTCACAACCGGGTTGTCGCGATCGGTCGCATCCACCGTGAGCAGTTCCTTGCCAGAGATCGACAGGATGAAATCCTGATACTCGGTGGCACGGCGCGGTTGCAGTGCGTGCTCGATGACGCCGCGTTTCTTCAGCGTCTTTTCGTTCAGGTCGATGATCTGGACATTCTTGACGTAGCCGCCCGCCTCGTGGCCTTGGTACGGCACAAGGATCAACCCGGCGTGCGGCAACACGGTGAAGGCCTTCTCGTCGTACTGCGCCTCGCTCCAGGACCAACGGTCGCCCATGGTCACCTTGTCGAATAGCTTTGGCTTGGTGACGTCGCTCACATCGAATAACGACACGGCCACCCGGCGTGAGTTGTCCGTATCATCCACACCGATCGAGACCAGACGATCCCCCAACGGTTGAATGTAGGTGGACCAGCCCGGCACCTCCAGTTCTCCCTTGATCTCCGGTTTGCGCGGATCGGAGAGATCAACAATCCACAACGGGTCAATCCGCTCATAAGTGACGATGTAAACCCGCTCGGCGTCGAAGCGCGTGGCGAAGAGGCGCTCGCCCTTGGCCAAGCTCAACTCGCCGAGTGCTTCCGGCTTGGATGGGTTGGCCAAGCTGAACGTCTCGAGTGTGGTCAACCAGCGATTGCGATTGTCGTTGGTATTGCGATTGAGTTCCTCCGAGACAACCGCGAGCGTGTCGCCACTCAGGCGCATCTTGAATTTGTCCGCCACGCGGCCTGCTGTGCGGATTGTTGCCTCCTCCTCCATCGTGCCGTCTGGCGCGGAGATGTCGATGCAACGCAGGTCGGTCTTGTAATACTGCTGCACGACAGCCGTGGAGACGAACAGGAATTTGTCGGTGGCATAAATATCGTTGTTATAGCCACTGTAGAACAGCGAGTCGCGCTCGACCGGCTCGGCCGGGTTTTCCAGGTCGAACGACGAGACCTGTGTGCCGTATTCCCATCGCGTGTACGTGTCGCCGGTCGTGGGGTTGATGGCTTCCATCGTGATGTACGTCTGTGAGGCGATGTACAGCGCGGTGCCAACGAGACGACTCTCCTGAATGTAACCCTTCACCGGCACGCTGGCCGCGATCACCGGCGTGTCGCCAGCGACATTGACGATGATCGCCTGGCTCTCGGCGTTGTTGCCCCACCAGTTGCAACCGTCACGGGCCAACAGGATCACGTGGTCGTCGCCCAGCGTGTACATCTGCTCACCGGCCGCCGGCATCGGCAAGACGCCACGGATGACCGGGTTGCTCTTGTCCTTGATATCAATCACCTGCAGACCGCGCAGTGTGTTGAAAAAGTAGAGCGTGTCGTTGTGAATACTCCAAATGTCCGACTCAACCACATCGCGCGTAGCACCACCAGAATCCTTGCTGGCATCCTCGGTATCGGCCACAGAATCAAATTCGTTCCCTCGACCGGGTGCAGGAGGAACTCCTCCATCCTCCATAAGCACTCCGCCATCCGTATCATCCTTTTGGCCGTTGAAGTCAGTTGTACCCTTGTAAAACGCGGCTGGCAGTTCCTCCTTATCATCCCCTCGGACACGAAGGATTTCGTTGGCCTTAGAGTAGGCGATTCGAATCACCAAGATGCCCCCTATTCCATCGACCCGCTCGACCGCACGCGGCGCCCAGTTGCCCTTGCCCAGGCGCGAGCGTCCCTCCAGCGTGACTTTCGTGATTCCCTTTGGGACCCGGACCGTAACCACCACCTCGCTGACTTCCAACTGAATGCTGATGATCTCCGGTAGGGCATCGTCGGGCCCGGCCAACCCGGTGGAAACCGGAACCATAGCCGGCATGCCAAAAAGAAACGCAGAAACCAGCAACAATGCCGGAATTCCGCGGCTCAAAGACTTGAAACAATGCAAACGATTCATAATACCAGCTCGCTGAAATAGCCCTTTCTCGAAAAGAGACGAGCGACGGCGACCAGACACCTTTTCGGTCATAACGTCAAGGTGTGAAAAGACTGGTGAATTGTGACTTTCCCTGTTGTATGGTTTGTGTTTGCTCATTTTTTGTTTCCTATGGAGGTGAACCAACTCATTGATTTTCAACTTTTTTTATCGAAATAAAGGCCGGTAACTCAAACAGATGATAACCTATCAACTGATTAATTTGTGTCAATCAATTTTTTTTATTTTTTATTAAAAAACATGTGACATATCGAACTTTTTCAGTTAGTCAGTCGACTGTTTTCTAAATGGCTGACAAAAGCAATAGCCTGAATAAGGGAGAAAAAACCCGCATTTTGCTGCTGGACACCGCCGAAAGGTTGTTCGGCCAGAACGGTGTGACAGCCACATCGTTGCGCGAAGTGATGAAGGTGGCGGATGTCAACATGGCCATGGTTCACTACTATTTCAAAAACAAGGATGGCCTGCTCGACGCTATCTTGGAGCGGCGGCTCGTGCCGATCAACCAGACCCGGTTGAATCTGCTCGGGAAATACGCGCTTGAAACTGGCGGTCAGCCTATTGCCATGGATGACATCATCCGGGCCTACGTCGAGCCGTTCATCCGGCTTCGCAACAATGCCGACGAGGGGGGCGCGGATTTTCTCAAGCTCTTCGCCTGGCTGCGGATGGAGCCGAATTTCGCCTACCATCAATTGATGAAAAAACACCTCGGCGATTCCCTGACGGCGTTTCAGAAGGAACTCAAGCGGTCGCTCCCGGATAAAACCGACGAGGAACTTAACTGGAAGTGGGCGTTCCTCGGGGGAACAGTGGTGATGACGATCACGCTGATGGATCAGATCGACTGGTTCAACGACGAGGGGAACATGGGCAGCAGCGCCGACTGGATCATCAAGAATCTAGTCAACTACACTTCGGCTGGGTTCCAATCCA
>MPLU02178925.1_pt1 | contig 18356 bp, 34 predicted proteins | sample 1617381 | NCBI WGS metagenome assembly MPLU02 (sample SAMN05944801, study PRJNA350692) | marine metagenome | biome: marine; feature: ODZ; material: water; isolation source: 90 m water sample filtered on 0.2 um supor filter | place: Pacific Ocean | collected 2012-04-08 | depth 90m m
AAACCTGATAGCCGACAAATCGTCGTCCACCAGCTCGGCGGTGCTATACGGATTCAAGTAATGCCCAACAGATGATGTGGGGGTACCCCACCTCATCCTGATCGCCTCAGCACCATTCGTAATCATCGCCGCCACAGCACCCGAAGGGATGGAAGCCAATCCGATAGATGAAGCGGCAACAGTCAAAGACTCGTCGCCAATTTTCTTCCCCATTTCTGAGGCAGCCTGCCTGATCGCCATTAGTTCCGCTTCCCGAAGATCCCTAGCCTGTTTGCGTCCATCTCCGCCGCCTGCGCCGCCAATGTCTGGGACAGCCTGCGAAGTTCGTACTCAATAGACACGGCGTTCTGTCCCAAAAACTTGTGAGTCGGCCTGTATTCAGTCGTTGGCATCGGGCCACCAGTCCTGTTCCGCTTCCATCAACAATGCGCTAACCGAGGTGGCGACTCCCGCCACCAGCTCTTCCATAGCGTCCACGCGGTTGCAAAGCTCTTCCATCGCCACCAACCGTGTTTCTAGATCCCGAATGTCTTCCGAAACATCTTCCACTCGCGCATAAGCATGCATATCCATCGAATCTTCAATCGCTTCAACGGATTCCTCCAAGCGGTCGATGCGGGCCACCGTGCGAGCAGACGACCAAGTAATAGTCCCAGCGATCACCGCCACGGACAGGATCAGTCCGACCGCTATGGTCGGGATCTTTACTTGGCGGATGTCGGTAATTGTTCCCGACATTATGCAACTGCCCTTGCCAGAACGGGTCGAACCCCCACTCGAGGGCGCACTGTGTGAAGCCCAGGGACTCCATGGACCAACTCGTTTTCCTGATTGCGGCACACGATGTGGTCAAAATCGTGGTCGAACGCAGGTAGCCCGTAATGGTCGTAGATCTGTTCAAGCGTTGCTGCTGGATCGGCCATGAAGTTGGCGTACTCAACGAACAAAAACTCTCCCCCATTGTTTGCTCGCGCCCACTGAACGCCTTCTTCAGACCGCATAACAGGAGCTGTGCCTTCAACCCACAGGTTGCCCGCGTCCAGTTCTAACCCCGCCCTGCGGTGGGCGTGGACAAACGACTGGACTATTTCGTCAAGCGGACGGGTCAAAACGACAATCTTTGGGTCAGGAGTGATATACCGCTTTATCAAATCAAGGTTTGCGGGCAGCGTCCAAACCATACACTTGTCAACCACGGTCGGTTCAGATACGTGCCTGTAATACAAGTTGGGAATCCTGCGAATAAGATCGTCTTGGAAGTCAGTTCGGTTAGATGCTGCCAACTGTTCGCTTGCAGCGTCTTCGCAAGATACTTGGACATCCCACATCAACTGGCAAACAGGCGAGTGTTGCCCAGCGTAAATGTTCGGGTTCTGATCCAAAATAGCGGACAACACCGTCGATCCCGTTCTGGGAAGCCCCGCCTGGAACAGAAACTGTTTACGCATCGATACTCACCCAACTCAAAACGCTTTCATCCCACCGCTTTCTCTGACCATCACCAATCCCTGGATGCGGGGTTGGTGCCTGCCATACAAAGTTTTCGTCAAGAACCCACGACGGGTACGGTTGAGCCTTGATAAACCGATCATTTGTGGAATCGTAGGTGCCACCCACTGTTGCATATTCGCCGCGCATGTTGGCGTTGTAACTCGTCTGCACCCATGTACCAGATTCGGGTAACAAGTTCTCAAAAAAGTCGATGCCGCGCTGTTCGTCTTCTACACCGTCGACGGTCGTAACATCGTTGTGCAGCACCAAAATGCGAAGCACAGTATTTGTTGCTGGATCTATTTCAGCGAAATGCGCCATCTACTCTGTCACCCACCTGATAACTACAGCACCTGACCCGCCTGCACCGCCAGCCTGACTTGCTGAGGTGCCGCCGCCACCGCCGCCACCTGACCCCGTGTTTGCCGTCGCTGCGTTACTGCCACCAGCACCTGCGCCAGCACCGCCACTGGCACCTTCAGTGCCTGCAGACCCACCACCGCCGCCAGCCCACTGTCCAACTCCGACTCCGCTGGTGGTCCCGTCGGCGTAGTCATTCGTGCCGTTGGCACCCCCAGCACCCCCAACGCCAGAAGGTGAGTTAGAAGCATCGACGCCTGCACCGCCCTTGCCGCCACCACCAGGTGCCTCCATCGGTTGGCCGCCAGCGCCTGAGTGGGAACCACCATCATTTCCTTCGCCAGCCGTTCCTGATCCACCAGCCTTTGACCCGTGACCGCCACCGCCGCCACCCGATCCTCCTGCTTCACCAGCGTATTGCCAACCCCCCCCGTAGCCGCCTTCCGTACAAGACAAAGTGCTGCCGCCGTTGATAGCAAACGACGAAGCCACTCCTGACGATCCGTTGCTTGCCTTATTGGCACCGCCCGCGCCACCAGCGCCGACAGTTATCGTATGTTCAGCGACACCCATCGTTTGGGCGGTGAAAGCCTCAGCACCACCCGCACCGCCGCCGCCACCGCCGCCGTTCCAGCCAGTTCCCGCCTCGTAACCACCACCACCGCCGCCAGCGCCAGACACAACCCATACATCAAACTTCTTGTTGCTTGGATTGGCCGTAATGGTAAACGTGCCTGAACCCGTCCAATGCACCGATGTGTAGTTGTCGTATGTCCGCACCGTAGGCGATCCAGAGGTTGAGTATTCAACAGGCTCACCGCTGTGCAGACCGCCGTTCAGCCAAGTAGAGACAGCCGTCGAAGGCCACCCACGGGCAGTATCCTTCCGCCCTTTCCAGTTGGAAACAGCGGTAGACGGGTTGGTGCGGTCCTGGCGGAACATTTATCAGGCAGTAATACGGTTTACGAAACCGTTGACGTTGATGACGTTCGCTGTCGCAGCGTGCGCCTTCACAATCAGGCTGTTGTCCAGCAGGAACCCTGGAACGATCAATGTCATCCCTGAATCGGCTGCCAGCTCCAACTCGATGTAGTCGTCCTGGTCGGTCGTGCCGCCATACTGGACGGTCAACACGACCGCTGAAGCGGAAGTGTTGCAGGCGTAAACCCAGATCTCGTCCCTGTTGGAAGTACCCGAACCGACGGTATGAATCGTTACAGGCGATCCCGCCGTAGTCGAGGTGATGGAGATGTTCTTGCCGTTTGTGCTGCCCGACAGGAACTCTTTTGAATACGTTGCCATAGTGCCTTTCCTCTACGAGAAAACTTGGTTTGCGATGATGTTGTCGTCCACAGCCGTGGTCACCCACGCAACCCCAGGGGTTGTGCTGGAATCCGCCACCAGGAACGTCCCGTTCGCCCCGACACCGACGCGAACAATCGTGTTGTCAGCCGAAGCAACGAGAAGGTCGCCCTTGGCGTCCACCAAACTGTTCTGAAGCAGCCCAGGGGACGAGTTCACGAACGTCTCGATGTCGGAAAAGTTCGTGTTCATGTCGGCAGCCACAATCGTGGTGCCCGCCGAAAAATCGTTTGTGACGGCCAAAGTCGCCATTTAGCGCAATCTCCTTGGATTGTAAGTGAACGCCATAGCGTTCACCTCCCAATGGTTGTTCGTAGACGGGCCGTTAACCTTCAAACTAATACTGAGGGCTGTCCCAAGTGTCGGCAACCGAACCACATCGGCAACCAGATCCCGCGAAATGGCGTCCCAGGCTGCGTAATAGTCGGAAGTCGGATCGGCGTCATTCCACTTTGCCGTGTTCCACAACGAATCGGAAGTCCTGCCCGTCACATTCACGTCAAACGTCGTCGTCTGCGAAGACTTGTCATAGTTCTTGTAAACCTGAACAGGCATCGTGATCGTGTCCTGCGCCAAGGTGATAAACCTGGGCTTTCCCCACCGCTTCTTCGTAATCGGATCGTTGCCCGTCAACCACGGCGTCACGAAATGAGACGCAATATGCGTCTCTGTGGATCCCGTATAACGGTCGGAGTTGCGGTTCTGCTCGTCCTCAACATCGACAACACAGCCCGTGTTAGCGACACAACCAGCCAACACTGACGCACGCTCGTTCGGGGGCCGATACGCCAGCATCGGCCCAGCGTCAATGTCGGTCATAGTCCAAGCGCCGCTTTCACCAATCGTCGGATCGTAAATTAGCGTCCGCCTAGACGTGACTCCCGAAACCGTCCAGTCCAAAGACACAAACAGCTTGTTGTCGCCCCACGCCAACTGCGGCGGATTACTGAACGTAATCCGTCCGTCGTCAATGGCGGGCTGCAACTTCGAGAACAAGTAAACGAACTGTTGCCCGTTGTACAGGTAGACGCCTTCCTCCGCCGACCAGAAGAACACACCGTTCGGGGTGACCGCAGGCGACGACAACGGAATCATCCCCACCGACGCAGACTGCAACTGCACCTGGAACGAATCAGAGTCGTAGCCGAAGATCGCGTACGTCGAATTCGTTTTGAACACCAGCAGACGGTCACCGAACGCAGCCATTCCCGTGATGTAGTCGCCGTGCTCCCCCAAGTCGATGTCCACATAGTCCGAATCGGGACTAGCGGAACCCTCCTCGCCCCACTTCTCAGGCTCGTTCGCATTAGACCAGCGAACCCTCGACTTGTGCGCCGTAGACCCCTCGTATGTGTGGGCAGCCCACGCAAAGTTGTTCCAGAACGCCACGTACTGGGCTTGCGGAAAGTTTCCTGTGGTCCCATCAAACGTGGTGCCCAAATCGGCGGCAGCCGACCCGTTCCACCTGAACGACGGCTTGTCATACGACACGCCGTAAGCCACATCGTTCATTGTCATCCCGTACACACGCGAACCAGCCGTACGGGCCGTAATGCCCGTCAAATCGGTGAAATTGGCGCTAGTGGAATGGGCGACCTTGGTGCCGTAGTTGACCATGACAGCGTTCGTGCCGCTGCCCGTGTGGAACCCCCACATGCCCTTCACGTCAGCCGACAAGGCCGTCGTGTTCCTGCGGTCCACGCCGTCACGCATCCGAACCCCACCCCTGGGGTCCACCACCACGTTCAACAAGTCGGGCGACTCGTTTGGTGCCAGATTGAACTGGTCCGACCGCAGGTTTAAGCCACCTGAGAAAGATTCGAGCGCAGTAAGGCGGAACCCGCTGCCTCGCGCGCCAGCGCCACGAGCCATCTGCTACTCCCAGGAATAGCGCATACGGTTGGGCAAAATGACCTGCGACCGCCACCGCGAAGCGGTGCGGCTGTTTAGCATGATCGGCTGAGGGGCAGGCATGTCCACATACCTGTCCTTCAAGTTGTTCAATTCACCCTCAAACAAAGCAAAATACTGTGCAGCCATACCAGGATCTTCTTGCTGCTCATAAGCGCGAGCAATCCCGTAGGTGGCAACCAGAATATGAAACGGAGCGGGCAGATCGGCTGGTTCTGCCGCATCTGCCACACCAGCGCCAAACGCTGATGGATCCTGATAACCGCGTACATACACGGTATAGACGGCGCTTGGGGTCGGGTACAAGCGAACCGAATCAGCCCAGAAAGACCACCACCAGGCGTCACCCGTCGTATTCGTATCCAACGGGTAGACGACATCGCCCGAATCGCGTCCCACGTAGGACACGACATGGTTGTCGGTACGCAATGCCGCGATCTCTCGCAACCCGTTTGTCACCGACGCGCCGACCGCAGCCAACGTGTAGTCCTTCTGGTCAACAACGGTACTAAACGTCGTTGATACCTCGTAGAAAGGCCAACGCTTCTCCGAATAGACGATCTTGTCGTACCCCTCACCCAAGAAACGGTTCAAGGTGTCGTCAGCGATGTCGGACGAATCAATATCCACCACAGAGCGGATATACGAACGCATGGTGGAAATGTCCACCGTTACTCCCTATGGAAGACGCATAGATCGCTGCCCGCAACGGGACGCCCCTTACAGGGCGTCCCGTTGCGAGTCAACGAAACACACGAGGTGTCGATGGAAGAAACAGGTGCAGGATCCACAGGATTGACCTGATGTATGTTTCTCGATTGACTTACGCCGCTAGGGCGTGGAGTCGAGTCGATAAAGTTTTCACCAGATGGTTGCCCGTAAGGGCGTGAACCAGCCTTATAGGCGTCTGCAAATGATCTTCCCATCAAATCACCTAACCGTTAGTGATGCCGTGGAGGCGTCCCTGACGGGCACGGTTGCTGATAGTCAGCTGGCCGTAGCACAGGAGCTGTGAGAACACGGCGTCCTGGTTGGTGGGCCGCACGAACGGCGTTGGCTTGAACCAAACGTCGCTGTGAGCAACCAACTGGATGTACTTCGTGTTAAGGAAGTACATTTCGTTGGCAGGGCACGAATCATCAAACGTGATGGGTGCGCCCTTGAACAGCAGGTTCTGGAACCCGCCGTCGGCCATGTCGGTATCCGAATAACGGATCTGACCCGTGAGTAGCGCCTCGTAAGCCTCATAACCCTGCCGACGGGCAAAAATGATTGTCGGCTGGTCATTGCCAACCGAAATGGTGTTGTACATGGAAGCCATGCCAGCCAGCGAAAGAACGCCGCCCTGGTTGGTCTGAGTTGGTCCCCAGAACGAGTTGCCAGAAGCGCCAGGGTTGATACCACCCACGGTGCTTCCAGAAACAAGGCTCTGAATGCCTTCCCAGTCCTTGTTGCTGTTACCTGTGCCATCAGCCCAGAACATGGTGTTCATGTTCTCGATGATGGTTTCCTGCGTCTGGAAGATCTTGCCTTCCAGCAGGTCGATGATCTGGGCCTCGCCGTTGTTCTTGGCTTCTTCCAGACCATTGATGGTCACAGTTGCCGCGTACTGTCCCCAGTCATACTCAGCCGCGCTAATGCCCGTCTGTGCCGTCGTGGCGATAGTGTCGGTTCCGCTGTACGAGCCAGCGGTTGAGTTCGTACCGTAAATAATCGGTACGACGATAGTCGCTCCACCAGTAATCCGACGAATGGTCTGCCCATTCGTCAGCGCGTAAAACAACGGACGTGCACTGAAGATGTTATCTGTCAGCTTCGGAACGTAGTTTTTTAGCGTGGTAGAGAGAATCTCATCAAAATTGGCGTTACCCGCCATAATAAAACCCCCTTCAAAAGGTTTAGGTGCCTAATTCCTGTTTAGCGAGGGCAAAGGCTTCACGCAACGAAGTCACCTTCTTGGACGACCCGTCCACAACGGCGCCCTGCTGAACGGTTTTACCGCCCTCGACAGGAGCGCCACCACGCTTCGCTTCCAAGGTTTCCTGATCCCGCTGGAGTTTTCCAGCGTAACCAGCCAACCCGTTGAAGTTCATGTGGGTGTACGCGGCCTCAAGATTGGCAATCTTGTTGTCCAAGGCATGCTTAAACAGCGCCTGTTCATCAAAATTGCCGTATTGGCCCTTCAAGCGAGAAACTTCCTTGTCCAACGCCTGCTTCCTATGAGTCTGCGCCTGACGGGCAACCTGGGCTTCGAGATGGGCGACACGTTGAGCAGTCGGATCCTCGTCCTCCCAAGACGACATGTCGTCTCGGGGCACGGGGGTGTCCTCCACGCCCAAAGCGTTTCCCAACGCGGCCAAAGTACCGTGCGGGTCGGCCTCAAGGGCCGACACGATGGTTTCTGCCTGTTGTAGACGCTGACGTTCGGCTGCCAACTCCTGCGTCTTACGGGTGTAATCCGCCTGACGTTGGTATCCGTTTTGCAGTTCCTCAAGACTGACCTGCTGCTGCTCCCCATCAACCTTGATGGTGTAGCCGCTGGTTCCTGTCGGTTCTGTTGACGAAAGCCCTGGATTGTCCGCCACGGCGGATTCTGTTGCTTCCATGTTTTCTTCGGGCACTTCTGCCTCCTGAGGAGTCCTATATGGTTGCTCCTAATAGTCACGGTGAGGGTGTCCCACCGTGGATCAAAGCGCAGGCAGTTCCAAACCCATCTGGTTCTGCAACTGCGCCAACAACTCAGGCGGCACACCGCCCGTTGGGGCGAAAGCCCCAAAATCTGGTCCCTGCGGTATAGGTGCAGGCGCCATACCAGGCGGCATCGGCGGAGGGGCCTGCTGTTCAGGAGGGCCAGGAGTCTCACCCGCGACCGCCTCCTCCTCAGGTGTCGCAGGCTGCCCCTGCTGCATCAAGAACTTCATCGGATCCTTCACATCGAATCCTTCTTCAAGAACGTGCATGGCCAACGCCGTCGGATCAATCACCGTGCCAATCAAAGGCGCAACAGCGTTCATCAACGACACCGCCTGCTGCTTACGGATCGTGTCATTGATCGGCTGCGTCGAACCACCCTCAACGGTGAAGTCGTACTCGCCTTGAATTTCTTCTCTGGTGTACTCCACGTACATTGACTCGCCGCCCTTCAGGGCGACACGGGCCATAGACTCACCCGTCATGTACTGCTGAACGAGCTGCAACACGCGGCGGCCAATCTGAGAAATACCCATCTCAATCAAAGCCAACTTGTCGGCAGCCCTGGCGTTCTGGGCATCAGCGATAATGCTGGCCTCCGTCGCTGTGCGACGAATCTCAGGCAAAGCCCCCCTCGCGTACTCCGAAATGCCCGACACCGTGTTGATGTCATCCTCAATAATGTTCGAGTACGCATAGATGTCGCCCGAAATGGGGATCTGCGGCATCGGAACAACAACCTCAGACAACGGCTTGTTCTCATCAACCACAGGGACAAGGCGCCCATCATCGTCGGCTTCCAAAGCCTCGCGGCCTTCAGGGCCAAACGACCTCTCGTGGTACAGGTACTTTCGGGCGTACCGCTTCCTGTCGTTCATCAACTGAGAACGAGTCTTATCTAACTCCAACTGCAACGACTCAATCGGTTCCAAATCGCCAATCGGGTAGAACACGTCAGGCACGTCATAGTTGCGAAGCATCACAAACGGCTGACCAAACGCATACGGCATCACCGTAGGCGGCACCAAGAACCCGTCGCCCTGATCGGCAAACACCGACATCTGGTTCGACGGCACATCGTAATACTCCCAGATGACCACACGGTCATCCTCCACGTACCGTTCCAACGTGTCCTCGTAATAACCATCCGCATACATCGGATTGATTCCAGCGTTCGCAGACAAACCCTTACGCACCGAAGGCGAATAACGCTTATCGTTCTGCGCCTCCTTCAACGGGCGCACAATCCGCTGCGCGATCCACATCGCGTCCTCGATGCACGTCGCCTCAGGATCCACAAACATGTCGAACGGGGACACCCGCTCCACAAACGGCTGATCCTCCACCACCGTCATCTGCGTCGTCGGCAGATTCGCCTCAATCTCCTCATCAGACGGCAAATCAGAAGCCAAGAACGGCTCCTCGAACGCGAAAGCGTTCGCCTCACCGACAGCCTGCTCGTACATGGCGTCACGTTCCCCATCACCCAGGGAACGCTCCTGCTCAACAAACCGCCAACCAACCTTCAACCAGCCGTGCCCAAGAATCAGAAAATCTTTAACAGACCGACGGAACGGCTTACGGAAATCGTGATGCCGCCACAAATGGTTCACGACCGCTTCGACAAACGAAGCGTTCGCCTCATCGCCAGGATGATTCGCCTTCACCACAATCTTCGGATGATTCACCGCAACCGAAGGGGCAATCACATTCACCGTAGAAAACGACAAATTGACCGTAATCAAATCACGCTCAGAAGACGTAGTACGAGGCCAATGCTTGCCCCTGTACATGTCGATCAAGCGCCGCCACGTCCTGTCGTAGCCTTCCTCGTCGCGCCAACGACGAGACAAGTCCAGCCGATGCTGGAAATCGCTCAACAGTTCGTCACGAGTTTTACGAGCCATCAAAAATACGCCTTGTCTGGAAGCCGTTCAATATTGCGCCCCGCAGCTTTGGCTTCCGCCTCCGCCTTACGGCCACGCTGCTCACGGGTCAAATGCTGCTCATCAGCAGGTAACTGGGAGCGGAAACCGCGCCCAGTTACAACCCGCAAGCTTAAAAGTTTCTGCCGCCGCTCCCAAAGGTGATCAAGTTCTTCTAAACTCAAAGACCCCCGTAAAGATTCCGTATACGAAACGAAATCTTCAAACGTCGCATCAAGTGGAAGAATAGCCACTATTTGGCGTTGCTGCCGCGCAATTTGGGTTGTGGCTTTGCCGGCTCGACCTTGCCTGTCTCACCATGCTGGTTGAACGGTGTCGTGCGAGGCGTGACTTCACCGTAGCCGCCAGTCTGACTGGCGTACTTCGTTGCGTCTGTGCGCTGCTTGGAAGAATTGGGTGACCCCAGTGGTCCCCAAATCGGGTTAACAACGACAGAATCGCCGCGTTCCATCTTGTTGTTCTGACCTGTGCGGCCATCAACGGTTTCGGTACCGTTAGTGTGCGAAACGAACCTAGCCATAAAAGTGCTCCTGAAATCGGTGAATAGACATGTCTACAAACAGGCGTCAGGGTGTCCCACGGACACCCGACGCGCCGATACGAAAGTTCCCAGGTTCCAAATCGTCAGCGACAGCAAGACGCCGAAACCAATCCACAGTCCAATAATCGTCCACATGTTCAACATACTCTGGGGCATGAGCATACTTTCGCATCTGGTTCGCCAACGCCAACGCCATCACCCTGTCGTCATACGGTGACCCCGACATTGAACCACGGTCGTTACGGGTAAACGTCCGCAACTCGCCAACAGTATGACGATCAAACAACGTCAACTCGCTGTTCCGCATCGCCATCCCCAAATCGTCAATCATCAACGGCTTCGACGTGCGTGTCGTACGCCAACCAAACTCCATCGACACCTTCGCCGTCGCCTGGTTCAACGACCGCTTCCGAAACAGGCGCGGATACCCCAACTGGCGCAGCATCGTGATCGTCGTCAAACCATGATTGTTCGACTCGACGCAACACAACGCGTCCCGATACCACAAACCGACACGAAACACCTCGGCAGCCAACTCGTCAGGCGGAATATGGCCGTGCCATATCGCCGCCTGATCACCCGTGTTCACATCCAGCACCTGGATACACGAATAGTCGCCGTGGCCCAAACCCTCCGCCGTGTCCACACCCAACACGTACGCGTGGTTGCTTTCAGGCTTACACCAAACCTCCAAGCTCACGGCAAATACACCTCGACGTGGGCATCGCAACCAAAACAATCCAAACGGGTGACCGTCACCTGGTCCTCATCGAGATCTGGCATGTCGTAATCGCCCTGCCACACCAACTCAGAGTCACAACGCCAACAATTCACGACCTGAACTCCACAACCTTGGGCGACAACTCGTGCAAATACCCCGACAACCCAGGGCGGCAACGCACCATCATTTCGTCCAACACGTCCAAATCGAACACAGGATTCCCCGACTTTACAAACGCCTCCTCAGGCGTCGTCGGATACTCCTGAGCCAACTGCCACGGCAACATCGACTCAACCTTCGATTCATACCACGAATCGTCACGATCCTCCGTAGCGGACCACGGGTAGAACATGGGTTCAAACTTGTTGTTCCCTGTACTCGACCCCACCCAAAGATGGTGAAAAAAGTTTCCTGATCCATTCGCGGTCGATAACCCAATAATCCGCCCTCCAACATCGGCAACAGGTTCAATAGACGACCACGCCTCCTCGGGGTTCGGCAAGAACGCCCACTCGTCCACCACGATAAGCGTGGCGGACTCGCCACGCGCAGGATCACTAGCAGACGGCATCGAAACAATCTGCGAACCATTACCAAAAAACATGCGTTGCTGATGCTCAACAAGCTGCCTGGGGCCGCGATCAACCATCCATTTGGGCAAATGCGAAAACCCGTACTTCGTCTTCCGCAACAACTGGACAGCCTCACGCTCCGTACGAGACAGATCAATAATGTTCTGATCAGGATGAAAAAACGCCAACCAGAACTGGTGAGCAGCCACCAACGTAGACCAGCCGATCTGACGGGCCTTCAACGTCAACGAATAACGGTGACTATCCCAATGAGTCAAAGCCTCAGACTGGGCGCTCCGAAGATCAAACAGAATCCTGCCATGAGCAGGATGCGCTATATGCCAATACTTGCTAAGAAAATGCTTCTCGTCGCGGACACACTTCCGCCACTCCGCCTCCTGGCGAAGCTCACTCAGGCGACTCATCCCGCAGGATGATCCGCAAGGAACTCAGCATACGCCTCAGGGCTATTCAAAATAATGGTAACCCCCTCAGGCGGCGACGACCGACCAAGATTCATGCTGATTGTCCCAATCAACGTACCAATTGCCACCAACAAGCCCGTCACGGCCACAACGAACTTAGTGATCCTGCCCATCTAATCGAACAACGATTGTAACGTCCGACCCAAACCCCAAACCGTAAAGGCGATACACGCGAACAGGACACAAATCGTCCCGCACAACACCCACTCCCTCACTGACACGACTCGCACACCTCAGGGTTCTCAATACCGCACACCAACGGCTCATCAGATTGCGGCCCATGAAACGGATCCCCCCACGGCCCCAACACAGGACGCTCACCAAACGCCTCCTCACGCCACTCCAACAACTCATCACCAGGCCCACTCACTCCAAACCCCCACGAAACTCCGCAACCAAACCAGCCAACTCATCCGCCAACTCCACATCAGACAAACCAGCCACCTCACGCTCATCATCAACAACAACACGACGCTTCGGCGTGAACTTCTCAATGTACTGCAAATACAACGACGCAGCCTTCACATCACCACCAACCGCAGCCAAATGCAAAGAATCAATCACACCCTGAGTCCGCTCAGGATGAATATTCAACTCAGCAGCCCGACGATCCCATTCCTTGATAAACCTAGGATCACGCTTCCACCGCCGCACCGAATCCTCATGGACACCATTCAACTCAGCCCACTCATACTGATGCTTAGGATCCCTGTCGGGACCCTGCAACTTCCAATCCAAAAAAGCCTTCCACGAATCAGGCATCACCTTCTCGCCCGTCTCAGGATCCGTCCGCCAGCCTCGACCGCCACCATTCTGCGCCATGAGCACCTCCAACAAGTACCGTAGCCGTCCCACAAAGCCATCTGGGACACACCCCGCCCTTTGGAAAAGGGGCCAGTTACGGGCGACGCGGAGCGTCGCCCTCTAGCCGCCAGCCGCGAGGCCCAGGCCCCCAAGGACTGGGCCGAGCAGGCCACAGTATAGTTCAAGCAGTACAGTCTTTGCACGAAGAATGCCAACTTGAACGCACTGGGAACGGGTATCTATACATGGGGGTGACGAGCTGGCCCCCACCCCCTCGGGGCCCCCCGCCCGACGCCTGAGCTGAGAATCGTTCTCGTTTTCGTTTTGGGAATGATTCCCAGGTCGCTAGCACGTTTTCGGGCGCCTGTCAAATCGAAACCTGCGCTTTTGAGAATGGTTCTCGTTTCCAGGCGCTTACTCGATGGGCGCCGAAATGTCAAGGCCCGACACCTGAGAAATATAAACAGGGGGATCGGTACTAGATAGATGCACAAGGGGGTACTAGTTTGGTGCGCAGGTGTCATCAGACGCTCGCTGTTTGCTTCGGCTTTCATGTGAAAGCCGTAACAGCCCAAAAACTGAATAAGCGAAAACCGCAGGCGCCTAGCGCCTTGCGTTAGGTCGCTTTCGGAACCGCTTGTTTGGTTCTAATCATGGAGAGAGAAACCATGTCGAAAGCAAAGAAAACGCCTGCGGTTAGTTGGATTACGGACAGCCGAAGGAAGGCGATCGCCACGCTTACAAGCATGGCCGCCGAGGCTTCAGATTGGCATTGGGCATTTGGTGACCAGATGCTTGCTCTAATCCCGATCGGGAAAGAGGAAAGCGCAGTGCGCTTTCAAGATGCTGACGGGAACGGGAAGCGGTTTACGACGATCAAGGGCGCCTACGCTGCCTTGTGCAAGGTGACGAACGTGAAGGTTGCTTATGACCAGATGCTCACCTACCGCACGACGTGTGCAGCGTGGCCGAAAGCGGATCGCCCTGATCCTGCTGAAATGTGCTTCTATGCGTGTCAGCGTTTGAATGGCCGCAGGGCTGATACAGGCCCTGCGGGTATCGCTGCCATGAACGAATGGATCGCACATACCTTGAAGGAAAAGGGACGGGTAACGGTGAAGGATGCTGAGAAGCGTGCTTCCGATACGAACCCATCACCCCTAGGCGATCAGCCGAAGCCGAAGGCGAAGGCGAAGGCGAAGGCGAAAGCCGAAACGCTGAAGCCCTTCGCAGGTCCGAAGGCGTGGGATGACTACTGCGCAGCGCTTGAAGCCCTGCTGAAGTGTCAGCCACGGTCAGCGATTCCTAACGATGGGATCAGCGACCGCCTTACTGCGATTGGTTCGGCGGTCGTAGTACCTGTACCGACAGCAGTCCTTGTAACCGACTAACCGCTACCGAATCGGGCCACCCTGCGGGGTGGCCCTTTTCGTTGTCCTATTGCTATGCAATGGGCCACCTGGTCACGGGTGGCTTTTGTTTTTATCCACTAGGAGGTGGACGTTATGGCGAGAAGAAAGACAGGAGTAACCAAGGAGATGGTCGTCGCTCAGAGACATCTAGAGCTTGGGGACCATATCTATCAGAACAGGTTCGATCTCTTACAGGAGGAGTATCGGCCTAAGGCGGAGCGTTACAGGAAGCAGTATGTCCACGGGATCACGACGGAGATGGAGTTCGCTCTCGCTATATGTGATCTCTATTGTGAGCAGGAGGAGCAGGCTTATGGGTGACCAGGATCGTTTGTTCCCTGTTGAGGGGTGTCCTAGGTGTGGGACGGTGGACACGGGGCGCTTCTTCGGTGGGGCTGAGGTGTGTGTGGATTGTGTGCCCGTGTCTAGGGGGGAGGCGAGGGTTTGGTTGGCTAGGTGCCGTGCGTCCTTGCTTGGTGCCACCTTGGCTGATAAACTGGTGTCTAGTAGAGGGAGAGAGGAGAAGTAATGGGTATCTTCCATGCAATACCGAAGGGTACGCCTCGCCTTGTGTACAGGGTGGGGGACCATGTGGAGGTGTGGATGGAGGCGCCGACGGGAGACTCGTCGGACTCGATCATCCTGAGGATTCCATGCACCAGCGTGGCTGAGGCTGATGATCTGGTGCGTGTGTGGGAGGAGGCGTGGAACCTATGAACGAGTTGTCTGTTGAGGCGTTCTGGTTCATCATGTCGATTGGACTGGCAGGGTTCGCCCTGTTTGGTCTGTTCGAGGCACTGTTGGATTACATACAGAGGAGGAGAGGCAATGACGAAGAAGGATTATGAGTTGATCGCTGAGGCGATCAAGGACGTGGGGGTGTTCTACCACCTCGACGGTGAACCGCTGCGTTCCGACGCTGAGGTGGTGCTGTTCAGCGTGGCGATGGAGTTGGCCCGTGAGTTGGGCGCCGCCAATCCACGCTTCGACAAGCAGCGGTTCATGGCTGCGTGTGGGGTGGCGGCATGAGTGAAGTAGATGCGTGTCGCTTTTGTGGCGACCCGCAGGACTGTGACGATTCATGCGAGGTGGATCGTGTCCGCCAGGAGGAGGCGAATGCCGCCATCTTGCGGATCGAGGAGGCGAGGGTGTGGAAGTCTCGCACCCATACGGAGGAGCAGCGGGAGTTGGATGAGTTGATGTGTGACTTGTCGAAGCCGTCGCCCCTGTTTGATTCATACAAGGCCATGATGACTAGGTACTACAAGGAGGCACATGATGGGTGATTTTCACATGCCCGACTCATGGTACGACCCGCCCGATGATCCCTGCGAGTGCGGGGACCGATGCCACCTGTGTGACAGGCAGATGGCCGAGGACTACCACTGGTCTACTGATCCGCGAGTATGAGGAGAGAGAGATGAGCAATCAGGAATGGCCGATAGGCCGACGCATCATTGAGGTGCGTCCACTCCACAAGTCGGAGATGGACGCCTGCGATTGGGAGGATTGGCAGGACGAGTGCGCTGTCTGCATCCTGTTGGATGACGGCTCCAAGTTGTGGCCGTCTGCCGATCCAGAGTTGAACACGTCTGGCTACATGCTGGGCTACCAGAAGGGAGAACTCTATGGCCTCTACCACTAGCGAGCAGGCTGTCCACATCGGCAAGGTGTGGGCACCCGTCCCACTCAAGCCGAGCGGTAACAGGAAGTTGTCACCGTGGATGCATCAGAAGAAGGCGGGCGGGCATGAGGCTGAGGTGGTGGTGAAGAACTCGTTCGGCACCCTCAGCTCTGAGTGCAAGTGGAAGACCCCGTTCTGCGAGGGGTGCTATGCGGGGGCAGCGGAGGTGTACCCGAACGTGCACGCCTTGTTGACGCACAACACCGACCTGACCAGGGGCAGGTCGTTCGATGAGTTGGTGCCCCTGTTTGATCGCCTCGTCCATGATGCTGAGGTCCAGATGGTGAAGCGTGGCGTGCCTGTATCGGACAGGTTCTACCGTCCGCATTGGGATGGTGAGTTGGATTCGTTCGAGGAGTTGCAGGCGTGGGATCAGGTGGCGAGGTACCACCCTGACATGCAGGTGTTTCTGTATACGAGGGGGCACATGCTGGTGCGTACCTTCATAGCGAACTGTGTGCCCGCACCCAATCTGGTGGTGTACCTGTCGGTGGACAGGCACAACGTGGACACGGCCCGTCAGGTGCAGCAGATAGATCCGAAGGGGTGGGTGAAGTACGCGTTCTGTGGTGACACATGGCAGGAGACGGAGGAGATCGCCGCCTTGTTCCCGAAGCAACGCAAGGGGCCACGCTGTCCCGAGTTGACGGGCAAGGTGCCTTTGATCGTGTGGGAGTCCGACGATGAGCGGGCTGCCCGTAGGTCTGATGCGATGGCGGCGGGCGTGAAGCGCCCGCCTGATCGTGTCGGAGTGGGGGCGTGTGTCGAGTGCGGCATGTGCCCGAAGGGAATCAACAACGTGCGCTTCGCACAAGAAAGATAGGAGAGAGACATGGAGAGTTGGCAGGATTACCACGACCCCGACCGTCCTTATACGGAGGAGTCGGTGTGGCAGGCCATCGCCGATTGGAAGGGGTTGGACTACAGCGAGATTGCTGACGGCGATCTGGTGGACTGGCTATGAGCATCTTCAAGGTTGAGTTCACCCTATGGGTGGGTGATGATGCGTTTGTGCCACGCGCTGGTGCTTGCGCCAGAGATCACGTCGAGCATGACTTGGATTCGTGGATCCTTGATTGGGATGAGACAGAGATGTACCTCACCCCTGTGTGTGAGGGCTGCCCCGAATGTGGGGGTAAGCCATGAGCATGTGGCTGGAAGACCTGACACTCATCACCACCGACGACCTCGAAGGTCTATGCGAGGAGTTGGAGATGAAGTTGGAGGAGGGGCGTGCCGAGTTGGTGCGCCGTGAGGAGGAAGACGATGGCTGAGTACATGGACATGTCTGATCCGTCAGTCCAACAGATGTTGGCTGACGACAGGGCAGAGGCACTGGCCCGCATCAGGGCTAGGAAGGTGGCTGAACACAACTGCTATGAGGTGCCGTGGGATCACGAGACAACTGATGGCCCGTTGGGTGACGCCTATTCGTGTTCGATCTGTGGCGATTTGATGCAGGTCGGCTGACAAACAAGGGAGAGAGTGACATGGGTTACTACGTGAGGTTGGAGGACAGCACCGCTGTGCTCCCGAAGAAGCACCAGGCGGAGGCATACCGCCGCATGTGTGCGCTGAATGACCACGACGAGCGCAAGCGTGGCGGCAGTTTCGGCCCAGACGGGGAGGAGAAGTGGTTCTCGTGGATGGACCCGAACTATCCCGATACGTGCGCTGATGCGAAAGCCATACTCGTGGACTTGGGGTTCTGGTTCAGCGACAAGCAGGTGGGTAGACGGCTGGCTGGAGCGTGCTTGTCGGAAGACTTGGTGTTTGAGGACTACGACTCCAAGTCGGGGCAGGAAGACTTGTTCATCTTCACCATCGCTGATCTGATGACGGGCTACATGGAGTGGTCTGGCGAGGACGGCGCCAGGTGGAGGTGGGAGTTCGGCCCCGACGGGGTGAAGGAACTCTTCCCGAAGCCAGTCGAGTGGGTGGAGGTGAAGGGGTAGTGCGGGTAGGAGCCCTGTGTGCAGGGTACGGCGGCCTCGAACTAGGGCTGCAACTAGCAGGCATCGACACCGACCTGGTGTGGGTGTCGGAGACAGACAAGCATGCCTCTGCCGTGTTGGATGCACGGTTCGGGGTACCAAACTTGGGTGACCTGACCGAGATCACCGATCCACCACAGGTGGATGCGATCACGGCGGGGTTCCCTTGTCAGCCCGTGTCCCATGCTGGGAGGCGGGCAGGTATAGATGATGAAAGGTGGTTGATCAGAGATGTCGTCGCTGTGGCAGAACGAGCAGGCGCACAATGGATCTTCTTGGAGAACGTGCGTGGTGTGCTTACCGCCAACCAAGGTGATGCCTTCGGGCAAGTCCTCGATGCGTTGGCCGACGGAGGCTTCGATGCGGAGTGGGCATGTATACG